>JAABUQ010000139.1_pt1 | contig 153021 bp, 138 predicted proteins | sample 5560001 | NCBI WGS metagenome assembly JAABUQ01 (sample SAMN10711888, study PRJNA513371) | rock metagenome | isolation source: Antarctica rocks | place: Antarctica: Victoria Land, Finger Mt nord | collected 2015-12-18
TTCTCGCGCCTTCGGCGCTCGTTACATTCGTGTATAATTTTACTTTTTCTCCATTTTTAAGCGAGGCTTAAAAATGGAGAAAAAGTAAAATTATACACGACAATCTCTTCAGGCAGCGAAGCTGCACTCTCTCGTCTCCTAAGAATGTGGATGCGATGAGCCTCAGACACACTCTGAAGAAAGTGCGCTAGATCTCAAAATAGAAATGATTTTCTCCTTTTCGTCGTTTGACAAAGCCTATAATGATCAGAACGACAAAAAGTGCAAGAGCGATGAAGGTAAAAATAAGCAATGAGGTCCATATATTGCTCAATATGATAGAGAAGATAATATAGATGAGGAAGCCGTAAAAAGATGCCCAGAGATGAGGCGAAAGAGCTTTCCGATTTACAACATTTCTTAGTGATCTCATATGTTCGTCCTTCCTGGTCAACCTTCATCATGTCTTAGCATTCATTGCCCTTCAGTGCAAGAAAATATACGGGCCTGATTTTTTAGCTCCTTATGTATTTTTTTCCCTTACTACATCGCGTCCATACTGCTCTGTCAAATGTCACAGCATCTTTTTTGTCCCTTGCCCTTTACCGCAAGAGGGCGTACGGACCAGATTGAAAAGCCCTTGCAGACACGCTCCCCTCCTTGCTCTATCGCGTCCGTAGACCTCGCTCGCCTCCTCTGCTTGCCCCGAAATCCACCCAACGACCCGCGCTTTCGGGACATCATCACGCTTGACAAAGCAGTACACCTCGCTTGCCTCCCATACTTACCCCGAAATCCACAAATGTTCCTTTTCTCACACTCTAAAGTAGTTTTGTTGGAGTTAATGCCTAAATGTTTGTCGCTACGCAGATGCCGACGGAGTGATTTCGAGCCACGTACGCGGGGCGCGACGAATAGTGGTGATAAGGCCAATCAGTCCATAGAGGATGCCGAAGCGTTTAGCGAGGATAGTGTTGGCACGTGACCGCTCAGCTTCTGGGACGAAGGCGACAGTAGCCTCAATTTCAGGACCGTGAACCTTGCCGGCGCGATCACAGGGGGCGAGCTGGACGCGAGGGTTGTTGCGCAGCCGCTTTACCTTACCCGTATTCTCGTCGGTAATGAGATATAATTTTCTATCGTCGTTGGGATCGAAGGCGAACCAGACGGGCGTGGCGACGGCGACTCCGCTTTTGCGAAACGTCTTAAGCGAAATATACCTTTCGGCCACCAGATACGCAAAAGGTGAGGTACCTTCGCTAGTAGTTTTATCTATCATATGTAAACGCTCCTGTACAAATCGAATAGGGATAGCAATGCTATAAGCATATATTTTCTTTACTCACACTTACAAGACGTACAAGCATGACAAATCGGATCAAGCTCTCTTTGCTTAACTCTTCTGAGAGTGCCGGACGCCTATCACATCCATGTCCTGTGCAGAACGTATTGTGCAGCTTCGCTGCCTGAAACAGTTCTTAGAGATGGTTTTACCTTTTTTCATTTTTCATACTTTTTGTGCTGTGCACAAAAAGTATGAAAAATGAAAAAAGGTAAAACCATCTCTAAGAAGAAGGGCACGCCGAAGGCGTGCACACGGGTTGGAAAGAGAAGAAAGCGAAGGGAATGGGCGTTCGACACTCTCTACAATTTGATTCGCATCTCTTTTGGCAGCAGGATATCATTTTCTCACAAGCATGCACTATGAGTGTAGGCAAACTCGGTTATGACCGAGTTTGCCTACACTCATAGTGCATGCTTGTGAGAAAATGGGATAGGCTTTGACAACTTGCTCTTCTTTCGTTATGATCCATGTAGACTTATTTGCTGGCGTGATTTTATAGACGCTTGTTGTGCAATGCCTGGAGAAGCAGGGGAATTAAAGAAGTGAATATACATCGGATTATGAGAATATTGGCGATCATTGCCTCGATTGTGGGGTATTTTGTGTTGTTGATGGGGTCGCTGGTGACGACGACGGGGTCGGGGCAGGGGTGCGGGAATTCGTGGCCGTTCTGTCATGGGCAGATTATACCAGGTACCATCACCGTTGCGGGCGTTATCGAGTATAGCCACCGGGTGATGTCGAGCGTGGATGGGCTGCTGGTGCTCGTGCTGGCGATTGGGGCGTGGTTGCTTTACAAGAAGGACTTTCGCGCAAGGCTCTTTGGCATTTTGAGCCTGTTCTTTGTCATTCTACAAGGGGCACTGGGCGCGCTCACCGTGGTGTACGAGGGCACGTTTGTGAAGACGTGGTTGCTCTCCGTCCATTTTGGGCTGTCACTGATCGCCTTTGCCAGCGCGCTCCTGCTGGCTATTCGGCTGTTCCAGATTGATCGAGAGCAGCGCGGTGGCGTTGAGAGAAACGAGGACAACAGGAGAGTCAACGTAGAGAGGTTGCAGTATCCAGTATGGGGGCTGGCGATCTACACCTATATCGTGGTGTATACGGGAGCACTGGTTGAGCACGCGGGGGCCCTGATGGGATGCGGATACCAGGTGCCGGGCTGCGGCTCCACCTACCTGCCGAATTTGACTTCGACGGCGGGCATTCAGGTGCTGCACCGCTACGCCGCCTCGTCGTTGTGGATACTGGTGCTGGCACTGCTGATCGTTGTGATGCGGCGCTATAGCCAGCAGCGTGACATCATACGCGGCGCGGCGTGGGCATTTGTTTTGATTACGCTGCAGGCTATTAGCGGGGTTGCGCAGGTACTCACCGGTGGTCAGATGATTGCCATTTTGTCGCATACGACGATTATCTCTGTCTTCTTCGCGGTCCTGTGCTATCTGTGCATGCAGGTCGGCTGGCCCTGGCAAAGGAAGAGGCAGGTACGGCAGAGCGTGGACGAGCAGCAGTTAGAGCTTAATCCAGTCCCCTGATCTTATCCAGCTTCCTATCTAATACGATGCTCTCTCATTTCTTGTGTTTTACACTATTTCGAGTGCTACCCGAAATAGTGTAAAACACAAGAAATGAGAGAGCATCGTATTTTGTACCTCATATACGTAACTCCATAACTCTTATCAGTAATCTTTAGAAATTTTACAGCCTCCAAAAGTGGTACTTTATCACAAACGCATTAGTAATTTTGGATGTAGCCCTTTTCGTTTCATGAAAAAAAAGAGAAAAGGCAGCTCATAATAGAGGATTTTTAAGGGGAAAACACCGGAATGACGGCACTGTAAACTCTTTCTCTTATGAAATGCGAAGAGTCTATATTGATATATTACTATTTTTTCTCTTTACTTCGTCATGATCTAAGTATAGAATTCATATCAGTTGTATATCACATAAAGGAGAGTATTCAATGTTTAACTTAAGAATGCGTTTATTAGTTATCAGTATGTCTCTTGCTACTTCGGCGGCTTTCGCCAGTGTGCCTTTCGTAGCACCTGCGGTGCAAGCTGCGCCAGCACAGGTAGTAGATCAGTCACCGTTTTCTTTTGATGTACCATGTTTTCCTGATCTACCTGCTCTACCTTCGCTACCTTGTTACTCAGAGTGTGTTACCCCGACGCAGCCCGTAGCCACTCCTACGTCGACTCTTATTCCCAGAGTACAATCAACACCTACTCCTACGTCGACTTTTACTCCCAGGGTGCAATCAACACCTACTCCTACTCCTATTCCCACCGCGACTCCTACTCCTATTCCCACCGCGACTCCTACTCCTATTCCCACCGCGACTCCTACTCCCACTCCCACGCCTACGTGTGAGTGTAGTACACCTACGCCAGCGGATAACTCGACAAACTACGATAATAGCAATGTCTTCAATCAGATGCAGGGCGTCTTCGATGGCTATAGCAATTAGCCAGTAGTACGTACGTCCCTGACAAGAGAAGAGATTTAGATCTGGATGCGCCAGGAAGTTTCCTGGCGCATCCATTTTATTTTTGCAGTCCTAATGCTCTTTGAAAGAGAAGTTGGGATTCTTGACTATGCCCAGAGTATTACCAAATGGATCGATGACCGAGCCGAGCCGAATATCATCTCCAACATCTTGAATCGGATGATGCTCACGCGCGCCCAACGCCAGCAGCCGCTTCATGGCTTCGTCGGCATCGGGCACGCCCCAGTAGGCGACCGGGCCATTCGCACCCACCACGGCGTTCGGGTCCAGACCTAGCTCAAATCCGCCGACCTCAAAGCCAACATAAAACGGCTGATCAAAATACGGCTTGATGCCGAGCACTTCGCTATACCAGGACTTCGCCTTCTCTATATCGTTTGTACCATAGATCACTGTCCTCAAACCTTGAAACATTTTTGTTGTCCTTTCTTTCTATCAACCTTTTTCTCTATACTCATTGCTACAAGCAACGCTACTTTTTGAGTATACTAGTGAAGGCGGATAGAAGCGGTCCGCCTTTCTTCCTACTCAAAAAAAACCTAAAAGGATCTCACGATGTATCATCCAACCAGTCGAGTGCTTACCGTCCTCGAATTACTGCAAGCGCGGGGACATATGAGTGGTCCGGAGCTGGCGGCGCGCTTAGAGGTGGACGTCAGGACTGTTCGCCGCTACATCATTCTGTTACAGGAGGTTGGCATTCCCATCGAGGTAGTCATTGGGCGGCACGGCGGATATAGGTTGCGACCCGGCTTTAAGCTGCCTCCGCTTCTGTTCACTGATGATGAAACGCTCGCCATCACTCTGGGAATGCTGGTCGTGCAAAAGCTGGGCATCAATGCTATGGTTCCGGCGGTAGAAGGTGCCAGCGCAAAAATCATGCGCGTATTGCCCATAGAGCTGCGCGCACAGGTTGAGGCTCTTCAGGAGGCGCTGGTCATTGGCATGCGTTCACCCGACGAGCTGGTGGAAAGGATCGTTGTGGAGGCGGTGAGCTTAGCAGTCAGACAAAGTCGGCGAGTCTGGCTGCGCTATCGTACGGGGGCAAACGAGGAGACGGAGCGCATGCTCGATCCCTATGGTGTCGTCTGCCACAATGGACGCTGGTATACGGTTGGCTATTGCCATCTACGTCAACACACACGCGTCTTTCGCCTGGATCGTGTGCAAGCGATCGAGATGCAAACCGAAACCTTCTCTCCACCCGCCGACTTCCCCATCCTCGAATACATCATCCAATCCTTCGCCGCCATCCCCGACACCTGGCATGTAGAGGTGCTTCTGCTCACCTCGTTAGAGGGGGCGAGGCGCAAAGTTCCACCGGGCCTGGCAACCCTTGAGGCTGTATCCCATGACCAGGGTGTCACCCTCTCCGCATCCATCCACGATCTCTCCTGGATGGCTCGTTTTCTGATCGGCCTGGGCTACCCCTTTCTCATACAGCAACCTGCCGAACTAAAAGACGCGCTCCGGGAACTGGCATATGAAATGCTCCAGGTTGCACAACAGTCCGCCATGAAAGATCCAATAGGGCAGATGTAAGATCTCTCTATGCGATCGGTTCTAAAGCAAAGGACCGTTGTTTTCTCTTCTTCACTCCTTTATAATAGGAGGGCAAGGAGGCGCTAACTTCCTTGCTTAGGCGACCGGTTCACTCAAAGGAGTTTTAGATAGAATGCCAACCCCACAGTGGAAAAACGACCAACCTACAACCTATTTTGTACCAGACAGACATAATAAGAACGAACTATTTCGACTGGCAATTCAGGACCAGATGATCACTCAGGCTACGGGCGGAGTACTCTCCGAGCAGAAAGAGCCTCAGGCTATAAAACGTGTGCTCGATATCGGATGTGGTGTGGGCAGTTGGATTATTGAGGCCGCTCAGACTTATCCCGGCATGTCACTGGTTGGTATAGATATCAGCCCTCGCATGGTTGAATATGCACAGAAGATCGCGAGCGCCCAAAGCATCAACGACCGGGTAACGTTCCAAATTATGGATGCACTACGCCCCCTCGAATTTCCGGACGAGTCTTTTGATCTAGTCACTATACGGCTCGCCAGCAGCTTTATGCGTACCTGGGACTGGCCCGCGCTGTATCTTGAGATGCTGCGTGTCATCCGTCCTGGTGGGATCATACGCGTTATGGAATCTGGGCTTATCAGCGACAACATAAAAGCTGCGCACACACAACTGCACAAAGCGTTCGTCTGTGCGCTCTTCCGCTCTGGACACCTCTTTCAGGATGATGATACGGGGCTCACCAAACATCTGCCGCGCCAGCTTAAACAGTATGGAGCGCAAGATGTGCAAACAAAGGATTACAGCCTTGTATATCGAGCAGGTACTGAGGATGGGGAGGCATACTACGAAAACGTCATGCACCTGTTTCAAACGCTGCGTCCATTTATTCAGAAATGGGGTTGTGCACCCGAAGAGTACAATACTATCTACAACAAGGCACTCGACGAAATGCGGCAAGCCAACTTTTGCGTTACCTGGCAATTCGTCTGCACCTGGGGCACGAAGCGCGGCTCATCCTCTTCAGCACAAGCTTGAGAAGTGGCCGCTTCTTATACCTCCCGAAAAGTCATCGGCAGGCTTTTTACGCCGTAGACAAAAGAGCTGGATACCGCTTGCAGTGGCAGCTCTTTGATGCGTTCGATTTGAGTAAAGCGGGCAAGTAGGGCTTCTAAGGCGAGCTTTGTCTCCAGGCGGGCGAGGGCTGCACCCAGGCAGAAGTGGATACCGTGGCCGAATCCCAGGTGACGCTCCGGTATGCGCGGAATGGAGAAGAGCTCAGGCTGCTTAAAGTGCGCCTCATCCCGATTGGCCGAGCCGAGGATGGGAGAGACGATCTCACCAGCTTTAATAGTGCAGCCAGCGAGTACTGTATCAGATGTTGCTATCCGGCGCAGTCGCTGGATAGGCGTGCGGTAGCGTAAAACGGCCTCTACAGCGGCCGGAATCAGAGACAGGTCGGCGCGTAGTTCGGCCATCGCGTCGGGATACTCGTCGAGGGTTAGCAAGGCGCTGCCGATCAGGTTGGTCGATGTCTCGTGGCCCGCGACCAGCAGGAGGCGGCAGAAGCTCAAGATCTCGGCATCTGTCAGATGTCTTCCTTCGATTTGAGCTGGAAGCAGGGCGCTGATCAGATCATCTTGCGGCTGATCGCGGCGGCGGGCGACAATTGTGAGGAAGTAAGCATTCATAGCGATGACCGCCTGCTTCTTCTCCTGACGAGCCGTACCCACGATGAGATCGGACCAGTGCTTAAATTGAGCTTGATCGCTGCTTGGAATGCCGAGCAGTTCGGCGATGACGATGATGGGCAGAGGATTCGCCAGGTCGCGCACGATATCCATGCGGCCGGCGGAGGCGACGGCGTCCAGGTGTGTATGCACGATCTGAGTGATGCGTGGAGCCAGGGCAGCGATCGTACGCGGATTAAACGCCTGGCTAACCAGTGAGCGCAGTTGGCTGTGGCGCGGCGGATCGGTCCACAAAAGAGTCGGAGCCGACTTTTTTTCGTCGAGACGGCTCCTGATCGCCTGCTCCGAAGAGAACAGAGCGGGATCATCCACCACACGCTGCACATCATCATAGCGCGTCACAAACCAGCTCCGAAATTCCAGCGCATAGAAGACCGGCGATGTCACGCGCATCTGCCTGTAATAGGGGAACGGATTCAGCGGCTCGCGCAAGATATGCGAAGCTAAAGATGGCTTATGCAGAGAGGTCATCAGCCGCCTAAGCCCTGAAATATTTGATCAAATGGGCATGACAGGAAAAGTAATCCCTCTGATCGAAAGCCAGTACCCGGCGTCATATCTATCCTCCTAATACAATTATCTACGACCTTTCTAGTAAACTATATTAGTAAGGATGAGTGCAAGACTAGCTCTTAGCTCAGCATAATTTGGTTGATGACTTCGCCGATATTGAAATCTGCTGCATTCGAATTGTAGCAGACTATTTACATCAGAAATTCCCATTATTTCTCCTCACCTTCACACAATGAAAAGTCGATTCTCCTTTTAACTTGAGAGTTATCATATCAGTAACATTGATTGCGCGTAGACCGGATTGATCCAAAGGCCCACGACCACCTCCCCCCAGCCCAAAGCAGAGGCGCCAATTCATTGCGCGCAGGCCGGCTTATGAACTTTACTTATTCAATCTGGTATACAACGTGCTGTTTTTTTACCAGATTGAATAAATGAACATCATCAGCCGGAGGGGACTAACCAGGCTCCCGAAGCCCTCAAAGCAGAGGCGCCAATTCATTGCGCGCAGGCCGGCTTCAGCCGGAGGCCCACGACCAACTTCCCACAAAGCACTCCTCGTCCCTAGCTTCGGATCTCCATGAACATGATCCTTACCCATTCATCCTATATTTCCACAAAAGCATTGCATCTATCTATTTTCATTGACTATCATTAAAACATATATATCTCTTCTTATACTGTGTGGTGGAATGTCGCAAGGAGGAAGGTAACTACGATGAACCGTATCCCCGATTACGATTACAGTCAGCCCGGTCTTTATCTCAATACCATCTGCACGCTTGAACATCGGCTCTGCTTCGGCAAAATTAGTGATGCGCAAATGCATCTTAACCCTTGCGGCGAGGTCATTCAATCTCTCTGGAATGCATTGCCGTCCCACTATCCTCATATCAAGTGTGATGCATTTATATGCATGCCAAATCATGTTCATATGATCATCGAGTTAATAGAACTTGATGATCATGTGAATGGCAAACGTGAACCGAGCTGGGAAATTGTTCGTGCATTTAAAGCGCGTGCCTCCTTTTTCATTCGTCGGTTGCCGGACAAGCCGTGGTTTGCCTGGCAATCCAGGACGTTCGAGTCGCTTTTGACGACGGAGAGACGCCTGAACTATGCACGTGAGTATATTCGCACCAATCCAATACGATGGGAGCAGGATAAATTTTATAAGCACTATTAGAGATGGTGGGTTTGAAACTGAAAAGTCTCCCTACCACAGGCATGGCAACTTCTGTTTATAGAGAGAGCAGGTGATTGCTAATAGTTTCCTTTGCTGTAAAGTTGAATCGGCGAGCCTTCTCATTGTTGATGTTTTGTGTGGATGGGGGATGTGTACAGTCGGGCTATCGATTGATACCTCTGCTGTGTTGGGCGGTCAGATGTCTATCGGTGGACTGGGTGGCTTCGGGGTCATTGGTCGTGGGCCTCCGGCTGAAGCCGGCCTGCGCGCAATGAATTGGCGCCTCTGCTTTGGGCTGGGGGGAGGTGGTCGTGGGCCTTTGGATCAATCCGGTCTGCGCACAACCCATTTCTGTTCGTCTTAGGCAACGGGATAAAGTATGTAACGTGAGTTCTGGATACGAGATGAGGCTCCAGGCTCTTCTCATCAGGTTTCATACGGGAAAGATGCGTGTGAAATGCGCATCTCTGTCACTGAATACTCCTACAGGAGATGCATTGAGCAGTTCATGGAGCATGAACCTTGATGCATCCAAGGTTTATCACAAATCTTATCCAGAACTCACGTTATGTAGGGAAAAATGTTATACTGATCATTAAAGAAGAGATAGAGAAAATTCTTGGGAGGTTTTAATGCTCAGGATATGTGTCTTTGATGTGAACGAGACGCTTCTTGACCTGCGCGCCCTTGATCCTTACTTCGCCCGCGTGTTTGGCAACGCGGCGTTGCGCCCAGCGTGGTTTACTCAGATGCTCCAAACTTCGCTGGTGGCGACGATTACGGACGCTTACACCGACTTTGGGACGAATGGCGTCGCGGCACTCGATATGCTGGCGGCGCGCCAGCAGGTTGCGCTCACTGCCGCCGACCGGCAAGAGTTGCGCGAGGGGATGCAGCATCTACCACCTCATCCAGATGTGGTGGCGAGCCTCGAACAACTGCGCAGTGCTGGCTTCCGCCTCACAACCTTGACGAACTCGACGGCCCAGGTCGCGGAGGCACAACTCGCCAACGCCGGCCTCACCAGCTATTTCGAGCACATCTTCTCGGCCGATAGCGTGCATCGCCTGAAGCCCGCGCCCGAACCCTATCATATGGTCGCACAGCAGATGGGGGTGGAGATCAGTAATATCCGCCTGATCGCTGCTCACGCCTGGGACATCGCGGGTGCCTTGCGTGCCGGTTGTGCTGCCGCCTTTGTAGCGCGTCCCGGTGCAGTCCTCGATCCTCTGGTTCCCAAACCCGATATTGTCGGCCCCGATCTACACTCAATTGCCACCCAGATCATCGAGCGAGAACAATCCGCTTCATGACAATCTCACGTGGTTGTTACCGTAGCTATCCAAAGACAAACAAGGCATCAAGGCTCGCCTTCAATTCTCTTTTTCGCGTTTCTCTCTTTCTAAAGAAAGGATATACCTATGCCTGATAACGAGCAAATACCTCCGAAACCAGAGCCGCTCTCCCTCGCAGCCTTTGCGGAGAGTCTTTATCATAGTGAGCGGGCTGACAACAACTTTAAGTTCCTCAAAAACGTTCCAGAGCAGGATTTGCCAAGCGTTCTACAGAATCTGCTCAAAGTAATCGGCGATGCAATGGACGACCGCGATACAACGGCGCTGACGCATTTTGTGCAGCAGCAGCAAGTTCAAGCGTATATTTCATCGCAACAACCCAGCTCTGTTCGTCCAGACCTGCCACCGGTTCCACTCGCACACCTGCGTAAGCCGCTCAAGGATGCAACTATTGCGCTCTTTACCTCTGGTGCATTCTATAGAGATGATCAGGAGCCTTTTTATCCGGCCGATCTCTCGTACGAGCAAGCGATTCGCGATACCCGTAGTGCGATGGAGCGGGTGGCCTCCGTGCGCATGATCCCTGGCGATACGCCTGAGAGCCGTTTGCGCGTTGGGCATATCGCCTACGACATACGTGCAGCCCAGAAAGATAGCAATGTGATCTTCCCACTGGAGCGCTTCCGCGAGCTTGCCCAGCAAGGCTTTATAGGAGCACTCGCCCCACACAACTATTCTTATCATGGCCTGACCAACATTCCACGTCTGCGCGACGAGACGGCTCCACAGTGGGCGCAAATGCTCAAAGAGGATGGAGTTGACGCCGTCTTCCTCACTCCTGGCTGACCAGTCTGTCACATGACCGTGAGTCATCTAGCTCGTGCAATTGAGACCGCCGGCATTCCCACCGTAAGCGTCTATATAGAAGCATTTCGGCCGACGGCGGAACTCCTCAAGCCACCACGCGCCCTCTTCACTCCCTTTTTGATGGGCCGGCCGCTGGGGCTCCCTCATCAAAGAGAACTACAACTCGCCACTATTCAGCTAGCCCTCAATCTTCTAACAAACGCAGAAAGCTCACCAGCTTTTGAACGTCTTATTCAATGAGTTCTCTGCCTAAAGTATTGTGCAGCTTCGCTGCCTGAAACACTTCTTAGAGATGGTTTTCCATGTTTTCATTTTGCATACTTTTTTGTGCAGAGCACAAAAAAGTATGCAAAATGAAAACATGGAAAACCATCTCTAAGAAGAAAGGCACGCCTCCGGCGTGCGCGTATAGTGGCTTTTTATCTACCTGTTGAGAGTGATAGCGTCTTCCTTCTCTGCTACAGTATTTGTGGGTAATTGCAGGACTTCTTTCTCGATTTGGGTCCAGATTTGCCGTCTTGCCTGAATGTATCCTGACGAGTGGAGGCTCTCTTCTTTGCTGCTCAGAAGGCGGGAGAGACGCTGCTTGTAGGTTACCAGCCGTTCTTTTTGGACGCTGTACGTGGGCAGTGAGGCAAGGTCGATCTGTTCGGGTGGGTAGAAGGAGTCGGGTCTGAAGCTGAGGGCAAGCAGGTTGGCGATGTCCCTGAAGTCACGCTGGTTGAGGAAGGAGAAGGCGTGAGATTGGATGCTGAGGGCGATGATGCATCCGCTAATGCCACCCAGGTGCAGAATTGGCATGGCAATAGCACTCTGTATCAGGTTGCCGAAGTAGTTGCAATGCGTGAGGTGGCTGGTGTCGTCGAACAGGTGGCTGTCGATGGCTGGACTCAACGTACCTATAGCCTGGCCTGCAAGCGACTCGACGCCCAGGAAGACGGTAGCTTGCTCTAAATATGGCTCCAATGGCCCGGTTCCCCGCGCGGTATGTACAAGCAGACTGCGCACTTTTTGGCCGGGCGAGGGAGGGATGCAGGGCGCGACGAGTAGAGCAATTCCTAGATTATGTGGGTCCAGGATATTTATCGCTTCCGACAAGATAGCGTCGCAGAGGACGGCAAAGCGCATGGCCGATGGCGTTACGGTCAAGAGGCGCACGATTCTCCAGTTAATGTCGGTGAGAGCAGCTTTTGTGCTCTCCGGCTCCCTGGAGTCCATCTCCTGTAGCATGGGAAACTCCTCCATGATCGACTGTAGAACTTTTTCCCGCTGCTCTGGCATGAAATCGACCAGGTCTCGTAGGGTCTGAGGGCGTCGAGGTGTTGAGATGCAGCTGGCCCAGCGAATCAGAGTCAGAGGATGCACGCCTAGCGCCATTGCAATCTTCTGCCTCTGTTGTACATCCTGAATGTGTGCGTTTAAGACATCTCTCCACATATACTATACCATCCTCTTTCTATCAAATCTGAAAAGCACGTCGAAGCTCTCTTCTTATTGGATATTCTCAAAAGAATGTATCATTACTTTTTATCAATTGTCAATGACAGTTGTCAGCAATGTAAAACGGGGCAAGTCCTTTTGAGTGACAAACCAGAAAAATATGTTACCATATGACATTCTCGCGCTGAAATATCGACATATCCGCACATTTCTTGTATACTGAACGCAGTCAAAGAGAGCAGCTTGAGGAGAAGTTGGATCTAGATATTACTCTGGCATAGTCCATTTCACGAGTCCCGCGTAGCGACAATCCCTTGCGGTTGTCGTGCTGGATGAGCCTCTCAAGCGGGTGGAGCACGACAACCGCAAGGGATTGTCGCTACGCGGTTAGGGCCATATGAAGTGGGTTGGACCAATATTCTGATGATGATCTTCTTTTGTTAGAGAGGGAGGGAAGCGGCAGAAGAGCCGTAGAAGTCATGCAAGAGCCGAAAACGTGGCGTGAATTTCTGGGGAAAATTATCGAGGACCTGCAAGAGAAGCAGCGGCTGGCCAGGCTTCTGGGTGTCAATGAGCGGACGCTGGACCGCTGGGCAACAGGCTCTTCCCGCCCACGCTCAAGCGCGCATGTGCGCCAGTTGCTGAAAGCGTTTCCTGATCAGCGAGGAATTTTAAGTGCATTGATGCGTCCCGATTTTCCCAATGTGGTGGAGGAGACGGATGAAGAGCATAACATCTTCATTGACGAGATTATTAAGGATGTGCCTATTCCTTTTTATCAACGTATCCTTGAAACATACGCGACGTCCGTTGAACCCGTTCGCGCCTGGACTATCTGTAATCTGGTGCTCCAGCAACTTGCGCAGCATCTCGATGTCGATCACCAGGGGATTCGCGTCTTGCTGATGCAGTGTCAGACATCCAGGGAAACAGGCAGAGTTCATAGCTTGCGCTTGCTCTTTGAGAACACTGGCGGCCAGAGAGTTTCGGAGAATTGGCCATTCTTCTATGGTGCTGAGTCGCTGGCGGGTCTGGCGGTGATGAAAGGGATACCTCAGATCAAACAAAGAGTACAGGCGCCAGATCCTTTTGCGCACAATCTACAGCGATTTGCACTTCGCAGTGCCGCCGCATCTCCCATTCAACGCGCGGGCCGCTGCGCTGGTAGCCTGCTCGTACTCAGCCCTCATGCTTCTTTTTTCACCCATGCCCGCATGACGGTGCTTCAGCACTATATTTATCTCCTCACTCTGGCCTTTCGTGAGCAGGAGTTTTATGATCAGGCTTCTATCGACTTGCGGCTCATGCCAGCAGAAAACGCACAGATGCATGTGCTCGACACGTTTCAAGAGCGCGTCTTGTCTCTCTTCTGCCAGGCTCGTGAGCGTCAGGAGAATCTGACCTGGCAGGAGGCTGAACAGCTTGCAACGAATGAGATTGAGGCAGCCCTCAAACAGCTTATACAATCACCACAGGATCAGCAAAATCAGCAGAGAAAAGAGGAATGAGCAATTGCCATTCTATGCTGGCTTCTCACCCCAGGCCCTCAACAATACAAGCAGAGCACAGAAGTCTTCCGCTTGCATCTCCTGCAACATCTGGTTATAGAGATGGTCGAGCTCTTCCTGCGTTGCGGCATTCCTACGGATCAACAAAGGCTGCCCCAATTTCCAGACGAGCATATAATCATGATAAAATGCCTGATAGTTCTCGGTTCCATACGACCACTCAATAGCATCGGCTTTCGTCTGCACGTGCTTGTAACCCGCATCACGCAGCATCTTCCCGAGCACCGGTGTCATTCCTATTGATGCTCCATCAGTTGAAAAACCTTGCCCGTCTGCTTTGAGGACCTGCGTCCATGTTGTCGCAAGTTGCTGAAAAGCCAGGCTGGTTGTCATCGACATTTCTGCATCTACCAGGCGTATCGTACCGCCAGGCCGCAGGAGACGGAAGCACTCTCGTAGCAGTACTGGCCAGTGCGCGCGCGGAATGAATAGTATAAAACGTGCGTTGATGAGGTCAAATGAGGCGTCGGGGAAATCCAATGGTTGCAGGATGTTCTTCACCTCAAAACGAATATTTTGCAGCCGACGCACATGAGCTTGTGCCTGCGCATATTCGATCATCAGCTTGCTGATATCAATTCCTACCACCTGAATATTGGAGTAGGCCGTGGCAACGTTGAGCGCCCAGCCGCCCGGCCCACAGGCTAGATCCAGAATGCGCCTGATGCCCGTCATATCCTTCCGCTCCGAAAAGAGCCCGCCCATGCCTTTCGTAATCATCTGGTCCTGCTCGATGAGCCGCGCCATCTCCGCTCCGCTCTCCGAATCTATAAAGTATGTATTTTTCGGTTCTCCCGGTTCACCTGCTGACGTTGACATAGCTTACTCCTTGAGGCGCATAACAAAATTTATCGGTAATCATTCTACGTTTATTCCGTCTTGAATGCTTCATATAGTATCATAAACATTTTTTGTATTTTGTCAAGTAATATTACAAGATACTAAAAAACACTCCTCATTCTTAAGAAAGTGTCCGAGGCTCATCGCATCCACATTCTTAGGAGACGAGAGAGTGCAGCTTCGCTGCCTGAAGAGATTGTCGTGTATAATTTTACTTTTTCTCCATTTTTAAGCTTCGCTTAAAAATGGAGAAAAAGTAAAATTATACACGAATGCAACAGCGCCGAAGGCGCAAGAATGCGGTTTTGACGGGCCTCGGACACTCTCTGAGAGAGTGCCGGAACCCCGTCACCTCGCCGTTCTTTGTTGATGAGTTCACGCAGCTTCGCTGCTCGATACACTTCTTTTTCATTCATTTGCTTTTTCTGCCTACTTCGGGCTCCGCCCGAAGTAGGCAGAAAAAGCAAATGAATGAAAAAGAAGGAGGCACGCCGAAGGCGTGCGCATGCGAGGGCGCGGAGAGATACCCATCGTGATGCAGTTCCGGCACTCTCTAAGAGAGGGCGGAGAGACGAAGGGGCAGTGCTGAAGCGTGGATTTGGCTGATCCAATCAGCAAGCTCTAGGGCGTGATCGGATTCAAAAGTCAAAGAGCCTAATCTCGTCCGGCGTCCTCAGCGTGCATTATTAGGATCTGGTCTAGAGGGTGCTTTCCCTCTCTCCTCTCCGCATTGTATACTGTGTTCAGGGAAAAATACGATTGATGGAAACGGGCAACGAAGGGGCTTATAAACTTTCCCAACTATTCAGGACAGACACGGTTCGCACGACAAAGGACTTTATCATGGCATTTCCCATCTCGATTCTTGACCTTTCACCTGTTGACTCTGGTTCGACGGGCGCTCAGGCTCTGCAAAATACGATTGCTCTAGCTCGCCGGGCGGATGCGCTTGGCTATACGCGCTTCTGGTTGGCGGAACATCATAATTCGACGAGTATCGCGAGCTCGACGCCTGAGATACTGATCGAGTCGATTGCCCGCGAGACGGAGCGGATTCGCGTGGGGTCGGGCGGCATTATGCTGCCAAACCATCCTCCTCTGAAGATTGTGGAGACGTTTCGGGTGCTGGAGGCACTGCACCCTGGCCGTATCGATCTAGGGATTGGTCGCGCGCCCGGAACTGATCAGGTGACGGCGCTGGCTCTGCGCCGCGCGGTAGAGGCGCTGGGTGCCGACGATTTCCCTCAGCAGTTGGCGGAGATGTTCGCGTTCTCCGGCGAGGGATTTCCTGCTGGTCATCCGTTTCGCTCTATTAGCGCCTCGCCCAGCGATGTTGAGCTGCCACCCGTCTGGCTGCTGGGTTCGAGCGACTATAGTGCACAGTTGGCCGCCGCTATGGGGCTGGCCTTTGCCTTTGCGTTCCACATCAATCCCAACAACGCTCTACAGGCGCTTCATGCCTATCGCGAGGGCTTCGCGCCGTCCGCGCACCTTCAGCAGCCGCAGACGCTTATCACGGCCTCTATCGTCTGCGCCGAGACGGATGAGCGGGCCGAGGAACTGGCCTCGACGGTGGACCTGGCGATGATCCGCATCATCACGGGCCGCTCCGCTCCCCTGGCTCCACCGGAGGAGGCAATGGCCTATCAATATACACCCGGCGAGCGCTTCCAGCTCGCCAATACGCGCACTCGCCTGATCATCGGCAGCCCCTCAAAGGTTCGCGCTCAGATCACCCGCCTGGTTGAGCAGACCGAGGCCGACGAAGCCATGCTCACCACCCTCATCTACGGACACGAGAACCGCGTGCGCACCCTCGAACTACTCGCCGAAGCCTTCGAACTGCAAAAACTAGCAGACAAGACACTGGCTTCCTAACCGACCCGCACACTTTCATTGCTCAAAGGAGCCTTTCATCCTTAGAAAGGCTCCTTTCCAACTTCCTGCAACTTCCCTCCTCCCGTCCATGCAGTTCTGGCATAATCCATTTCACGGGAACCGCGTAGCGACAATCCCTTGCGGTTGTCGTCCTCCCCCGCTTGAGAGGCTCATTCAAGACGACAACCGCAAGGGATTGATACTGTTTAGATAGGGAAAAAGGCGAAGGGAAGTGTTTGCCTGGGAAGATGGGAGTGGGGCAAGTTCACGGGCGCAATTGAGATTTGGCCCCTACGGGGCCACCCAGCAATAGAATTGCCTCAGTTGAGGGGGAAGAGAGTGGCGAATGAACCAGTGAGAGGGATCGGAGATGTGCTCTTTCTCACGAACAGGAGTGAAGAAAGACGCTGGTGTCCAGGTCCACATCTCTCACTCTCAGTATTCTCATCATACAATCGAAACGCTTTTCAAGTCTCTCTCGTTTGATTTGTACACTGAAATAATTTATTGTTGTTTGGTCCCGCAGGGACCACGTTGTGCGGCGTCCGTCTTCTCGCCTGCCTCCCATCTTCCCGCGCAAAACGAACAGTTGGCCCACTCTTTTTCGCCTTCTCTCAACTGCATTCTTGGCTTCCCTCCAAGCATCCACCTTGTTGAACTTCACCTCGACAACTGCAAGGGATTGTCGCTACGCGGGACCCGTAAGACGAGCTGTGCCAAAGCAATACATCCTCTTACCGCACGCTTCTTGTGTACAACTTCAATACCATATTGGCGCTTTTCCCCTTGCTGTAGAAATATCAAGCATATATAATGTATATGCATATTTATACCCATCTACTTTTGTTCATTGTACCCTTCATGATTATTGTTGATTGTCGCCATTATCTTCCTTTGGTAAACTATTATGAGCATATCAATTTTTGTAAGCTACGCATTTAAAGATAAAAGAATGTGGGAAGCGTTAAGAAACGCCCTGGCTTTCTCAGGCGTAAATAAAGAAATACAGCTATGGGACCCTCGTATAGACATCGTTGGAGGGCAAGATAAGCAGAAACAGATCGATTCTCACTTAGAAAATGCTCAAATGTTTCTATTGTTGCTCAGTCCCGACTTTTTTATGGACGCAGAATGTGTGCAACAACTACGTAAGGCACTTGAACTTCAGGAGCAGAAGCACAATTCGGTATATGCCATTCCTATTTTACTGAGACCCTGTTTATGGCAAAGAGACGGTTTAGAGGAACTGGAAATATTACCACACAATAGAGTTGCGATATCACGCAAGTCAGATCGTGATGCAATTCTAGTTGACATTGCTCAAGAAATTCACACGATTATAGGCCGCATAGATAAATCAGAATCTATCGATACTAATGCTCCAGGTACAAGTAATCCTACGCCATCGCAATCCAATCCTGTTCCCGGTGAGCCATCCAAGCAAGCACAGCCGGCACCTGATCGTGCATCCGTTCCACAAAATGAGACGGCGGATGTCGCTATCGTTATTGCGCTCAAAGAGGAATTTAAGGATCTCTTTGTCGATATAGGGGCAAGCTACACACCTGTTCCCGATCCCGATGCGAATGCTTTTTACTACAGTTTTGAGCGAAGTTCGGCGGCAGCGAATCGACCTTATCGTTGTGTCGCAACCTTTGTTGGTGACATGGGCGAAGTTCCGGCTGCCCTGCTTGCGCAAAATACGCTAGTGCGCTGGAAGCCTGCCACTGTGGTCCTGATTGGCCTGGCAGGGGCGCTCAGCTCCAATGTGAAGCTGGGAGATGTCGTGGTTGCAGATCAGGTGGATGGCTATCTTCAGAACGCCAAAGTCAACCCTACTGCCGACAAACAGGGCTACGAGTTTGGGCTCAGCGGCGACGTTTATAAGACCAGTAACAGAATCTGGAATGCAGCACAACACTTCGAGTACAGCATGCCCATACTGTTTCGGGCGTGGAAACACAGGACGGAAGAGGCACAGCTTGACCTATTCACCAAACAGCAACGTTATAAGCTGCTAGGCGATGACAAGATAAACGAGCAGTCACAGATTCTCAAGGGTCATATTGCCTCTGGCCCCCTTGTCGTAGCCGCCGAGATCTTTGCCGACTGGCTCAAACAGCGCGACCGTAAATACATGGCCATTGAGATGGAATCTATGGGCCTGATGGCTGCCGTCTACAGACAACCCATTCTGCGTGATACGCTGATTCTGCGCGCCATTTCCGACGATGGCAAAGAGGATAAAAGTTCACTCGATAGTATAGGTGGTGGTGCCATCCGCCGGTACGCGATGCGCAACGCGATCCAGTTGCTGTGGAGCTTTCTGGATGCTGGTATTTTACCGCAGCATCCATAGGCTGCATCTACCTCATAATCTTGACTCCTGCCAGCCATGAAGGCTGTTCAGCGACCCGTCCTTCGCTCCAGGTCTTCAGGATACCGGGTCCCTTGCACCGTGATCTTCGAGGAGGCGCTCTCGATTTCAAAGTCGGAATTCTCTTCCTCTCCGATCACGCCTGGTATTGTTCGTCGCTGACCTTTTCCATCCAGTCGGCGGTCTTGCCGTCGAGCTGTTCCTGGATGGCGATATGTGTCATGGCTGTGGTTGCCGTGGCACCGTGCCAATGTTTCTCACCCGGCGAGAACCAGATCACGTCCCCCGGTCGAATGTCCTCAATCGGCTCCCCCCAACGTTGTGCCCGACCGCAGCCAGCCGTCACGATCAGGGTCTGGCCCAGCGGGTGGCTGTGCCATGCGGTGCGAGCGCCGGGCTCGAACGTGACACTGGCACCGCGCACGCGTGCCGGATCAGGTGCCTCGACCAGGGGGTCAATGCGTACCGCTCCAGTAAAATATTCGGCGGGTCCTTTACCGGAAGGTCGCGAGCCACTTCTTTTGATGTCCATATTCTCAGTTCCTCCATGCTTTCTGCAAAAGTAAAGAGATATGCTCTCTGTCTAGAGATCATTATACCCCGGAGCACAGAGGGGTATAATGATTGTCGAAAATGATTGAATGGTTCTGCAAAGTCTTCCATAGGCTTGCTAAAACATTCATTGTCAACTTTTCATGCTACTTTTTGTTACCATTTTCCGTGATACTAATTAGCGTAAACGTGCTGGACTGATCTGGCCCGCGTAGCGACAAACCCTTGCGGTTGTCGTTGGTAGCTATCGCTACGCGGGCCTCTCTAGCTGGGGCACCACGACAACCGCAAGGGTTTGTCGCTACGCGGGTGGTCCTCTCTTTTCCCATCAAACAAAGTGAGCTAGTGTAGTGCGCTATTTATACTCAAGAAGGATGAGAGCAAAATGGAATATCGATTATTGGGCCGCACAGGATTGATGGTGTCAGAGTTGTGCCTGGGGTGTATGACGTTTGGGCGCGAGGCCGATGAGGAGCAATCGCAGGCTATCGTGAAGCGCTTCCTGGATGCGGGCGGCAACTTTTTTGATACGGCCGATGTGTATTCTCGCGGCGTCTCGGAGGAGATTACCGGGCGCGCTCTACGCGGTGTGCGCGACGATATCGTTCTGGCGACGAAGGTGCGTGGCAAGATGGGCGATGGTCCCAACGAGGTTGGGCTGTCTCGCAAGCACATTATGCAGGGCTGCGAGAATAGCCTGAAACGGCTCGGCACCGACTACATCGATCTCTATCAGGTCCATATCTGGGATCAGGCGACTCCGCTGGAAGAGACGCTCTCGGCTCTGACGGATCTGGTGCGGCAGGGAAAAGTACGCTATATTGGTGTCTCGAATTATACCGGCTGGCAGCTTATGAAAAGTCTGCATGTGAGCGCGATGCATGACTTTGAGTATTTTGTCTCTCTACAGCCGCAGTATTCGCTGGTTGAGCGGCACATCGAATATGAGCTGCTACCCCTCTGTCAGGATCAGGGCATCGGCATCATTCCCTGGAGCCCGCTGGGTGGGGGCTTCTTATCAGGCAAGTACAAGAAGGGCGAGCAGCCTCCCCAGGACACGCGCATCTCTCAAGCCATTGAACAGCAGGAGGAGCACTGGTCCCGCCGCGCCACTGATCGCAACTGGCGCGTGATCGACATAGTGGGTACGATCGCGGAGGAGACTAAGAAAAGCTACGCCCAGATTGCCCTCAACTGGCTTCTGAGGCAGCCCTCCGTAACCGCCCCAATCATTGGTGCTCGCACGCTAGAGCAGTTGGAAGACAATCTTGGAGGGGCTGGCTGGCAGCTTAGCAACGAACAGGTCCAACAGCTCACCGAGGCTGGCACGCCCGAAGAGCTCTACCCCTATCGCTTCATCCGCAATGCTCAACGCGTCTAGCATCATCTACATTCTATTGCCTTTTTGCATGCTCTATGTTTTTATGCTGTAGAGCGTGCAAAAGGGTAATAGGGACTACTTCACTATCTCACCTGCTCTTCCACCCTCTCTCCGACAGACCCCCTTTGCTAAAGCAGCGAGCTCTCAGAAAGAAATCGGCGTTCAATTTTTGCAAATCGCTCAATGAAGATATGCCTATCAATGATTGGTCCGATAGTAAATAGGCGAGGGCATAGAATTGATATTCTTCCTGAGAAGCTTTTTTCTCGATACGAGACTCTATGATAACGTGAAAAACTCTATGATAAGCAGAAGAGGAGCTTTAGTATTCATGCAGGCAAGTATTGTCAGAGTAGTTCAGCGCGCGTTTTTACAGGGATTTTGTTTACTCATTGGATTTCTGTTGCTTGCGGGTTCTAATGGGAGCGGCGTGCAGGCGATGGGTAGTGCATGTATGAGAACGAATCATTGTTATGGCATAAATAGATGGTATGCGGGATCTTCTTTCGCTGGCGCGTATACCAGTATATCGACGGTGCCGCTTTATACTAATAATCGTGGCATTCACATATTCACTCATGAGATATGGTTAGAAGAGAATTCTGCACGCTGTACCACCAATATCTATCATAGCTGCTGGATAGAGGTGGGATATGGTAATTTCCGCGCGTCATATAATGGCAGGTTTTATGTCGGTATGTTCTACTTTTGGGCTGATAGGCGGCCCGGAACGTCAGGTATTCTTGTACATATACTCGGACCGGTAGCGTCATCTCAATTCGGTCGCATACAAAATTATTATATTCGCCACATTAATAATGCAACGTATGAGATTACGGCGGGTAACTATGTCGCTTATTCAACGCAGAATACGATGGTTGCGAACACGCTGACGATCGGAGAGGAGCTGGCAAACGATGGTGGGTTGACCTCTACGTCCGCTTCGCCAGCCTACTTTATGCATACCGCATGGTTGGATACTTATGGCTGGCACTTCTTTCAGAGCTCGGGTCAGGTAGTCGATATGAATCCGCATACGGCGAAGTGGGTGAGTCCAATTCGGGCGGGTGGAAGTGTTTTTTATACCGCCTGCTGCAATGTAAGGGGGCGTTAGCAGACGAATGGACAATGACAAACATAAGAGTTTGTCACTACGCGAGCCTCACAGTGAAGGACGACAACCGCAAGGGATTGTCGCTACGCGGGTGCCGGCTGAGGGAGTGCTTCAGCCGGCTCGCTCTCGTTCTGAGAGGAGGAAGATCGGAATCAATCTAATGCGTTCAGCCGCGTCTCCGCATCCTCCAGCATGATCGTTCCGGCGCGAAATTCTTCTAGAATCGCTCGTCGGCGCATTTCGCGCTCACCACTGGTGCTTTCAGTGGGGATGATTTCGTCTTCAGCACTCTCATCGAGATCTTCATCTAACGGATCGGTTGCCCTCTCAAACTCAATGCGTACACGCTGACCCTGTGAGCGCACGACACTTTTATCAGAAGACTGAATAGCACGCTTATTTAACTCCTCACGCAGCAGCGACAGAGCTGTTTCCATATCGCCGACCACCTTCTCCAGAGCCTCCGGTGCCTCGCGTTGCAGCTTATTCAGACGCTCGGCATACTTGCCAAACAGCTGCGCCCGCCGCCCGCGTTCCCACACAACACCCAGGTCAGATGTAAACGGCACGCCCACTCCATCAGGATCGTTGTCTATCTCAAAAGGAGCCTGGAAGCGCAGCCGGGCCGCCCCAGGCTTCCGGTCCCACTGTACCCGAAAGTGCCGCCGCCCCACACGCCCCTCCCATGTCCGCGAAACCTCCCGCTCGCGCTCACTCTCCGTCAAAGCATCTCTATCATCCATTTATAAAATCTCCTTTCATCGTTGCCTGCCCCTGCCCAAGCCTCACTTCCTACTATCTACACTATTTACGTCCCTCAAAGAGCTATGTTGCAACTCCTACCAACTTACCCTATCCCCAAACCGTTGCCGCAACGCCTGCTTCTCCCGCTCATTCAAATGAACCAGCGCAAGTTGCAATTTCGTAATGTTTGTCAGATAGGGCGATTGTAACAACGCCTCCACCCCCTTGTGACCAACCGCAGTATTTACGAGGTTAAGTTCTCGTAAATGCAATGCAGACGGCGTGTTGACGAGAGTCTGCACAGCACGCCAGGTGATTCTAGTTTGGTAGAGCCAGAGAATCGATAGTTGAGCCAGAAGGGGTGAGACTGCGAGTGCTTCGATTCCTCGATCGCCGATGGGATTGTGGCTCAGATCAAGCAAGGAAAGTTGGGAGAACGCATGTGAGGTGGCGAGGGCACGTGCGCCGGCATCTCCAATCATATTTGCTTGCAGCCGCAACGATGTTATATTTGTCATGTAGGAAGATACTGCCAGAGCCTCGGCACCCTTATCCCCTATCTGGTTGAAGTCAAGATCGAGCGAGGTGAGAGAAGCAAAGTTAGGTGAGCTGACAAGCGCCTCTACGCCCTGCAAGCCGATGCGGTTTAACGTGTAGTTTCCCCCACCCAGTGCCAGGGTGGTGAGGTGGGTAAGATAGGGTGAACGAGCAAGCGCCTGTACACCCGTTGGACCTACCCGATCGTTAATAAGAAGAAGCTCTCGAACGGAACTCAAATGCGGAGCCGAAGCCAGGATCTCTACTCCCACGTCTCCTAGCGTGCTGCCGATATACCCAAGAAGGGCAAGTGTGTTTAGCTGGAAGAGGTGGCTGGCCTGAGCCAGGACCTGTGCGCTGGCAACGGTGCAGTCCTCGTCTGAGATCAGCAAGCTCTTCAGGTAGCGTAGGTGGGGGGACGCCATGAGCAGAGAAAACGCGATCTCATCAAGCGTTATCTGCGAAAGATCGAGAGTAGTCACACGCTGCAAATATGGCGACTGCGCTACCCTCATCACGCCGCCCAGAAATTCCTCGTCCTCGCCATCATAAACCAACGTCAACTCACGAACGGGTGCCCGACCAAAAATGTCATGTGCGTGATCTACAAGCTGCCGAAGATCCACCGTCACGGCCTCCACAAAGCCACGGCGAAAGACAGAGCCCTCGACCCATCCGTCAAGCGGGGCAGCCCACTGCTTTGCGAAATCGCGCAGCAGTTCTTCCTCACGATTTCGCAGACCCGGCAACCGGGGATCGTTATCGCCCGGCACAGCCAACAAACACTGAATCCGGATAAACTCGGCCCGCCGCAAATCACGAGGAGCAATCAAGTCAGCCATCGCCAGTCGCGGCCTATCATCGTCAGGATGCTCAATAATAGCAGCCAGTAAAGTCTCTTCTTCCAGGCTCACAACAATACCACATCCTTTCAGCAAACAAAATGCGTCGTCTTGCCAGTTTACGCGATACGCGTTACACTAGCAAGACGAAAAATTTTATCTAAAGAGCACATAACTGAACGTATAGAGTCAAAGGAGCCTCCATCATGGTTCATCTCACAGGCGCGCAGGCAACGATCGCCACGCTTCGCGCCCATAACGTCAACACAATTTTTGGTATTCCTGGCAACCACACGCTACCACTCTACGACGCTCTCTACGCCGAGCCCGGTATTCGCCATGTCCTCGCCCGCCACGAGCAGGGGGCGGGCTTTATGGCGGAGGGCTATGCCCGTGCTAGTGGCCTGGTCGGCGTCGCCTGCACTATTACCGGACCCGGCGCAACAAACATCGCAACACCCATCGCTGAGGCGTACACGGACTCGATTCCTCTACTGGTTATCAGTAGTAGTCTGCCCCAAGAGCGTCCGCACTACATGATAGGTAGCTTGCACGAGACAAAGAATCAGTTCGCTTCAATCGAGGCACTCGCGGGCTGGTCGCGGGCCATCACCAGAGTCGAGGAGATTCCTTCCGCGCTCTCCGATGCATTCGACTATCTGCGCCGCGAGCGCCCGCGTGCCGCTTACCTGGAGATTCCCTATGACCTGCTCTCCGTCGAAGCTGATGTTGAGCTCCCGGCCACACCCTTCCTGGAAAGTGATCCATCTCTCTCTTTTCCTAAGACAGAGCTCGCTTCTGCTGCGGCTTTGTTGCGGACAGCTAAACGCCCACTTTTTATCGCCGGTGCGGGCGTGACGGCGGCGGGGGCGAACAAAGAGTTGGCCCAACTAGCTGACCTGCTCTCAGCACCCGTTCTGCTTGGTGCGAAGAGCCATGATGTACTACCAGACGATTTCCCGCTCGCGCTCACCTCAACCGGCTTCGATCTCGTTCCCGAACTTCTTCAGCTCGTAACACGCTCGGATGCTACACTGGTGGTCGGTAGCAAGCTAGGGGCGAAACGCACTGGCGAGAAAGCCTTGCCCTTGCCAACACCCCTTATCCATATCGATATCGACCCGGACGTCATTGGCTTCAACTATTCTACAGATGTGAAGATCGTTGCCGACGCTCGCCCGGCCCTCGCCGACCTGGTACAACAACTGAGGAAGGAGGATCGGCCTGTACGCCCCATGCGAACCCGCGAAATTGAATCCGCCCGTTCTGCCTTGCGCGCCTACACAGAGCAAGCCCTCGGCGAAGCTGTAACGCTGCTCGATGCTCTGCGCGCCTCGCTGCCGCGCGAGACGATCGTTGTGGCCGACATGACGATGCTGGGCTATGCCAGTGCACGCTCTTTCCCCATGTATGAGCCGCGCACCTTTATTCATCCCTTCGAATTCTGCACGATTGGCTGTGGCCTCCCGCTCGCGCTAGGCGCAAAGGTCGCGCAGCCAGAACGTCCCGTGGTGGCTCTCTGTGGCGACGGAGGATTTTTGCTCAACTCCAGCGAGCTCGCGACCGCCGTTCAAGAGCAGATCGATGTTATCATTCTTCTCTTTAATGATAGCGCGTACACGGCCGTCAGAAAAACTCAGCATCAGCTCTATGCCGATCGCTATCTCGCCACCAATCTGCGCGGACCCGACTTTGTTGCGCTGGCCCAGGCATTCGGCGCACGCGGCATAAAAGCTAGCAGTGCGGCCGAGCTACAAGAAGCTATCGGGCAAGCACTGCAAAGCGGGGGCACAACGCTGATCGAAGTACCTTTACCTCCCTGGCCCTGGTACTCCAATTAGGAAGCTTTGCATTAGGGTAATTTGGAGTCGTCAGTATCATGTTCTATAGAAGCATGATTAATACGACGGTATTGTCATCCCTTTTACGATGTTGCTTCTGCTGGGAACATCTGAAGTAAAGACTATACTGAAGGAAGAGGAGAGAAACAATGCGTTTCACAACTCATCAGAGCATTACTCTTGCTACATCGGCTCAAGTACTTGAGCTTTCAGATAAGGAGCTCTCGACGGTGGCCGGTGGAGTTGATTCGACACATATACCCGCTCCCGATCACACTCAGGTACATCGTCCGGTGCATCCAAGTCGTCCCAATCATCCGCATCGTCCCACGAGCCCTGCTCATCCCGTTCAACACACTACCGCTACCAATCTTCATCTGGGGCACACAAGCCACTAAAGCTGGTAACGAATAGCTCCTGCGATTGAGATAGACGCTCGTCTGTCTCAATCGCGGGAGCATATCTCCAGAGTTTCTGCAAATGATTATTTTTGTTTCACTTGCTGAATATTACGGGCGGTAGGACCTGTTTTGTTCTCGACGACCTCGAACTGGACCGCAACTCCTGGTCTAATTGTGCGATATCCTTCACCAGGGATGGCAGTGAAATTGAAGAATATCTCTTCGCCGGAATCTTCACGGGCGATTGCGCCGTTGCCTCCTTGCGTATCAAACCAGCGCACAGTACCCTGAGCAACGGGCAGGCCGCTCTCGCCCAGGGGAGGCGCACCGTTTAACCATGCTTGCTGCGGAATGCGAATCTGCTTCACTTCGGGCTGGTTATAGGACTCGTAGCGGTAATCAGTTCGCGCCTCCATGATTGTTCGCAGGTCGTGCCGCAGCTCCTCTAGAGTGGGACGGCCAACAAAGAACCAGCCGTTGTAGATAGCGTGAATACGTAGATCGGGGCGGAGCACAAAGGTGTAGGGCTGCGAACGATAGGCATACTCGCCCTCCGTCTCGTCGAGGATGTTAAGCTGCTTCACAATCGTGCGCTGCTCGTCGGATAAGAAGGGCCACTGCGCGCCCAGGCCGGCACGAAACGCGGTATTCACAAGCGGCGGGTCCACGCTAACGGCCACCAGCTTCCCATAGTTTACCGTCAGCTCCTGCTGAAACTGTACCAGTTGCCGCATCTGCTCTTGATCACGTGGACAAAAGAAGCCGCGCAAAAAGATCAGGATCAGCGGATAGCCATCCAAAAATTCCAGATGCTCATCGAGCTGGCCGGGCCTTGTGAAACTCGAAAGCTTCTTGAGTATATTGCGCTGATCTGGAAGTTCAAAATCGGGAAACTGATCATTAGCTTTAAGATGGGTTGTCGTCATATGGTGTTCCTGCCCTCGATGTGAAACATGTTTACTACTTTGTTACAACAAAACGTTCTTTTCCCTTTGTCTTCCCATAAGCGAAAATGTTACACTCCTCTTGATTTTGCATTTATGTCTTCTTATTAACTGGCCCTTAACAGGTCATTAATAGATGAAGGGTACATTCTGATGAGGAAGGTTTCTTCCTCGTTCTTGTATTGCCAGCCCATTCCGAAACAAAGGAAACGCATCTTGATAACGAATTTTGAGAGTTCTTCAGTGAAGCGTATCTTCACAACCTTGTTCTGTTGTCCTGTAGTCCTCGTATTTATGTTAGCGGCGTGTGCGAATAGCGGTACGCAAACTACTGCCCCGTCGAATGTACAGGCGACAGCCCAACCGGCAAATCACAATGGAATCGCCGCCCTCGATGGGTATCAGGTATCTTTGTTCGCATCCGGTACTGCCGCTTACACCAACCCGGACTCGGCAGTTGTAGCAAACGGTAATGTCTTTCTTGATTATCAGAATAACACGGCCAAAGATGGTACAGATAATAAGACCAGCACTATCGTAGAATATACGATGGACGGCAAGGTGGTCAAAACCTTTAGCGGCCCAGGTCACAGCGATGGTATGCGCATGGACCCAAAGACTAAATTGTTATGGGTTATCTCTAACGAAGATGCGAATCCAAAGATGGAGACCATCGATCCGGCGAGCGGAACTATTACTCCCTACACCTTTCCTACCACACCTCATGGTGGTGGCTACGATGACGTTTCCTTCATCAATGGCGACGCGTTCATTTCCGCTTCTAACCCCACCCTGGATAAGAAAGGGAACACTAGCTTTCCAGCGGTTGACAAGATCGTACTGAGCAGCGGAAAGGCCACATTGACGCCTATTCTCATGGGAAATGCCAGCGCAACGGACACTACAGCAAGCGCCAACAACGCTAAGGTTACGCTCAACGAAATAGACCCGGACTCGCTTTCAACCAACGCAAATGGAGATCTGGTACTGGTGGACCAGGCTGGCCTGGAAATCGTTACCATCACTAAACCAGGGACAGCGGACCAGAAAGTCACGCGCCTGGCTACTGGCTCACAGTTGGATGATACCGTATGGGCAACAGGAGCAACAGGCCGTCTACTTGTCATAGATGGCAAAAAGAATAGCACCTACTGGCTGCGCACAAATTTCACACCCGGAACAGTCTACACTGAGACGCCTGACGATTCGGGGATGGCAGGAGTCGTCGGCAAGGTGAACACCAGCACCGGCATCATCTCTCCTGTCGCCATTGGCTTTGGAAAGCCAACAGGTTTACTCTTCGTGCCCGATACTCAAAGCTAAAAATACGCGTTATACACCTATCATAGTCTTTAACACTCTTGCCTGCTCTATATTTGAAAATCATCACCTTTCGCCAAATATATCGCAGGCATGCCTGATAGAAGCGTGTTGCGTCCCTCTCAATTGTACACTTTGCGAGGAAAGCGCAGCCGCAGATCTATGGTGAGGCAAATCATTCCAAGCGTATAGCATATTGTGAAGGGAATGAGAAAGAAGAGGTTGCCGGTATTGAAAGAGGTGGAAGGCTTTGAGAAGGTGATTTGCTGCGGGTCGGGGGCGTAGTACCAGCAGGAATATGTTGCGCCCCTCTCGTAGCGATTTAAGACGGCCTGCTCCTCTCCTCTGTCTGCGCCTGCCGAGCCAAATACATCGGGGCTAGAAGCATGAACAGTACCACTGTTTTGCGTGTGAAGAGTCACATCGAACGTTGGTCGATACCCAGGAACTTCAGTAGTATCACCCACCGTTTCATATTGCCCGGTATCAGAGTTATATTCCTGATGCGAGCCAGTACTAATCCTTACAGTCTCCGGTACAAGAGCTTTTGAGATGATGGTACAGCGCCCCGCACGGAATTGATTTGCATAGAGGAACGAACTGACTACTGCCGCCAGCATAAAGAGGGAAAATATAAGAAATACAGCTCCACACAGCAGCAATACGAACAAGCCCCCTTTTTTTCGTGGCTCAATAGTATACAGCTTCTCCTGAGCTCGCCGCTGCATACGAAGCTCGCGAGGTTCTGAGCGATTTTTACGCACAATACTCCATATTGCAAGAGCGGCACTTCCAAGTCCGATACCAACAGGAAAGATCATAATAAAAAGTATCAACGACGGACTCATTACGTTCCTTCTTTTGTATCCATTATTTTATATTCATTGCTTTTAACTTCATCATACATCGCCTTCTAGAGCCATGTCCAAGATCATCTTTTATTCCTACCTTGCTGTTAGAGCGCACTGTACTCCTCAAAAAGATTTTAATATTTTATATATAGAAATTTACTTATATATTTATCTATTACAAAATGTTCATTCTAGTAATATTGTTCCAATTTTCTCTCGACAAGCAACGTCTTCTTTGCTATACTATCTGAGAACGGAAGAAGATGTAGTAGTTGGAGGGAATAAGTATGTCAGGCCCCTGGGATACGACGATGAAAAAATGGGTGGGAGAGGCTCCACAGGATTTTGTAAGTTGGTTACTGCGAGATGCCGTTTACGAGCGGAACATGCCGTCTCGTTTAAGGAATAGGAACATTGATGCTGACCTGTTATACCGCATTCATATCAATGGTCGTCGCGGTATACTACACGTTGAATTTCAAAGTACCAGCCATCGACGCATGGCTGAACGCATGTGGGAATACAACGTATTTGCAACGCTTGAATATAAAATACCCGTTCATTCATTTCTCATTTATCTGAAAAAAGGTAAAGAGAAGGACAAAGCCTTTGCTAAGTCCCCACTCGTTGGGAAATCAGTTTATGGAGAAGTAATGCACTACTTCTCCTACAAGGTCATCAAAATGTGGGAAGTGCCAACTGATGCATTACTGAACTCAGGCCACAAAGGTCTACTGCCGCTCGTTCCCCTTACGGCTGATGGGCTGCAACGTGAGGCAATCGAGCAAGCAATCGCACAGTTGATGCCAGCTGGAAAAGAGCCAGAGAAGGAGTTGCTTTCATTACTCTACGCGGTTGGTTCGATGATGTATACTACTGAGGAGAACTGGTTTGAAAGGAGGTTTGACATGCTGGAAAGCATATTGAAGGATTCTTGGGCGTACAAAAAATGGAAACAGAAAGGGATAGAGGAAGGCGTTCAAAAAGGGATAGAGGAAGGCGTTCAAAAAGGGAGACGGCAAGATATTGTATCTCTCGTACAGAAGCGTTTCCCTTCGCTGGCCCCGCTAGCGCAGGAGCGAGTCGTGCTGCTCACAGCACCAGAAAAACTTCAAGATCTCCTTTTGCAGATAGCAGTGGCAAAAGATGAGCAGGAAGTTCGCTCTTCTCTACTTGAGGCAACAGAAGAGCAAAAGCATTAAGCCCTGAACTCAAGGTACGTGGACTCCAGTTGGAAGCGGCTTCAGATATCGTTATGTAGCATTACTTCTCTTATCTGGTCGTAGCAGTGTGAGTGCAAAGATGGGAAAGATAAGGACGGATAGGAGTCCGGCGGCGACAAGAGCTGCACCATTGGCTTTTGTAATCAGGTGCAAATCCAACCCGATCTGTGAGGCGGCGACGATAAATGAGAGTGAGGTGGCTTGTAAGAGACCTGCGATAACTGAGCGGCGTGTGCCGACGAGAGGGCGATAAAGCAGGGCAGGTAGGCCACGCACAAGGAGCAGAGCGAGAAGGAAGATTGGAACGCGTAAGATGGTTGCAGGGCTAGCAAGGAGCGCGGCAAGATCAAAGTTTAGCCCGCTCGATATAAAGAAGACGGGAACAAAGACACCGAAGCCGACGGCTTCGAGCTTCTGACGGAACTGAGGATGCGTCATCATGCGGTCGCGATCGATGAGCCGAAGAATCACACCAGCTATAAAGGCTCCCAGAATAGTTTCGAGTCCGAGCGATCCTGCTAGCGCGACAAACGCTACGAGGAGCATAAAAGCGCCACGCACACGAATCTGCGCCGTCGTATCCTGCAATCTCTGCAGCGCGCTCTCGAAGAGCGTCACACGCTCCAGGCGCAATATGACGAAGGCGAACGCAGCTGCTAAAAGGATGAAACCAGTCAGCAGCACGAGCTTTGTCGTGGTACTCGTGGCCTCGCGTGAGAAGAAGAGTGAGAGCAGGATAATCGAGCCAAACTCGGCGAACATGGCTCCGGCGATGACGAGTTGTCCAAAGCTTGAGTCGCTCTCACCCGCATCTTTGAGCACGGGAACGACGATGCCCAGAGCCGTCGCAACCAGCACAATAGCAATATAGAGCGGCGAGACAACCTGACCAGCCAGAAAGAGTGCAAAACCGATCAACAGTGACAGGCCAAACGAAAGCAGAAACCCTCCACTCACGAAGATGAGTAGCCGGCCCTTTAGCCGCTCCAACTCTACCTCCAGGCCAGCCAGGAAGAGCAGAAAGGCCAGGCCAAGCAGAGAAAGAATCTGTATCGGCAGATCCACCCTCACCCACCCCAATACAGAAGGACCAATCAAAATCCCACTCACAATCTCGAGCACAACAGAAGGCAAACGTCGCGCCGGACTCAGACCCAGTAGCAACGGAGCTCCAAACGCAACTACAGCAACCAGTAGTAAGCCCACAAACGAAATATTGGTCATACTATCCTCAACAATTAATCGCTTCTCGACTATAAGAAATGTATTCGCACGCGCTGTAACTCTATAGAGTCGTACTAAAACGTAGTCTTGATTCTTCCCACTTTATTACACACATCAATAACTACGACGCAGCACCCTGGCTCTGCGTTTCTCTCAGAGGAGTTCATCAGTGGAGAAGATAGGGCAAAAATTTCATTTTTGATGAATTTTTTATTACTTTTTATTCATATTTCTACGATGATCACATTTCCCGCCATCTCAGCCCTCCTCAGACTCTACAAGCCGTTTTAACCAATCCAAAGAGATAATCATGAGCTTCTAGTTTATGAATGTTTATGAAAGAACACACAAGAAGGAAGAGAGCCCTTCTGTATCATTTTGCATCAACACCTTTCTTTCTATAGTATGCATGAAGCTCTTTATGAAAGAATATTCACGTACTAAGCGTATTCATTTATTTAGATCCATGTTACCCTTTAAATCGTCTCCCGTTGTATTAAGTAGCAAGACCTTTGAAGCGTAAGATACATATGCATATATTTCTATTTGAAGTGATTCTGAAGAGAGATGCGCCCACTATCTTAGGTGAAAGAGGGGACTTGCACTGAAAAAGTACGTTGCTTAGATAGCAACATATAAATGGAAGGATATAAAACAATGTTTGAACTCAACGAACAGGAACTCGAGCAGGTTGCAGGCGGCCACGGCCATTACGGAGCCCATGCAGGTGCAGAGGGCGGCGCCAGTGCAGTTGTTGGTGTTGCAGCTTCTAGCTCCGAGGCTAGCTCACTTGTGACTCACTGCTTCGCTACAGCTCATGCAGCGAATGACAGCGCCGCCGCCGGCTTTGTTGTTGATGCAGGAAGCAGCGCATCAAGCGGTGCTGGCCGCTAGGCTTAAGCAAGCTTTCTAAGAAAGGAGCTATCTTCCACCAAGGATGATAGCTCCTTTCTTATGCCTCAGATGTCCTGCTTCTCGCTCATTCGCTGAGAGTGTTAGACGTCCATCGCCTTCACTTTCATCTCTTTCCAGCCCATGTGCACGCCTTCGGCGTGCGCTTTGTTCTTAGAGGTGATTTTACGTTTTTTACATTTTTGATCATTTTTTGTGCGGTGCACAAAAAATGATCAAAAATGTAAAAAACGTAAAATCACCTCTAAGAACAGTTTCAGACAGCGAAGCTGCACATTACTTTCTGCCCAGAACGTGGATGCGATGGGCATACGACACTTTCTAGGAGTGTATCCGAGGCTCATCGCATCCACATTCTTAGTAAACGAGAGAGTGCAGCTTCGCTGCCTGAAGAGATAGTAGTGTATAATTTTACTTTTTCTACATTTTCAAGCTTTGCTTGAAAATGTAGAAAAAGTAAAATTATACACTACTATAACGAGCGCCGAAGGCGCAAGAACGTGGTGGTGATGGGCCTCGGACACACTCTAGATGGTTTGCACAGGCGAGCAAGCCAGGAACTTTCTCTGCTTTTCCGTCTTTTTCCTGAAAGAGGTGTAACAATTCGTTCTCAATTCAGACAATACTCATTGAGGATGGAGAGTGTATGATAGAAGAGTAAAAATACGAAGAGGAGACGAACGAAAAGCAGATGACAACGACAAAAAAGTACGATGCAATTGTTCTTGGCTCTGGTCAGGGCGGTAATCCACTCGCTTGTGATCTGGCAAGCTCAGGTTGGAAAGTTGCGCTTGTAGAGCAGGTGCATGTCGGCGGGACATGTATTAATGAGGGTTGTACGCCCACAAAGACGATGGCCGCTAGCGCCCGCGTGGCATATTTAGCTCGTCGCGGAGCCGACTACGGTGTGCAGACTGGACCAGTGACGGTAGATATGACCGTTGTGCGGCAGCGCAAACGAGATATGGTCACCAGTTTTCGTGGCGGCTTCGAGCATCGCGTTGAGAAAAACGATCATATAGATCTTTTGCGTGGCGAGGCTAGCTTTACAGGTCCGAAAACTGTAGCAGTTCATCTCAACACAGGTGAAGCTCTCACCATCACGGCCGACACCGTCTTCATCAACACTGGCGCGCGCCCAACGGAGCCGGCGATGAACGGCCTGGACACTATCCCCGTGCTGAACTCAACGTCGATCATGGAATTAGATAGCGTGCCTGACCATTTGCTGTGCATCGGCGGGGGCTATATTGGTCTAGAGTTTGGCCAGATGTTTCGCCGCTTCGGCAGCAAAGTGACGGTCATTCAGCGCGGGGGACACCTGCTTGCACGCGAGGACGACGATGTCGCGGACGAAGTGGCAAAGATCCTGCGCGAGGATGACATAGAGATTCTGCTCAATACAACTACCACGCACGCCGAAAAGGCGGCTGATGGCAGCCTCAAATTAACGGTTAAGACACCAGAGGGAGAGCGTGTACTTACTGGTTCGCACGTCCTTGTGGCGGCTGGTCGCACTCCCAATACTGATAAGCTTAACCTTGAAGCTGCGGGCGTGAAAATCGATAAAAAGGGCTTCATTCAGGTCAACGAGCGGCTGGAGACGGGCGTGCCGGGCATCTTCGCGATTGGTGATGTCAAGGGCGGACCAGCCTTTACGCATATATCCTATGATGATTTCCGCATTCTCCGCACCAACCTGCTCGAAAAGGGCAACGCTACAACAAAAGATCGCATAGTCCCCTACACTGTCTTCATCGATCCACAACTCGGCCGCGTCGGCTTGAGCGAGACGGAGGCGAGGGCGCAGGGACGCAATATTCAAGTCGCAAAAATCCCTATGAACTACGTCGCAAGAGCGCTTGAGATGGACGAGGCCAGGGGCTTTATGAAAGCGATCGTAGACGCCGATAGTAGTCAGATCCTGGGCTGTGCCATCCTGGGTATCGAGGGCGGCGAGATCATGGCTGTCTTGCAAGTAGCCATGATGGGCAAGCTTCCCTACACAACCCTACGCGACGGCGTCTTCGCCCACCCAACCCTCGCCGAATCGCTCAACAACCTCTTCACTGGCCTCGATCGAATGAACATGTAAGCCGCGTTTGTCTCTTTATGGCAGTTCAAAGACTCAGAATTTAGACAATCTAAAATACAGAAAGAAGTAAAACACATAGCAAAAGAGAGAAGAGGGTGCAGTTGCTTTGCTTTGCTACACCCTCTTCTCTCTTTCCTCATCAACAAGCGTATTCTTTTGGACGTGAAACGTTGGAGTTCTTACACAACTGGTCTCTAGAACCTGCACTAGACGTTTTTTTGCCTGATTCCTCAAACATGAAGATACTTTTGATGAGCCATCTACTCTACTCGTTCACTCTCTTACCATATGATGATGTTCCGCAAAGCCTTTCCCTGCTCCATATTTTCCATCGCCTCATTCACCTGCTCCACCGGATAGCGTGCAGTAATAAGTTCGTCCAGTTTCAGACGGCCTTGCTGATAGAGTGTAATCAGCCAGGGGATATCTACATGGAGTCGCGTATCGCCCATGAAGCTACCCAATACTTTGTACCCATATTCGGCGACGCGGATCATTGGGAGGGCAAGTGTAGCCCCAGCAGTTGGCATGCCCACAATGACGAGCGTGCCCGCCCGCCGCAGCATCCCCAGCCCCTGGCTCACCGCCGCCGTGCTGCCAACAGTAATCAAGACATAGTCCGCACCGCGCCCACTCGTCAGCTCTTTGACTTTCTGCTGCGCCTCATCGTCCTTCGCGTTAATCGTGTCCGTCGCCCCAAACGTCCTCGCAGCATCCAGCTTCATGTCCACCAGGTCCACGGCAATGATCCGGCTTGCACCAGCCAGCCGAGCACCCTGCACGGCGTTCAAGCCCACGCCTCCCGCACCGATAATGACGACGCTGCTCCCAGGCTTGACTTGTGCTGTATTCACGACTGCACCTACGCCCGTAATAACGCCACAGGCCAGCAGGGACGCCACATCCATCGGCAGGTCAGAGGGAATATGCACGACCTGCGATTGGTCTACGACGACTTGTTCTGCGAAACCGCCCGTCTTCATGCCCGCGTAGACCTTCTCGCCAGCTTTGGTGTGGATGCGATACTCGCGTTGCAGGGCGAATTTGCCCTCGCAATGGTTGCGCTGCCCATTTTCGCAGTAGAAGCAGTGCCCGCAGGTGCGTAAGAGCGAGACGATCACGGAATCGCCAGCCTTGATGTCTGCAACATCCTCTCCCACCTCTTCCACGATGCCCGCCGTCTCATGCCCGGCCAACACCGGCAGCTTCCCACCCCAGTCGCCGCGCACAAAATGCACATCACTATGACAAATGGCGGTAGCACCCAGACGAACTTTCACCTCGCCCCGTTTCGGCGCATCTATATCCAGTTCCGCCACTTCTAACGGCTTCCCCAGTTCATAACAAACGGCTGCCTTCATCGCATCCTCCTATCACTCGCGTTGTGATGATATTTCCGTTCAGCTAATTATTAACGGTTACTTATAATGAGGGTACCGGAGAAGCAGCGGCGTTGTCAAGGGCGGCTCTTCATTCGCTGTCAATTCAGTCGTCATCTTCATTCATGTACAAAAGACTCAGGCAACGAAGCTTCACTTTTATCGTTCGTCGAAGTAGCTGGAACTACAGTGTTGCTAATGCACTCATACCAATCTCCTGATCCTGTGTTCCTCGACCACCTGCCACACCCAGCCCACCAATGCACTCCCCATCTTCGACTATAGGAAAACCACCTGCGAGAATAAGGATTTCAGGTGTAGCTTGCACTCCTTGAGCAAGTGCAGGATTTTGGGCGAAATACTGAGCAAGCACATGTGTAGGTGTGTTAAAGCTACAGCCAGTTAGCGCCTTGCGCCGACTGACCTCTGTGAAGGGATAAGCCATGCTATCCATACGTGCTAAAGCAACAGGGTGTCCTCCCCGGTCAACGACCATCACGGTTATAGCAACCTTTTGTTCTCTAGCTGCCGCAACGGCTGCCGCAACCAATTTCTGTGCCAATTCAAGACGAATCTGTCCGTTTTGCATTGTAGAACTCCTATCAGTAATATTATTTTGTTTACATAGTCAATAGTATACCAATTCAATCAAATTGTCAATAATGTTGAATAGGTATATAATTAACTATTGAAACAATTTAGATGCTGTACTGAAAGAGAGGAGAAGCGATGCCAGCAGGAGGACAATCGCATCAGATAGGCCGGACCTTTGATATCGACTTGCCTGAGCATCTCTCGCGGGCAAACGAGTGTGTCGTTCATCTTGTGCGTACAGGAGATCTGTTTTTGGAGCGGATCATTGAGATTACACAACGACACGGCCTTTCAGGTCTGGAGGGAAATGTTTTGAGTGCTCTCTATGCTGCAGGTGAGCCACTGCCACCTCATGTTATTAGTGAACGGTTGCTGGTGACACGCGGGGCGATCACGAAGGTTTTAGATGCTCTGGTAGAGCGGGCCTATGTACGACGTTTCGCGCATCAACAGGATCGTAGGATGCTGCTGATCGAATTGACCGATGCGGGTCTCATGGTCATGGAGGAATATAAGCCGGACCTCTATGAGCAGAGTGCGCAATGGGTGAGCCAGCTCAACGATGAGGAACAGAATACTCTGATTGCCCTGCTCAAAAAGCTCCAGCCCTCTTCCAGGTTGAGCGATTGACAGTGGTAATGCCAGGCGGTAGTATTCAAAAGAATGAGACTTGCTTGTCAAGCGATGAACGATGGAGTTGCGACGACTTGTGTGCAGGAAGAGCAAAAAGGAGAGATACTGATGGATCTGATAAGTCCGGTAGTCCAACGTTGGATTCAGGATGCCAGGGAGAATCCAGATGCGTTCTGGAGCAGTGCGGCGGACCAGTTGCCCTGGCTGCGGAAGTGGGATAGCGTCTTCGAGTGGACTCCGCCCTCGTTCCGCTGGCTCATCGGCGGCCAGACTAATCTATCTTACAGCGCCCTCGATCATCATATAAAGCGCGGCTGGGGCGGGCACACCGCTTTAATCTATGTCAACGAGCGCGGCGAGCGGCGTCTCTTCACGTACGCTCAGATGCTGCACGAGGTGGAGCGCCTGGCCGCCGCCTTGCGCGGATTGGGCGCGCAGAAGGGCGATCGCATCACAATCTATATGCCGACCTGCCCCGAGGCGATCATGCTGATGCTCGCCGCCGTGCGTATTGGCGCGATCCACATGGTGGTCTTCGCCGGCTTTGGCGCCCAAGCTCTGGGCGATCGCGTGCAGGCCAGCGGCTCACGCTTCGTATTTACCAGCGACGTCACCTATCGTAAGGGCAAAAATACGCAACTCAAAGAGATCGTCGATGCCTCTCTACAGTCAGGGAACGGCAGCGTGGAGCATGTGATCGTACTCAACCGCACCGGCTCGTCCATCTCGATGCAGGCCGAGCGCGATATCTCCTGGCCTGACTTCCTCGCGGCCGGAGCTGGTCATAAGGGCGATTACGTGGCGATGGAGTCGAATGAACCAGCCTTTATTCTCGCGACTTCGGGAACGACCGCCAAGCCCAAGCTGGCTATTCATACTCACGGCGGCTATCAAGTGCATATTGCCAGCATGGGTAAGTGGATGTTTGACCTGCAACCACGTGACGTGTGGTGGTCGATGTCGGATATCGGCTGGATCGTGGGCCACGGCTACATCGTGTATGCTCCCCTGATTGCAGGCGTGACGACACTGGCCTACGAGGGCGCTTTAGATTATCCCGGACCCGAGACGACGTGGCGGGTGGTCGAAGAATTTGGTATTACGAGTATATTTACCTCTCCCACTGCTGTTCGCCTCTTGATGAAGTACGGTGAGGAGCCGGCGCGCGCATTCGATCAATCCTCGCTCGATAGAATCTTCTGCGCGGGCGAGGTGCTGAACGCGCCGGCCTGGGAGTGGTTGCAGAAGAAGGTTTTGCGCAACCGCGTCCCCGTCATCGACCATATGTGGCAGACGGAGACGGGCGGCCCGATCTTCGGTAATCCTTACGGACTCGGCCTGCTGCCAATCAAGCCAGGCTCGGCGACGATTCCTCTTCCCGGCATCGAGACTGCCGTAGTCTCGCCGACCGATGGCACACCCGTCGCGACAAACGAGAAGGGCATCATGGTCATCAAGCGCCCCTTCCCCGGCCTGACCTCGGCTCTGTGGGGCGAGCCTGAGCGCTACGGTCGCGACTACTGGAACATCCTGCCCGGCGTCTACTATACGGGCGACTCGGCCTCCGTTGATGAGGATGGCTACGTCTGGTTCGCGGGCCGCGCCGACGAGATTATCAAGATTGCCGGCCACCGCATCGGCACCATCGAAGTCGAGACAGCCTTTTTGAAGAATCCAGCAGTGACTGAGGCGGGCGTGACGGCGCGGCCAGACGAACTGCGCGGCGAGGTGATCTCGGCCTTTGTCGTGCTCAAGCAGGGCTACCAACAGTCCGAAGAGTTGCGCAAAGAACTGCTGAATACGGTGCGAAGTGAGCTGGGACCGGTAGCGGTGATTGGCGAGATCAAGTTTGTCAACACGTTGCCGAAGACGCGCAGCGGCAAAATCATGCGCCGCGTCCTCAAAGCTGTGACGCTGGATCGTAATCCCGGCGATGTCTCGACTATTGAGGATGAAGGCTCGGTAGAGGAGGCACGGGAGGCATGGCAACAACTCAAGGGTGAGATTACTATTTAACTATAAGGTTGCAAAATGGAACATTTTCGTGTATTAAGATAGTGTAGTCCTTGTTTTTAAACCACAAAAACAACGAGGAAGTAAAAATGCGCGGAATGTTATTACGAGTTATTCCAGGTCTATTGTTGATAGTACTCTCACTTGCAGTGGCACCAGGAGTGGCACTGGCTGCTAGTGTACCAGCGGGGGGTGATGGAACTCCAGTAGCAGGTGCTGGCTCTGCTGCTGGGGCAGTTGGTCAAACAGATGCTGGCTCTGCTGCTGGGGCGATTGGTCAAGCGGGCTCTGCTACTGGGGCAGTTGGTCAAGCGGGCTCTGCTACTGGGGCGGTTGGTCAAGCGGGCTCTACTACTGGGGCGGTTGGTCAAGCGGGCGCTGGCTCTGTTGGATCAGCCGGTCCTGGTTCGGTCGGTCACGTTGGACAAAGATTACCGACCACTGGCAGTGTAGTACCGGCATCAGGTCCGCAAGCAGGGCAGGGACCACCGCCGCTTATGTCAGAGAGTTTTGTGACGGATCATGGTCATCTAGGCGGCACTAATCGTTGCTATGGTAAGACTTGTAACAACCAGGACTCCGGAGCGATGGGCTGTAACAAGGGTAAGATGGACATCTATCCGTTTAAAGTTCTTGACGCAAACAAAAAAGTGATTGCGCTCGGCAACAATGTCTATTCGTATGCGTGTAATGCTAACTGGGCGGAAGGTAGACTTGATACAGTAGGAGCGGATGTTCCTCAAGGACACAATATCGTCGTAAGCATCTGGACAACAGATAGTTCAGGAGCCATACATAGTAGCTGCTTCCCAGCCAGTAGTGGGGACGCCGTCTGTGACACGAACGGGTATAATGGAGCAACAGGTTGGCCCGCATTCAGCAATATGGTGGATGGTAGCCTGCCGGCTCAAGCTGGCGTGCAAGCCATAGGCCCTGATGGAACAGTCTCTTATGGTTATAAACAGGAGTAGCACACCCTTCTCAACTTGAATATACAGTTTTTTCTACTCGCATTTCTACAAAGAGACACTACCTGATGTGTACAGGTAGTGTCTCTTTATAGTTATACGTGTTTGGATTTCTACTCTTCCTTATAGTCTCTGAATAGAAACAAATATGGCATACACTCAGCATTAAGCAAGAGTACATTGTATTACATATGATTTTACGTTATAATTACATGATGTAATAATTGTAAAAATGTAAGAGGAAAATGTGTATGGCGTCCCCACTCAATGCACACGGGGAAAATTCTAATAACTATATCGTCCCTGACAGCTCTAATCGTGAAGAAATGGCCCGCCTCCATCTTCAGGATCAATTACTGACCACCAGCATGGGTGGCCCACTAGCGGAGCAACCTGACCCCTCATCTCTAAAGAGCGTACTGGATATAGGGTGTGAAACTGGCTCCTGGCTCATCGATGTCGCCAGGACATATCCCGGCATCCCTATACTAGCAGGTGTGGATATTAATGGCAGGACGCTTGACTATGCGCGCAAGCAAGCAGAAGCCGAAGGGGTCGGCGATCACGTACAATTTCATGTCATGGATGCCCTCGGCGTTCTCGGATTCCCTACCCATACCTTCGACCTTGTTAATCAGCGCTATGGCATGGGCTTTCTTCGCAGCTGGGAATGGCTTGATGTCCTGGAGCAATACCGACGCGTGACCCGCCCCGGTGGAGTGGTACGCATTACCGAAGGTGAGGTGGTCCTTGAAAGCACCAGCCCGGCCCTTAAACAACTCAATCAACTGCTACTACAGGCGATGTGCAATGCAGGACACTTCTTCGAATGTCAAAATGATGGCGTCACCAATCGTTTAACGCGACTGCTCCATCAATCCGGTTATCAAAATATACAAACGCATCCTCATACATTCGTCTACCGAGCCGGAACGAAAGAGGGACAAGACTTCTACGAGATCATGCGCCTGGCGTACCGTACAGCCTCGCCCTTCCTGCGCAAATGGATTCGCCTGCCGGATACCTATAGCACCACATATCAGCAAGCGCTCAACGAGATGCAACAGCCCGACTTTACAGCCACATGGAAACTTCTCACCGTCTGGGCAAACACTGCGGAGTAGCTGATGATCGATACCTGTTCTGATCCACTTCATAGGCCCGCGTAACGACAATCCCTTGTGTCAACCGCAATTAAGCGGTTCAGAGCCCTCCACTATCGCATACCCCAAGCATCTTCATCACCATTGACTAGCGCGGTGGCCCCTGCTTGATCCGCGCGAGTATCATTTCTGCTTCGTCTGGCTTCTCCGGCAATGCGAACTCGCTCCACCAGGTGGCCCCGGCCTCGGCCAGTTCCTCAACCTGTGCTCGCGCCTGCCCACGATCTAAGCCAAAAGTTTGCCCACCTGTAGTAATATCAAACCCGTCCATACTCGTTCGATGCTGATCCATAAACGATTTTATAAATCTTATATCTGTCGGCGTCATCAATCCATTTCCACTCGCATCGGGCACTTTGGCCGCGCAGAAGCCGTCCCAGCGCGCCGCCCGCAACGCCGGAGCCGTACGCGGCCAGAATCCACCGATCCAGATTGGAATCCTGGGCGCTTGCATGGGCCGTGGCAAGAAAGTAACCTCATTCATATGATAGTGCTTCCCCTGATGGCTAAACGGCTCTCCACTCATAAGCCCTACAACGATCTCCAGACCCTCGTCCAGCATACTCGCACGCTGCCTCACATCCAGCACCTCGCCAAAGCTGCTAAACCCCTTCTCATTCGCATCCCCCAGCCCAAAGCCCAGGATCAAACGTCCCTGCGAGAGATGATCTAGCGTCACAACCTCCCGCACCACCTTCCAGGGCCGCCGCCGCGACAACGGCGTCACTGTAATCCCCAGCTTCACCCGCCGCGTCCGCATCGCCACCGCCGCCATCGTCACCCACGGATCAAACGTTGCCGGCACCGCCTCCGGCCCCCAATACATAATATAGTCCTCCAAAAAAACTCCATCCCACCCCTCCTCCTCCGCAATATACGCAAACTCAACCAGCCTCCCCACATCCCCCTCAATCCCCGATAATGGCAATGTTACACCGTATTTCATGAAACCTTCCTCCTGTTCACAACTATAGAAATTTTCAACCCTCGTCATTTCTTCACTCTCGTCCCTGCGTAAAACAGTTTACCTTCCTCTACCTGCCATCTGATGTCATATTTGCCTATTTTCGGATGCCGTGTGGACCTAAAGCTCATACTCTTTGTAATTAAGCACTACTCTTGACTTTCTATTTTTATTTATGTATGCTAAATATTATCAACAGTAATTATTATTCAGGCTAATGATTAGTCTGAGGATGACAAAGGACTGAGAATGGTGGATGATTCGCAGAACTCGCTTGATGGTTTTGGGGATGATAGGATTGGAGCGCTCATAGCAATGGCGCAGCGCGTGGCGTTTAACTGCTATGGTGCTTTGCTTGATCATCTACATCTTACACCGGGGCAAGCTGAAATTCTCAATCTCCTCTCTCAACACAAAACTGTGACGGTGGGGATGCTAGCTGAGATGTATCGGGTGAAGCCGCCGGTGATGACATCTATGGTTGAGGAGTTGGTTCGCCTGGAACTGGTTAAGCGTCGTGCAGATCCCCATGATCGCCGCCGCAATATATTAGTCGCTACAGAGAAGGGCGAGCAGACGATCCATGAATTGGGCGTGATTAGAGAACGTATGCAACACGTTCTGACGGCTAATCTGAACGAGCAAGAAATAATCCAGCTTACGACGTCTCTGAAAAAGGTTATTCGTTCGTTGGAGAACATAAACTCACTGGAAATCTGAATTTCGACTAACGTTGTGTACCTCCAAAGCAAAGGATGAAAGATATGGGTAGCGAACGCTCCGACATACTTACTGTACCGGAACCACGCGATGCTTCCGCTCGTGCTGTTCCTGCTATTGAAATACAAGATTTATCTAAGATGTTCGGCAGTTTTCATGCCGTCGATCATCTTACGTTGACGGTCCAGCAAGGTGAAGTCTTTGGCTTGCTTGGACCAAATGGGTCGGGCAAGACGACGACTATCAATATGATTAGCGGTCTGACAGTTCCAACAAGCGGCACGGTCAAGGTTCTTGGCTACGATGTACGCCACAACGCGCGCGCGGTACGACAAATCCTGGGCGCGGTTCCACAAGAGACCGCGTTGTATGAAGAATTATCCGCCTGGACCAATATGGATTTCCATGCCGATCTGTTCGGTATTCCACGGCGCGAGAAGAAGCAGCGCATCGACGCCATGCTTAAGCTCGTGCAGCTTGCGGACCGTAAAAACTCGCGTGTCGGCACCTTCTCTGGTGGAATGAAGCGCCGCCTTGCGCTGGGGCGTGCTCTGCTTCATGATCCTAAACTGGTGTATCTTGATGAGCCGACATTAGGTGTGGATGTGCAGGCGAGGCGCGTTATATGGGATTATATTCTCGAATTGCGCAGTCAAGGCAAAACGGTCTTGATTACTACCAACTATCTTGAAGAGGCTCAAGCGCTCTGTGATCGTTTGGCCATTATCGACCGCGGGAAACTGATAGCCGTTGACACGCCTGAGCACCTCAAGCAAACCTACGGTGGTAGCGTCGTCGAGCTAGAAACTGCACATATGATTACCTCAGTAGAGAAGATACGCGCATTGGCAAATATCAAAGAGGTCAAGCAAGACAAGACGCATCTCACGGTTACAACACAGGGAACGAGTAATGTTGTACCGCAAATTATCAATATTGTGTCGCAAGAGGGTGAGATACGCGATATTGCGATACGCGAACCAAACCTTGACGAAATTTTCTTGCGTCTTACAGGAACCGCGCTCCGCGATTAAAAGAGGGAACAGCATGTCACGCATGAGCTATAATCTACGAGTCATCTGGGCTTGTATGAAGAAAGATATCAAGGTTGCGTTCACAGATCGCATTTTTGTGATCCTGGGTGTGTTTCTGCCTGTAAACTTTTTGGTTTTGTTTAGCCTGTTTGTGCTCTCAGGTGGGCAGGCCCCTACTGCTGTTGTTATGAACGATACTGGCCCTTATGCACAACAGTTTTATCGTTCGATGGCAGGTGCTCACTCGTTTATTTTGCGAAAAACGAACGCAAGTGAAGCGCATAGTCTTATTCAAGCAGGGCGCATTGTAGCAGTGGTGACAATTCCCGCCAACTTCGACATCCAGATTCAGAACAACCAGCCTGTCACAGTGAATGTCGATATCAATAATCTCAATACGGACTTCACGAACGATATTCGACGCGCCGTCCCACTCTCGATTACATCCTTTTATGCACAGGCATTTCCTCATGTCGTGACCGTTGTGCCACAAGAGACGGATCAGTATAGGCAAGACACAGACTATATCCCGTACTTGACGGTCTCAATTCTGGTGATTGCCCTGGTCATAGGTGGTCTGCTGCAATCCGGTACCTCGGCGGCACGGGAATGGGAGAATGCAACGATGAAGGAGCTGTTGCTCTCGCCCGCGAGTCGCTGGGCGATAGTGACTGGCAAGATGCTAGGAGCGCTCGTGATGAGCCTCGCGTCCGTCGTTGTTGTATTAGGAGTGCTCATTTTCATCATCGGTGTACGTCCACTGCACTGGGGCGAAGTGATCGGCTTTACACTGCTCACGCTTGCCATCTTTATTGCAGTAGGAGTATTGTTAGGCACGCTCCTAAAGCAAAGACAAGCGTTCACTGGACTAGCATTTGGCGTCGCAATTCCACTATTTTTCATTAGTGGAGCCTTTGGACCAATTTCGTTTACTGTACCTATTCTTCAGTTCATTGCACAAGTAACGCCTGTCTATTATGCAATCGTGTTGCTGCAACACGCCTTTCATGGGTTTGCCTTGAACACCTATGGCCTGACGGCAAACACGCTCATTCTGATAGGGTTTGCAGCGGGATTTATTCTGCTGTCAGCACTTGTCCTGCGACGGAGCACGGTAGCCAGTTAACGTCATGAGGACGTTTTTTCATAAAAGGAGTCTCGTTATCATGACAGCATTCTTCCGTTCAGTCTGGGCCATTCTAAGAAAAGATCTGCGTGTCTGGCTCAGCAATCGGCGTAATATCGCGGCAACGGTTGTTCCCCCTATTGCCTTTTTGCTTGTGCAAGCACTTGGCGCAGTTGCCGTAGGGCGAAGTCCCGTCGCGCTGGTCACTCTAGATACCGGTGCAAAAGGGCAACAGATGCAGCAAATCTTGCACAACGCCGATGTGTTCCGTATCACAGATGCGACACCAGAGCAGGCTGCAACTTTATATAAAAATATCCAGGTCATCGCCATTATTACCATTCCACGCGATTTTACACAACGCGTTGAGGCGCGTGATCCATCGCCCGTAGATGTGCGCGTGAATAACCTGAATCTTGACTTTACCAACGACGTTCGTCGTTCCGTGCCAGACGCGATTACACAGTTTTATCAAGCTCAGGGAAGTACCAGCCCTATCAAAGTCACTGTGCGTGAACAAGACCTACGTGCGCGTGACGTGCAGTTGTTCCAGTATGCAGTGCTACCGACAATCATTCTCCTCCTGACACTTTCAGGGTTAGTGACGAGTAGCATTGCAACCGCGCGCGAGTGGGAGACACGCACGGTGAAAGAGATGTTACTTTCGCCAACGTCAAGGGCTGCAATCATCGTGGGCAAGGTACTCGCAGGCTTTGTGACCACATTCCTGCTCGGTTCATTGGTACTCTTGCTGGGCGCGGCCTTGAATTGGACGCGACCTGAAGGCATCTATTGGCTGACCAGTTTTATCATTCTTGCGATGATTGCCCTGTTCAGCACAGGACTGGGAGTCGCGCTTGGCGCAGTACTGCATAAAACGCAGCCCGTCATCGCCATTTCGATTAACGTTGCTATCTACCTGTTTTTCTTAGCAGGTGGGATAGGCGTGATTGCCTTTGAACCACTCTGGCTGCAAAATATTGCGGCGTATATTCCGCTTACCTACGGTATTCACGCGCTAGAGCAAGCCGTCTTCTATAGTTCGTCGGACCTCTTTGGACGTGACATGCTGGTCTTAGGATTATGTGCAGTGGCAGCGTTAGGCCTGGGAGTGCTGTCCATGAGACGAGGTATTGCTAGCTAGATACAAAAGGGTTTGTAGCGGCCCCATAGAGTTGCTACAAGCCTTTTGCTATTCCTCCTAACACATTCGTTTGCAGAAACTGAAGGCTCTTCTCGCCCGTATTATCCATGTTGCCTTTATACAAAGAAGGAATGTTGTACAGGCAGAAAGGATAATAGATTTATGAATTTACATACACAGTTTGCGAATGGCGGTGTCGAGACGATTCAGACATGGTTCAATTCTACGACCTGTTTATGGGATACCACGGGCTGGTGGAACTCGGCGAACGTGCTCTGGATGCTGCTGGACTACAGTGCACGGACGAAGAATGATCAGTATCACCAGGTTGCCGCCCAGGTTTTTGAGAAGAACAAGGGCGGCAATTTTCTGAACAACTTCTATGACGATGAGGGCTGGTGGGCGCTTACCTGGATCAAGGCATACGACGTGATCGGCGATGATCGCTACTTCGATATGGCCCGCACGATCTTTTCCGATATGACCAAAGGGTGGGACGATCATTGCGGCGGCGGAATGTGGTGGAGCAAGGACCGCAAATACAAAAATGCGATTGCGAACGAGCTTTTCTTCTCCATCGCGGCAAGCCTCAGTCGCCACCTCACGCTTAGCGATGAGCATGGCACCTATATCGATCGCGGCCAGCGCATCTTCCAGCAGGTTGCAGACACTTTGGAGCATCACGAGACCGACCAGGCATCTTACCTTGATTGGGCCAAACGCGAATGGAACTGGTTCTCGAAGAGCGGCATGATCAATTCCGCCCACTTGATTAACGATGGACTGAATGACTCCTGCCAAAATAACGGCGGCACAACCTGGACCTACAACCAGGGCGTCGTCCTCTCAGGTCTGGTCGATATGAGCGACCTCACAAAGGATGCCAGCTATATTCAGACCGCTCAAGCCATTGCCGACGCAACCATCGGCACGCTCGTAGACAGCCAGGGAATTTTGCACGAACCATGCGAGCCAAACTGTGGGCCTGACGCGCCACAATTCAAGGGCATATTTGTACGCAACCTGGGCATACTCGCCGACGCAACTCATAACGATCGCTATCACCAATTTATCCAGAAAAATGCCGATGCCATCGTACAAAACAACCAGACGCCACCCTATCACTTCGGCCTGACATGGGCCAGTCCCGACACAACATTCGACGCCGCCCGCCAGTGCTCTGCACTCGACACGCTCAACGTCGCCATGTCTCTCAACCCTGCTTAATATCCTTTTGCTGTTCGGCTCCTTCGTACTAAACGAGGGGGCCAAATTACACTCTCTCACTCATCTCCCTGTGCAGATTTGTGCCAGTCATTAAGAAACGTAAGGACGTTTTGATAATCCGCCTGGTGGATGAGCGTATATTTTGGGACACCAAAGTGCCTGTATAATTCCGTGAATACACCCTGATAGTAGTTTGGAATTTTCTTTCCGCCACCCTTTTGAGCCTCTCGGCTTGTGAGAAGTTCTGCAAGCCCTTTCACCAGAAGTGAAATTTCAGCCGCTTGTTCATTTGAAATGCATTCTACAGGCAATACGCGTCGCTCAACCACAGTTAGGCGCTGCTGAAAACTACTGACGACTTCGGCGGCGCGGTCTAAGCGAGAGTGAGCGCGGCCTACCTCCAAATTGATCGTCTCGACCTGCCCTTGCAATTGCATCTGTTCTTCTGCCAGTTGGGCGACAGCGAGGCCCAGGTTACGTACCTGCATCAATGTAGAATTTGCCGCATTTGGAGACGCTACAGGTTGTCCAAACTCTCGCCAGAGAGTACGAAAACATTCTTGTCGATATCGCTTCAGTTTGACAGCTAGCTCAGCATGTTTCAGACGACTACCAGTTATTCCAAAGAGCCATCCAGGTAACAGCTCAAGTGGTAGTGATACCATCTCTCGCCGCTTCCCATCAGCACTCATCATGATAACCATACGTTTCTCTTCATTCAAAATATCGTCTCGTAGCAGGCGACGATATTGTGCGGTCCAATCAATGCCCAGAAAATCTGTAATCGGATGCAGAGCTACATATGGTACACCATCCACCAGAGCTATAAGTAGTGTGTCACCGTAAAAGTTAATCTCACGAACCTCTTGAGGTATAAGCTGCACCAGTACCTCATCAACCTATGCCTCTTCCATATCCCGTCCTCTTCGTAACCATTGCTCTAATGACAATAGTTCCTGGTCAACCATTGCTCTAATGACAATGGTTGACCAGGAACTATTCCCTCTATGAAACATCTTCTCATTTGGTATTCGAGAATGTTTGCAGAAACTTGCAATTGGGCTAAAGTTGTTAGCCCTTTGCTCATATCCTTTGCCACCATTTCCTAGCCTCCTCTCACTTCTCACTCGAAAACATTTTCTAATAAATACATACGAACAGCTCTTGCAAGTATAACATCCAAAATAACTACTTCTCGTCTTTTTCAAATCAGATATAAAAAAGCAACAATTATTCAAATATATTCTCATAGATAATTATCAATTTAATACAACACATGCTCTCATAAAATGATTCAAATATCCTACTTTTTTTCTATCCTAGCTCAAAAATAATTACTCGCTCTAGCTGACAGCACTGTTTACAATTCATTTACCATAGAAGAGCCTTTATCGCCTTATCATATTTGTAGTATTGACAAGTATATACTATCATGATGTATACTTCTTTAGAGCATAGATCATGTAGTAGACTATGGATCAAGATGTATCATTATTAAAGAGGGCAAATCAATGGTGGCGAGCTTAAGAATTCTGTTTGAGAACATCTCTGGTGGGTTGGTCATGGCGGGGAAAAAACATGGGGAGATGGTGTTCAGTCGAATCTCTCTCAAGGAATATATCCTTTACTTCGAAAAACAAGCTCCGGATATTCTTTCACTAGCTGAAGTACATATGGAAGATCAGGACGGCACGAGTGAAATGGTAGATAAAATCGCCCGCGCTCTTGGTCTACCTTACTATAGATGTTATACTCAATCTCTTTCTCATCTCGACACCAGCAAATATATGGGTCTGGCAGTACTCAGCAAATATCCTATAGAGGAGTACACTCCATTCCTTCTACCGAATCCGAAATTACAGGTTGTGAGGCCAGATGGTTCACAATGGACAACATTTGATAAGGAGGCACAAAGATTTATTCATCAAAGGCATTTCTCGCTTTATTCTCCAAAGCGTTAGCACAGGTGCGTAGCGCCTGTGCCAATTGATTGAGTTGCTCATCGTCGAAGTCTGCAACCATGTTTTCTTCGATGGAGTAGACTCTCTGGTGACTCTCCTGCAGCCGGCTCTCTCCCAACGGTGTAAGATATGACTGGAGAATACGCCCATACTCAGGGTGGGGGTGACGGACGATAAGTCCCACGCTCTCTAAATTCGTCAGAATAAGATTCATTGTCTGCGGTGTGACAAAGCATTGCCGCGCGATCTTGTTTCCTGACAGCCCTGGTTTCTCCTCGATCGCGTTGAGAGCTGCATATTGAGGAGTGGTGAGCCCCATTTCTCGCAAAGTATTATCCATCTGAGCCCGTAATGCATGCTGCACCCGCTTCAATTGATAGCCTACACTCTCTTCGTGCATACCTCATCCTCTCCTCGGTTTCCAAATCACTCTTCTTTCACATTTGCATTTATATCAGAGTACTGATATAATGTCAACATGCTGATTCTTTATCAGCTCTCTGTTCATTATAGCACAGAAGGAGAAAGTCCGTCATGGCAAAAATTCTTGGACCCGATTTTGTTGCATTGCAGGTGCGTGACCTGGAGGCGTCGCGCATGTTCTATACGGAGAAGCTTGGACTTGAACTGGCACCGCAGAGTCCTCCGAACGCGGTTGTGTTTCGTACACAGCCGATTCCATTTGCGATCCGGGAGCCTGCGGTCAATCTTGATGAGGTAAAGCATCTCGGTTGGGGAGTTGCACTCTGGTTGCAGTGCGATCATGCGGATGAACTGTGTGCTTCACTTAGAGATAATAGTGTAATAATCGCGCAACAGCCCTTTGATGGCCCATTCGGCCGGACATTCTCTTTTGTTGATCCTGATGGCTACACAATTACTGTTCACGGCGCTCGCTAAGCAAAGTTTGTATTATAGCTGCGGGATCTCATCTTTTTACAGAGACAGTTTTTCCCGCAGTTGCACCGTCCAATCCATCTCCGCCTGCCACATATCTGCGCTATTAAGTACGGAAACAATACCCCATTAAGAGATCACCTCTGAACCGCTTTCTGCCACTCACGTGGCGACAATCGCTTGTGGTTACTGTGTGTAAAGCTCGTTTTCTTCTCTGCTACACATAAAAACCACAAGCGATTGTCGCTACGCGGGTGTGAACACTAACTTTTAACGCGCTCTGGTGTAGCTTTTGCCCCTCTTCCATTTTATTAGGAAATAGGCTACAATTAGGAATAGCAAGCGATTGAAAAGAGGAAAGAGGAAAATTATCCGATGTCAGATGCATTCTATCGCTCAGGACACATCACCGACCCAGAGCATAAGGGCGTCATCAATGAACTGCCACATCTCTTACATCAGCAGGGCATCCGCAATGTACAATCACGCGTCGTGTCGATTGACTATCGCACCGGAACTCATACAACGGACATCTTTCTGGAGGATACAAAGCTCGCCGTTCGCACAGTGCTGCCTTTTATACATAAGTGGTCACATGTCCCTGATAACTATGAAGTCCTCTGCCAACAAGCCTTCGTTGATATGCAACAACCAGGCTTCGTTGTTACATTGAATTTGATCACTGCCTGGGGTACGAGTATATACTCAAAAAAGATATCGGCTCTTGTTTAGCAGGCAGGTGAGGTAATACATTCCAGGTAAGGAGATATTATCTCACCTGAATCTACTCGTTTTTAGGTATTCACATCCTCGATTCAATCGGGTATCCTATCCTTAGGCTCTGACTCGCATCACGCCCTCTCAACCTTTTCAGGGTGTGAGCGGCCCCATCGCCTTTGGTCCTAAGGGCGATAATACTCTTGGCAAAGTTATGGTCCTGACCGGCAACATTCATGGTAGTCCCGACGGCAATATTCGCCTGGACTATGGAGAGGAGGTCCCCTGATTACGAAACCTGCAATGACGCTTGTTCGATCGCTTTTCTGGTACAGCAACGTACCACCATTTCAAAGGAGATGCTATCAATGAATGCCTTCGCTCTGTTCCGCTCGCTCAATCGCGATCAGCGCAACACATTCTTAGCCAGCTTCCTGGGTTGGACGCTGGACGCCTTTGATTTCTTTCTGGTCTCATTCGTCACCCTTCGTATCGCTGGCACCTTTGAAGTTGGCCTGCCCGCCGTCGTGCTCACCACCTCGCTCACGCTAGCTATGCGGCCGGTAGGTGCGCTCATCTTCGGCATTCTGGCCGATCGCTTCGGACGCCGCACTCCGCTGATGGTCGATATCGTCCTTTATTCGGTACTCGAACTACTCACAGCGTTCTCGCCTAACTACGCGATCTTTTTGATCTTGCGCGTGCTCTTTGGTATCGCGATGGGCGGCGAGTGGGGGCTCGGCTCGTCTCTGGCGATGGAGACTCTTCCCACTGAGTCGCGTGGCCTTTTCTCAGGTATTCTCCAGCAAGGGTATGCTTGTGGTTATCTGTTAGGTGCGGTTGCCTACTACCTTATCTTCACCCTTTTCCCTGGCGTGGGCTGGCGGGCGATGTTCATTGTTGGCGTCCTTCCGGCGCTGCTCGTCGTCTTTATCCGCGCCCGCGTTCCCGAATCTCCGGTCTGGGAACATCAGCAGGTCTTGCATCGACAGCGCGGCACCAACGTCTGGCAAGGTATGCTCAACGCGATCAAGAACCGCTGGATTCTGTTTGTGTATCTCATCCTTTTGATGACTGCCTTTAATAGTCTGTCACACGGTACACAGGATAATCTGCCGAACTTCTTGCAGGCGCAGTTGAAGCTGGGCGTGGCCTCAACATCGACCATCACGATCATTGCCAATATCGGCGCAATCATCGGTGGAATACTCTTTGGCTACTATTCTCAGAGTTGGGGACGCCGCCGTGCTATCATCGTCGCCTGTGTGCTGGGCATGCTCATGATCCCGCTCTGGAGTGGTCTTATACGCATTCCTGGTATTGGGCTACTTCCCTCAATTGCCATCGGAGCATTTTTGCTTCAGTTTATGGTACAGGGTGCCTGGGGCGTCATCCCCGTCCACCTCAACGAACTCTCGCCCACCGATGTACGCGGCACATTTCCCGGCTTTGCCTACCAGCTCGGCAACCTCTTCGCCTCGTTCATCATCTTCTTTGAAGCCGTCCTGGCCATAAATCTGGGCAGTGCCAAAACACCGAATTTCGGTTCAGCCCTGGCCATCTTCTCGCTCGGCGCATTTATAGCCGTAATCATCTTCACCGCCATAGGTCGCGAAGCCCGCGGCATCGAGTTCATCGAAGCCGACGAACGAGAACCCGTTGCCACCACCGGCCGACCCGTTACAGGGGAGGCTCTAGGCTAACCACAGCTTTGCTGTTTTCTACGAGTCCGCATACATTTTTTGCACGCTTTTCATTTTTTTACAAAAAATGAAAAGCGTGCAAAAAATGTATGCGGACTCGTAGAAAACAAAAACTATCTCTCACTCCAACTCTTGAATATCAATCACCCATTCGCCACCAGCCTGGATATCCAGATAGACAGTACCCGACATATCTCCTTGAGCTTCACCGCTCACATTATCATAGTTGCAAATAGTATTCACAGCATGATCCACCGTTCCGTTGTTGAAGACCATGTGCACAATGAGATTATAGCTTCCTACGTAATTAGTGTGCGGTGCGCAGGTCCACTTCAGTTTCCACGGACCTGTTATGGCAAAAGAACGAAAAGAGGAGAAAAGAGCAACACAAATTTCTTGTGTAAAACAGGCAACAAAATTGCGTTATCGAAGTGACACTTTGGCCTTGATGTATACAGCTATTGGTAGAACGAAAACGTTGGCAAGCTTCATCTCTCTTTACATTTCTAACGAAAAGGGGCTAAAATAGAGAACATTCGGCGTGCAACTTCGTAGTATATATATACCAACATAGAGAAACATATCCGAAGGAACCGTCCTTCGTTGGCGTTCCTCTACGCAGGAGAAACAATCTATGATCCATAAAGATGACGATGGTCTCCCACGCTCTACGATAAATACGTTGTTTCAGACGCCGACAAATGAGTATCAAGCGTGTATTCAACGCCACGAGCGCGTGCGCATTGCGATTCTTGTGCTGGCCGTGGTCGCGATCTTCCTCAGCGATGTCCTCTTCTTCACCATGCAAACGATACTTCCGCTTATTGCAATCACCATTCTGTCGATTCTCCTCTACACCTACGTCAATAAGCGCTTGCGCAACGTAGAAAAACAACTGTTGCCACGCAGAAGTGTGTAGCAAGAATCTCTCGCGGTCATAGTCGTGCCTCTAAAGTATTTCCTCATTGCATAATTTGCATGTCGGAGTATACTGTGATAGTAAGGGTTTGTAATGGAAGAGCGCAGGAAGGGGATTAGGAAATTGTTTGAGCCGCAACGTAACTATTTTATAGAAAACTTCTGGAACCTGGTGGATCACGATGCCGAGCGTCACTATGAGTATTGGTATGGTCATATATAAGATAATGATGAGCATGATCCAAATCAATAGAAAAAATAACGTCCCCAACCAAATCCACATGAAGCTACAAAAATAGTAGGACAAATACCAGAAGGAAACGAGCATGAACATATATCCACGCCCTGAAGCAAGATTAAGCGCGCTAGAACGCCAACAAGTTCAAACAAACGCGCGCTTCGAAGAAGTTATCGAGGATATGGCTACCGGCTTCAAACGAATCACTACTGATATAGAGGCTAGTTTTAAACAATTTACTGAATACTCTGCAAAAACTGAAGAACAAATTGAAAGACGCTTCGACAAAATCGAAGAGCACCTCGATAAAATCGAGGCAACAATGGCGACCAAAGATGACCTCACTGGTATGGCGACCAAAGATGACCTCGTAGCAGTGGAAACTCGTATCCTTGATGCATTTAGACAACCTATTACAACAATAAACATCCAGGATAAAAGATAAAAGATATCACAGATCTGAAGTAGTGCAAGCTTCATAAGAGCCCTACAGAACTACACTCACACTGTAAGAGTATAACTTATACTCTTACAGTGTGAGTGTAGCCAATTTGCCTTTGCGTATAATTGTGCTAAGAGGGCGGAAGCCGACCGATGCATAGAGAGCCTGTGCGGCGAGCATAGTATTTCCAGTCTCGACCAGGACGCGGCTAGCGTGATGAGCTTTGAAGCGATGCAGTATTTCTACAAGTAAAGCACGTCCCAGCCCTCTCTGTTGAAAGTTGGGATGAACACCTATCGGCTCGACCTGCCCTACGTAGCGTTCGCCGTCCATCCAGCCAATACAGAATCCTGCTAGTTGACCATCAGGGGCAACGGCAACCAGGTCTAGCTCCGGCCGGTACTGCGGAGCTCGCAGGCTGCACAACCGCCAATCGAGGGTCATTGACGTGCTTTCGAATGCTGCGCGATGCAGGGCGACATAGACCTCTGCTTCATGCGCACCGGCCAGCGGACGTAGCGTGAAACCATTTGGAATAGCCACCTCGGTCGACAGCCCTGTCAGAGAGTGCTGGAGCTGGATATATGTATAATCGCTGTCGAGGAGGAAACCGTGAGCCTCGGCTGCTTGCCGCCGCTCCTGATCGTCTTCGCCCAGCTCTATCCAGTACGGCAACGCCCGGCAACGCTCTCGATCAAGTTCCTGAAAATGCTGCCCGGCCCAGTCAAAAATAGCCGCCTCTACGGTTGCTTGATACATTCCAGGCCGCACAAAATAGTCGAGCGCCGCCCAAGGAACTTGCCAGGCAGCAAAGCCCACTAACCTCCCATCGCTATGCTGCCAGACACGCGCATTCTCACTACTATCGAGCGCGAGCGCACTCAGCCGCCAGGGCAGATCAATGAGGTGCCGGGCAGACTGAGGCATGCAGCGCAATAGTTCAGCAATGAGCAGCCAGTCAGTCTCGCTCTGCCACTTCCGCATGATGATAGTCGCCATTACCAGTTTCACCTCCTTTTCTCTCATAAGTCATACTCATTACACGTCATTTCTATGTATGAAATATCCATGACTTTATCCAACGTAGAGCTGAAGAGATGCAAGCATGCTATAATAAGCTCTGTAAAAGATAAGGCTTATCCAATAGTAAATGTACTTCAAAAGTGCAGTATATACAAGAGGTAACACACAAATGAACAAACGTGTACAGTTCGACTTTGCGATCGAGTTCACAAATGGAGGAGGTATTCAGGGACAAGACTTTCGCCTGGATATAGATGGAAATGATATTTCAGATCAGGAACTTGCAGATTATATCGTGAGGGATATGCGGCTACTCATGGTAGATACAACAAAAATATTGAACAAGAAGATTATTACAGAACCGCATAAACGCATATTGGATAAAGAGCAAAGCAGGAACTCAACGTTTGTCGATCTCAGTCATACGATTGAGAATGGACTTATTACATATAAAGGACTGCCAGCTCCGATCATTTGTGATTATTTAAGCCGGGAAGAGTCGAAAAGTCGATATGCAACCGGTACGACGTTCCAGATTGGGAAGATTGAGATGGTGAGCAATACGGGCACGTATATAGACTGTCCATTTCATCGCTATGAAGATGGAAAAGATCTTTCGCAGGTGGATGTGGAGAGCTTCGTGGATCTAGAGGGCCTTGTTGTTCGTGTCGATTATAAAGAAACCCTTGCAATTGACGCTAGCTTTTTTCAAGGAAAAGAGTTGCGCGACAAAGCTATCCTTGTGCACACAGGATGGGATCGCTATTGGAACACCGACGCCTACTTCGAAAATCATCCATATCTCACAGAAGATGCCGCCACCTACCTGGTTCAGAGCGGTGCAAAACTAGTTGGCATCGATTCCGTCAACATCGATGATACAAAAGGCGGCGCGAGGCCTGTTCACACAACATTATTGGGAGCACAGGTGCTCATCGTCGAGCACCTGTGTCATCTAGAGCAGATACCTGAGCAACACTTTACTTTTAGTGCCGTTCCACCTGCATTTAAAGGCGTAGGAACATTTCCAGTCCGTGCATTTGCTAAACAGAGATAATTAGAGACGAATCTCAATGTAATTCGTTGCGTGTAAAGAGTGGGTGAAAAATCTAGCATAAAATAATTGGGGCTATATTGTTACAGTGAAGAGATATATTTAGTTATAATGGTTATAGCCCACAAGGAGACAGACGAAATGGAACAGATCACGCATGTGGAAGTTGTGCTGGGCGATTGGCAGCAGTTGCCGGATACGCTGCTCGCGCTGAGCGACGATTGGAAATATGGACCCGGCGGCATCTATACAATCGTGCATACCGATCTGACGCGTAGACTGACCAGCGAGGAAGAAACACTGCTCACTCGCCTCCGGGAGCAGGACGCGATCATAGCAGCAAGCGCACGCACCCGCGCAGTACCATCGCAAAGCACAACCAGTGAAGAACTACCGGACTGGGTAGAACCATAATTGCAGTACAAGAAGTACAGCATATACATGAATACAGCAGGAGAATCTAGCAAGGATGCTTTCAAACTTTTGCTTCTTTTTTGGAGGAATTTGTTAGATGGCCAATGCCATTCTTTCTACTTTAAATCACGTAGCAAGGGTAACCAGAGCGAAATGATCTGGGTGGAAGAGGTCGGGCCTACAGCCAGCGCTCCTATCCTTCAGCAGTATCTCAGCGTGGTCGAGGTTGTGCGACCACAATTCAGCGCCACGCCCGCATCTCCACTTAGCGAATTTGAAGCGGAAGCCGCAGGCCATCCCGTCTTTCGCATCATGCGCTCAACTCCACGCCACTTCCTTACCTGATTCATGCTTATCTACATAAGCAACTATTGCAACTATTATGTATCTAATCTCTCTTTACTAAAGGTACATTATTTATTATTGAGATAGGACTCTCAAGCAAATTTTTGCTATACCTTGACACGTAACTTCTTTCATAGTTACATTTACAAAGGGAAGTTGTGCATAGATCATGTATGAAAAACAGTTTGGTATGATCCGGTGTAATAAAATATATTTCTTTGTAACAAAAGAAAGACTGTGAGTGTTTGAGATGCAATCATATCCACTGGATCTGATAACACTCCTCCACATCTTTTCTCGACAGAGGCAAACGGGCGAGTTAGTTGCTCATGAGGTTCGTGTGCCGGGTTCACGAAAGTTAGGACGGGCGTATCTTATGTTAATCGATGGTAATGTTGACATGGCATCATGTGTGATTACAATTGACAAGAATGTCGTTTTGAAAGGCATAGATGCGTTTCAACATCTACAAAAGGCCGGTGTACTCGATTGGGTCTATACTGCTCAGCAGCCAGGCAGCCCAGCATCTACGATGCCTTCCCGTAACCCAGCGCCTAATCTTCGGGGATCAGTGCAAGGATCAAGGTTTCCTGTTCGTGTTCTTGTAGTGAGCGCGGAAGACTTTGAATCATCACCTGCTCCTCTCTTGTATCGATCCGTCTACAACATGTCAGATGGTGAAAAGTCCGTAGAAGAGATTGCATTGCTCTTGAGGAAGCCTATTGAGATGATAGAAGAGATACTTGCTTCTTTGTACAGGCACCGTGCTATTGATCTGCTGCAATATCGTCGACAGGATGGCAGGTTATAAATATGACTACCTTCATTAAAAATAGAAAAAGGAATTGTGTATGAGTACAATAAATCCACAAGATGGAAATAGTATGCCCTCAACAGTGGAACTTATTGAAAATAACCCTATGGAGAGAGAGGGGATCTCGTTTCTTACATGGTGGTATCGCCTCGCGGCTCCATCCGTACCCTCAGCGGGAGCGAGCTTAAAGCAGCGCGACGCTTTTCGCAGAGGCCGCTTGATTAGCGTCATTTTGCTCATCATGATTGTGCTTATGACTGCTGTTATGCTCACAGTTGGCATTTTTGTCAATCCAGCGCTCTTTCCTATTCTGCTGGTTGTGCTCGTCATTCTTACGACCGCAAGTGTGCTCAATCGGCGTGGCTATATCCTTATTGCTGGTATACTGGTCGTTCTTGGGCTCGATCTCTCTATTATAGCAGATTTTCTTTCCTATTCCAGCGGCCTGACTGTATTTCTTCTGCCCCTTTTCGATATTTTTGTGCTTCCGGAGCTACTAGCAGTCTCACTACTCCCTCCAAAATTCGTCTTTATCGATGCATGCTTTCATATTCTGTTTATTGTCGCTGCGCTGGCCCTGGGGCTTTTACCACAGAGTGCTGAACTCAAAGCACTTTTGCATACGCCTGCAATCGCTGATGCTCTGGCGCGGCCAGTCGCCGTACAGATCTTTGTCGCCGTCGTCTCCTTTCTTTGGGTCAGCGGAGCTTCTCAGGCGCTGGCTCGCGCTGATCGTGCCACGGTTATCGCAACGCTCGAACATACATTTAGTGAGCAATCACGCATCGCGGTGGAGCAGAAACGTCAGCTTGAGGCTTCTATTCAGCAGATTGAGGATGTTCATGCGCGTGTGGCAAATGGCGATCTCAGTGCGCGCGTCTCTCTTAATTCTGACAATATTCTCTGGCAGATTGCTGGTTCGCTCAATAATCTGCTCTCGCGCCTACAGCGCTTACGCCAAGATTCTTCTATGCTGAAACAAACGAACGAGGCTATCGCACTGTTCTTTCAGGCTCGCGAACGTGCGGCAGGAGGTCTTGTCGCGTGGCAGCCGACGGGCACGCCTATCGATGCACTGGTACAGCAGCATAATGCAAAAGTTCAGGCAAGCTCGACGGCACAAACGTAGATGAGGTTATTCATACAGAAGCAGAACTGGACAAACATTTCCTAAAGTTTACACAGTCTGTAGAGTCAAGTAGCGTTATTCTTCGCCACGATGGTGTGGCGATTTTTGAAGTGACCATAGCAGATATTCTGTGTTGAATATCTTACAGGTGGTCTCCCTGTAGAGTTGACACAATTTTCTATCTCTATTTCTTGCAAAAGAAAGGCAACTATGATTACTCAACCTCGCAGTATTCCAACACAGATGAGCGCTCAAGAAGTTATGAGTCGTGCAAGGGCATTGGCTCCATTGATTGGCGAACGCGTGGCGAGCGCAGAGGCGGCGCGTCGGCAGTCGGATGAGACGATTCAAGCAATTGTTGACTCTGGTCTGGTGCGTGTCCTGCTTCCCAAACGTTGGGGCGGCTACGAGCTTCCCTTCGATACGCTTGTTGACTCTGTGCTTGAGATTGCCAAAATAGATGGATCGGCGGGCTGGTGCTACTCGTTTCTGCTCATCCACGCCTGGTTCCTGGCTCAATTTCCTGATGCCGCACAACGCGATGTATGGGACAGTAATCCAGATGCGGCACTCGCGACTTCGCTGGCTCCAGCAGGGCGCTTCACAAAGGTCGATGGTGGCTATGTACTCAATGGCCGCTGGGCCTGGTCGAGCGGCGTGGATTATTGTTCGTGGAATATGCTTGCGGCACTTCCTGTGACGATGGATGGGCCACCACGCGTCTTCCTCTTGCCCAGAAGCGACTATACTATTCTCGATACCTGGTTTGTCGCTGGACAGAAGGCCAGTGGAAGCAAAGATGTGGCAGTTCAGGATGCCTTTATTCCTGAGCATCGCGTCGCCTTGCTGTCTGCTATGGTGCGCGGGCAGGCGGCAAGCTTCTCGCTCAATACAGGACCCCTTTACACACTTCCTCTGCTGGCTGCCTTTCCAACCGCCCTGACCTCACCCATCGTGGGTGCCGCACAGGGAGCTTACCAGACCTGGCACCAGACGATCAAGGGCAAATTCACAGGTTTGAGCCACGAGCAGGTCGTGGTCCTGCCGCAGCAGCAGATTCGCCTTGCTGAGATTGCCGCAGAGCTCGACTCCGCAGAACTCTTGCTCCGGCGCAACCTGGATGTGATTCGCAATGGCGGCCCGCTCGATCCAGCACTGTACGCACGCAGCCGCCGCGACTATGCCTACATAGCCCGGCTGTGTATTGAGGTGGTTGAGAAACTCTACATCAATAGTGGCGGCGGCGCAAACTATGAGACCAGTCCAATGCAGCGCTACTGGCGTGACGTTCACGCAATGGGCGTGCATGCGGCGCTCAACTTCGATACCGCCGGCGAAGCATTTGGCCGCGCAACCCTCGGCCTCCCATCTAACTCACACGACGCGTTCGCAATATAAAAAGTAGGAGAACCTTAAAAACAGACTCAGAAGAAATAATCACCTCTTCTGAGTCTGTTTTTAAGGTTTTTAGTCGTTTTGATACAGTTTTGCATTTTCTACATTTTGCAAAACTGTATCAAAACACGTCTATGCTTGCATGATTGCTAATGATATTTTGTATCATTGACGAACTTCTTGTGAGTATGGTATACTCCGGCTAACGGTGGGTAGGCGATCCTGGATGGGCAGAGCAAGCGAGCGAGATTAAGAGGAAGCAGGAAGAAGATGTATGTTTCAATCGCAAACGCGGGCAGATAATAGTTTTGGTGGCGAGCATTCCGCGCCTGTTGTGGAACTTGAAGACGTTGAGATCCGCCTGGGTGGGCGCGTGATTCAGAAGGATATTAACCTGACGGTGCGGGATGGCGAGTTTATTGCGATCCTGGGTCCCAATGGCGCGGGCAAGAGTACGCTTCTCAAATTGCTTCTCGGCCTGATCAGGCCAAGTGCGGGCCAGGTACGTATTCTGGGTACACCTGCGAAGCGTGGCAATAAAGATATTGGCTATGCTCCACAGCATCGTGTGCTTGAGGCAGATCTGGCGTTGCGCGCCCGCGACGTGGTCGGCTTCGGCCTGGACGGCAACAAATGGGGTCCAGGCTGGCCCAGTCGTAAGCGGGATGCGCTGATAGATACCGCGCTGGAGGAAGTGGATGCGCTTCACTTCGCCAACGCGCCCGTAGGCCAGCTCTCTGGAGGCGAGCAGCAGCGCATCTTGATCGCACAGGCGCTGCTGACCAATCCACGCCTCCTGCTCCTGGATGAGCCGCTGGCAAGCCTGGATATCTCGCGCGAGCAAGAGATCGTGTCGGTGGTCGATCGCGTGTGTCGCGCTCGCAACGTGGCGGTAATGCTTGTAACGCACGATATTAATCCACTCTTGCCGATTGTCGATCGTGTTCTCTACATGGCCAATGGACGCTCTGCCATTGGGAAACCCGAAGAGGTTATTACTAGCGAGCGGCTGAGTAGTCTTTATGGCTCGCCTATCGAAGTGCTAGAATCGCGTGGACGGCTCTTTGTGGTCGGGGCCTGATTTCAGGTAGGGAAAGATGTATGTTTGACACGTTACAATATCCATTTGTGCAGAACGCATTGTATGCTGGTTCGTTCGTCGCGATTGTAGCAGCGGTGATCGGGTACTTTATGATTGCGCGCGGACTGACGTTTGCAGGCCATGCACTGCCGAATATTGGCTTTGCGGGAGCCGCGGGAGCGGTACTGCTCGGCATCGATCCTGTCTACGGCCTCTTTGCCTTTACGCTGCTGGCGGCCATAGGTATCGGGATGCTGGGACGCGAGGCACGTGAGCGGGATATCTCTATCGGCATCCTGATGACGTTTGCCCTGGGTCTGGGCCTGGTCTTTCTAGCGCTCTACTCCGGCTATGCTGAACGCGTCTACGGCATCCTCTTTGGAACAATCCTGGGGATTAGCCAACAAGATGTGCTCATCACGGCGATTGCGAGCGTAGCGACGGTCGTAGTGATCCTTGTGCTCTTTCGCCCGCTACTCTTCAGCACCTTTGACCCGGCGGTGGCGGAGGCGCGCGGCGTGCCAGTACGCCTTCTGGGCATGCTCTTTTTACTACTAACAGCCATATCGGTCTCGCTCTCAATTCAGGTCACAGGCGCGCTCCTCGTCTTTACGCTGCTGGTCGGACCGGCGGCGACGGCGGTGCGAATTGCGCGTAGTCCACTCTGGGCTATACTGAGCGCGGTAGTGCTCGGCTTACTCTATACCTGGCTGGGCATCTTCCTGGCGGCGCAGGATGGTTCGTGGCCGGTGAGCTTCTACATCGCAACCATCGCCTTTGTCGTCTATCTGCCGGTTCGCTTGCTCTCACCTCTGTGGCAAGGGCGAGGGAGTCGTAATCCAAAGAAAGTTGAACCAGTGGAACGTAGTCACGAGCACGCAGAAATATCAGTTGAGGGGCGCTAATTAGATGAGAAGAGGACTTTATGCTGCAACTCTTTAGCTTCGATTTTGTGCAGAATGCTTTTTTGGGCGGAACGATCGTCGCGATTGTCGCAGCGCTCGTAGGCTATTTCGTTGTGTTGCGGGCGCAAGCATTCGCGGGCGAGGCATTGACTGATATCGGCTTTGCGGGGGCGACGGCGGCGGCTTTGCTCGGCATTAGCTCTCTCCTCGGTATGTTAGGGCTGACGCTGCTCTCGGCACTAGGGATGGGCGCGCTAGGCGATCGTCTTCGCGGTCGGGATGTGGAGATCGGAATGGTCCTTTCCTTTGCGCTCGGCCTCGGCGTCCTCTTTCTGAGCATCTACTCGCAAGAGAGCGCGTCCCATGCGAACGCCGGCATCAACGTCCTCTTCGGCTCCGTCCTCAGCATCACACGTACCGATGTCTACCTGGCTCTTGGCTGTAGCATTCTCGTCCTGGGTGTGCTCGCCTTCCTCTTCCGCCCGCTCTTATTCGCCTCAATCGATCCAACCGTCGCCGAAGCACGAGGAGTTCCTGTACGCCTGCTCTCCACTCTCTTCCTGCTGCTTGTTGCCGCCACCGTCGCCGAATCCGTCCTCATCGTCGGCGTCCTCCTGGTCACCGCCCTGCTCATCGCCCCCGCCGCCGCCGCCGTCAACGTCACTCACCGCCCCCGCACCTCTCTAATTCTCGCCGTCCTCCTCAGCCTGGGCATCACCTGGGGTGGGCTTCTCCTCGCCTTCGTCGGCACTTTCCGCCACCTCCCCGTCGGTTTCTACATCGCCACCCTCTCAACCCTCTGCTACCTCGCCTCCGTCATCATCGGCCGCAAGCTCTCGCCCCACCGCGTCCGAGTAGAGCCCGCACCATGTCAGGGCTGTCAGGATAAAGACGTGCCGGTCGTGAAGATAGCCGAGTCCGCGCGTCGCTAGTTTAGTCTCATCATCTTCAACCACTTGTAATGAACCGGGTGCAAATGATTAATAAGTTAACGATACTCAAGTCGCTAGCTTGTAGAGTGGTGGATTGCCTAACGCCCATATTTTCATATTATTATAGGCAATGTCCGTTGGTTTATTGATAGATATTGCTGTGGTACCGGTGAAGCCGACGGCATACTTACTGTCCTGCACATGACCAAGTTCTTGATGATTAACGTAGAGTGTGATTATGTTTCTTACAACAGCAACTGCAAGTACGTTAGCTTGTCCCTCCCCACCTAAAATTACGGAAGTACAACATTTTTCCAGCAGTGTCATGGGAACACTTCCGCTATTTCCATCGTTATGTGATAATGAGTATGAGCCATCACGTGCGATGGAAAAAATATAATAGGTGTTATTCGCAGTATCCGCACGAAAGACTATTCCTCCTAAACCACTATCCCGGCTCGTCGTGATAATCATGGTGACCTCAAAGAGGAAATCTTGTAGGATTACTTGATGATCAACACACACTTTGGCAACCCCTGGCTGGCTTATTGCTACGTGATAAGCATCAGCCGTAAAGCGGCAATTCGCATCATTATCCCACCATTTATTTGCCGGTGTATATAATGACTCATTAAGAAGTAACTTGCCACAATATGGTACGTATGGTGTCATGGGAAAATTTACTGTGGAAGAGGACGCTTGAGGAACGGTTGGCACAGGAAGTGAGGGACTGGTTGTAAATGCGTAGAGAGCGCTACTGCCGCCAGAGAGGGTTGCCACAATCACACACGCTACAAGGACTGCGGTGCTGAATATGTCGCACCCAGCAGAAGAGACGATGGTACGTGCTGTATCAGGGGCAGTATATGGTATTCTTTCTATTCTTGCTTGTTGATACCCTGGTTGGTTCACACTTCTTATTTGTTGTGCTAGTGCAGAAACGACGAGTGCAATCGGCAAGGCAAACAGCGCGCCTCCGCTAACGAAAAACCCTGTTATGGTTAGGATTGAGGTCATCAGATTAGCAAAACTTATGGGTGACTTTGCAAAAAGCTCACCAAGAATATTATAAGCGATGACCATCAGTACCGCTGAAATGAAGGCTGTATAAAGAGCTTTAAATGTTCTTGAATGCTTTGTATAGCTAGCAATGAACGCAGCCACGATCACCTGGATAAGGATACTCAGGACGACCTGACCATAGCCAAGTGATGTATAGTATGACGGAGATTGCAGCGTTGCTTCGGGAAATAGCAGGCGAGCGAACAAGCGAAAAGAGAAGACGAGGAGAAAGAAAATAAGTGCACCCGTACCACTTGATATTAAGATCACGCGTATGTTTGTGGATGAAGAGGTAGGAAGAACCAGGCGCTGAACTGGCTTCAGAAAAACCCAGGTTGCTTGAGAAGTTTTCCCTAGCATTTTATGCCAGAACACTGGTATCAGAGGATATAGCCAGATACATATAAACAGGATGATGAACAGAGGAGCTTGTGTAATGTCATTGAAAATCATAAGAGGGCTTAACAGGCTCAATGCAGGTAGTTGAGCTTGTATCTCGAAACGAAAGCCGTAAAGTAGTCCAAGCCATTATGTGTCTGGACAACTACGTTATAATCGCGAATTGCTATGGTGGAAAGTTGCTGTTTACCAGGAAGTGTGAAATACATATAGTTGTAGATATATAAGCTTGCTGTAACAATAGCTATAATGAGAAGAATAAAGCGAAAAGTTGTAGAAGATGGAAGGGCAAATGGATTCAACTGAGCCTCAGATTGAGGAAGTGAAGCTGACCGACCTGCTTGCATAGAAACGCTCCTTGACGCTAATATCGAAATTTTTATAAAAATGAATATAGAGGTTTATAGATGATTCAGGGCTGATTCGTTTTTTGGGAAGTAGCCAGATGAGCGACAATAGCATCGGCCAGTTGTTTTGTGCGAGCTTCAGAGAACTTGAGCTTGTGCGCTTGATCAAGAGCCGTTTCATGTATCACTGCTAGCTGCTCCTTTGTTAATCCAGATTCAGCTATCTGTAGCGTTTTCTTAGCGTGAGATCTAGCAAAGATTTTTGTTAAAATCTTTGCTACCTGATCTACAAAGGTCTTCGCACTCTTCTCAGCGAGTGCTCCCAATACTGCGCTCGTTATAAGTAGTACAATAGGAGTTAATAGTGTGCTCAGGTCAGCGGGACCAAACCCTAATAGATCCTCTTTTTCCTTTTGCCCCTTGCGGAAGACGCGTGGATCGCGTTGAAATGTTTCTGCAATATCGGGTAGGAGTAGCATTTCATCGGGTGCATATTGAGCGATAAAGCTATTAACAATAGTGACTGTTAGTTGCTGCTGATCTAGTTCTATCAATGTTTTCCTCGACTAACGATTTAAATAACAATGTATACTAGTTAATTTATACACTATGTACATAAAGTTTTTCAAGTAATCCCTTCATTACACAAGATAGAGACTCAGATATACAGTGAAAATGTAGAGGGGAAATTAAGATGTGCTATTCATAACGAAAGAGCAAGTGCTCCCCTACGATACCACTAGCCCCCGCGTCACCGCATGCATCACTTGCGTCATAAGCTGCTCTGCCTCTTCTGATAAAGCTTTTTTCTCTACCAGGAGGCCGTCTAAGAGCATTACTGTCAATCCATGCATCGTTGACGATAGTGCAAGTGCCAGCATATCCATTGAAAGCTCTGCTCGGAATTCGCCTGCTTGCTGTGAGGCAGAAATACCATCCAGTAAGACCTGAACAGCAGCATCGGCAGCACTTTTCACTGCCTCATCGCATTCTCTTCCATCGTGAGATGATTGACGTAATTCTGGACGAAACATCAGGCCGAACGCCGCCGGATTTTCGAGGGCGAAGCGTAGATAGACGTTGCTAATGGCTAATGTTCGCTCTACAGGGGTTCCCGTGGTCTGCTCATAGGCCGAGCGCATTGCCAGTTCCAGCTTTTGAAAACCTTCAATGGTCAGGGCGGCGACGATTTCGGCCTTGTCCGCGAAATGATTATATGGCGCGTTATGGCTCACGCCCGCCTTCCGCGCAACTTCACGCAAGGTAAAATCAGGGATGCCACGCTCCTCTACGAGCTGTAATGCGGCGTCCAGTAACGCACGCCGTAAATCACCATGATGATAGGGGCGGTTTCCTTCCTGCTCCATCATGCACACCTCTTTCTCATATTGACATTGTCCATATTTGAGTATATCATAGTTTGTATATTGACACTGTCAATATTGGAGAGCAAGAGTAATCGTTCCTATGGAGGGAAAGAATTATGGATCTTTACAAAGGGAAAACCGCGCTTATTACAGGTGCCTCATCGGGTATTGGTGCTGCATTCGCGAACCAGTTGGCGGCTGCGGGTAGCCATCTTATTCTCGTTGCACGTTCGGAGGAGAAACTGCGCTCCCTTGCCAGCAAGCTGGCGAGCCAGCATAACATTCGTGCTGAGGTCATTGTCGCTGACTTGAGTCGTGCAGGGGCTGCACAGACCGTGTTTGAGGAGACGCAGCAGCGGAGCCTGACTGTTGATATCCTGATCAATAATGCAGCCTTTGGGACGTATGGGCAGTTCGATACGCTTGACGCAGAGCGTGAGCAGCAGGAAATTACGCTGAACGTCGCTACGCTGGTCGATCTGACCCATTCCTTTTTACCCTTGATGGCGGCACGTCGTCAGGGTTCAATTATCAATGTCGCGTCACTCGCCGCATTTCAGCCAACACCCTACATGGCCGTGTATGGCGCGAGTAAGGCATTTGTGCTGTCATTTAGTGAGGCGCTCTGGGGCGAATACCGGACAAAGGGTGTGCGCATCTTAGCGCTCTGTCCAGGGGAAACGGCTACGGGATTCTTTGATGTGGTCGGCCCCCAATACGTTCCCGGCAAGACGGAGACGCCAGAAAAAGTGGTGCAGGTCGGATTACGAGCGCTTGAGCAGGGACGACCTTCGGTGATATCCGGCAGGCAAAATACGCTGCTCGCCAATTCGTCGCGCTTCTTTCCGCGTGACCTGGTTGTACGTCTAACAACACAAGCTGTTAAGCAGCGTCAACGACCCGCATTCCGAGCCACAGCGGTGTAACGTCTACCTAATGGGCCATTTTTACTGCTGACCTTGACCAGTTACCGCAGACTCGTCTATCCTAAAAGGAAGGTGAGACGGAGTATACCTGTGGGCATGTTCATCAAGCAAGTAGAAAGAGGCAAGTATTGCTATGGCGGAGGGGATCGATCAGCCATTGGCGGTTATGCGTGTGAAGAGTGGTGTCCAGGGTCTGGATACGCTCTTAGCCGGTGGCTTTCTTAAGGGGGGGATCTATCTCATCATGGGTCCTCCCGGCGCGGGGAAGACGGTGCTGGGCAATCAGCTCTGCTTCCATCATGTAGCTTCGGGTGAGCGGGCGGTTTATGTGACATTGCTCGCCGAGACGCACGCGCGTATGCTTACGCACATTCAATCGATGCAGTTCTTTACGCCCGATCCGATCGCGGATACGCTCTATTATGTGAGCGGCTATTCTGTATTGGAGCATGAGGGGCTTCCAGGGCTGATGGCTCTGTTGCGGGATACCTGTCGGGCACAGCGGGCGACGGTGCTGATCGTTGATGGCTTGCTTACGGCTGAGGAGGTGGCACCTTCTCCGTTGGAGTTTAAGCATTCCATACATGGCCTGCATACCTATATGGAGGCGCTGGGCTGCACAACGTTTTTGCTCACTCAATTCGACGGTCTGAGCTATATTCGACCGGAGTTTATTATGGTGGATGGGCTGGTGGAGCTGACGGACCGGGTGATAGATATGCGTGGGGTACGCGAGATCCAGATTCATAAGTTTCGCGGCAGTCGCAGCCTGCGCGGCAAGCATCTCTTTGAGATTACCGATGCTGGCATAGTCGTACATCCTCGCACCGAGACGCTTTATCCGCAAGCTCCTGCTGACGTATCGTCCAAAAGTGCATCCTCTAGCACACGCACAGCCTTTGGAATTTCACGGCTGGACGAGATGACGCAGGGTGGTGTGGCGCGCAATTCAACAACGCTTCTGCTCGGCGCACCCGGAACGGGGAAGACGGTGCTCGGTCTCCATTTCCTTGTGGAGGGGGCCCGGCAAGGAGAAAATGGGCTTCTCTTTGGTTTTCATGAGACACCGGAGCAGTTGCTTACCAAAGCTGGGCGGCTCGGTCTTTCCGCTGAGTCCTATGTGAAGAGCGGGCAGATCACTATTATTCACTCGCCTACACCACAGGATATCCTGGATGTCCTGGCCGAACAGATTCTTGCAGCCGTCAAACGCCAGCAGATACGCCGGCTCTTCATCGACGGACTCGAAGGCTTCCAGCGCGCTATCGCCTCGGATGAACGTCTGGGCTTCTTTCTAAACGCGCTCACCGCGGAGCTACAGATGCAACAGGTCACTACAATGTGCGCCGTCGAACTCACCGACCTGTTTACTCCAACAATCAAAATTCCTCTACCCGGTGGAACTGGCTTCGCTGATAACCTCTTCTTCCTGCGCTACGTTGAGTTGCGCTCCCAACTGTACCGCCTGATCTCCATCATCAAGATACGCGATAGCGACTATGATACATCGATCCGAGAGTTTCGTATTAGCGAGCAGGGCATCGAGGTTGCTTCGACCTTCCAGAGCGCCGAGGTCATCTTAACTGGAGCGACTCATCCAGACACAATAACGGGTTCTCTCCCCAAAACAGGATCTCTCCTAAATCAGGAACGGCAACCATGAAGACAATCCTGGTCATTGACGATGAAGAAGCTATTGCGGAGATGGTCTGTGTCTTCCTTGAGAGTGAGGGATATAAGACCGCGCAGGCAAGGAATGGGCGGCAGGGTCTTGATTACCTGTCCGCTCTTCACCCTGATGCCGTAATCTGCGACGTGATGATGCCGATACTCGATGGCCGTGAGCTGTGCAAGAAGATGCAGGCCAGCAACGACTATCGCTCCATCCCCATCATCCTCATGAGTGCAGCCGTCAAGTCCCTCAAACAATCCGAATGCCACTACGCCGCCCTGCTCGACAAACCCTTCGACCTGGACAAACTGCTAGCCACGGTGGAGCAGGTGCTCAAAGTCGTACCGCAATAAAGCAGAGACAGCTATCTCACCTCCCACTTTTACTGATCTCATGCGTACATGTGTCAGGATGCCTTTTATGTGTACATATTATCTCAGGAGAGACTATAAAACGGGAGTATTATGAGTAGAGAACAAATTATTCGAGAAGCTCTGGCACTTCCTATAACGGCAATTTCTTATCACGTCAGTCAGTATCTGGCCGAGAAATTTCCTGAAAAGGCGCTAGTTGAAGGGAACGATGGGCTCTTTAATGTTGAAGTCTACGCGCAGGATGGTCACTGCTCGTTAGAGATGCAAACCTTCGTACACAATCAGGTTGTTACACGTTGGCATGGACGCGACATCGACTCGACGTTGCCGACGCAGGCTGTTCACTTTATTAATGCTGCAAATGCGATGACTGGCGTCACCATACCTGATGATCGAGAAATGAGCGATGCAGCAAAAAATGCCTGGCTCACAGTAAAGTGGCAGAACAATACTCTGGATATCCTGACGATGCGCTGGTCCGAAGGCTTTGGTCAGCATGTCTATGCGTATTGGATTCTTTGTGACAGCCAGGCGGTGGCGAAAGACTTTATCAACGCGGTCTGTCGCTGGAACGCTGAGTTGCGCGGCGAGGTGCTCGTCTTTTCCGGTGGCTGCTGGAGCAAGGATGCAAGCCTCTTCCGGGCCATTCAAGGTGCGTCTTTCGATAATCTCATCCTGCAAGGAAATCTCAAGCAGCAGATTCGCGAGGACCTGGAGCGGTTTTTCGCGATGCGCCAGACCTATGAAGAGTATGGTATTCCCTGGAAACGTGGTGTGCTCTTTGTTGGCCCGCCAGGAAATGGTAAAACACATACAGTCAAGGCACTCATCAACGCGTTGAAGATGCCGTGTCTCTACGTTAAAAGTTTTCGTGCCGATTATGGACCGGAAGAGAATAATATCCGTACCGTCTTCGAGCGTGCGCGCAAGTCTGCCCCCTGTATACTTGTCCTTGAGGATCTGGATTCGCTGCTCACAGAAGACAATCGCTCGTTTTTCCTTAACGAACTGGATGGCTTTGCGACAAACACAGGCATCGTCACACTCGCCACTACCAATCATCCTGAGAAGCTCGATCCCTCGATCCTGGATCGCCCTAGCCGCTTCGACCGCAAATACCCCTTCGGGATTCCTGAACAGCCCGAACGGCTGGCCTATATCACACTGTGGAACGAGACGCTCAAACCCTCTCTACGCATTTCGGAGGAGGGGGCTGTGAAGCTGAGTGAACTGACCGCCGGCTTCTCCTTCGCCTACTTAAAAGAGCTTTTCCTCTCCTCAATGATGCAATGGGTCGGCTCCGCCGAGGAGGGAAACATGGAGCAAACTATGATCAGCCAGGTAGATGTCTTGCGCGAACAAATGGTCAGCACACCTGATACGGGCGAGGAGGCTCAGCCAGAGTTGCCTACATCTATTGCGCGGCAGATTGCACGCCTGCGGAAAGGGACATAGACAGAAGGTGTCCGGTTTCTTTGCCTCCACCTTCTTCACACACAATCTTGTGCAGCTTTGCTGCCTAAATAACTTTTATTCTATAATTTTGCTTTTTCTACATCATTTCGGGCAAAGCCCGAAATGATGTAGAAAAAGCAAAATTATAGAATACGGGACGAGCATCAGAGACTACTTGTCTTCTGCCTCCTCCGCCTCTTCGCCATGTTCGACAATATCGCCCTCTTTAAAGAGAATATTTTTTAGCGCTATGCGCCACTTTGGCTTTTGGCGCAGCAAAAACTCGAGATCCATGCCAAAGTGTTTGAATTCCTCTCCCTGAGCATTAGCCATAATGGCTCGCGCATCGCGATTTTGTTCAACGGATAAGCGCTGCTCATACCAGCCGATGGCTTCGGCCTCCTCTGTGAGCGATGCGATCATACGCGCAAACGTTCGCGTCTCCTGTGAGAGTTCATTGGCCGGTTCGTGATATTGATCAAATCCCACGTGCTTTTCCCCTTTCTGCATACAAAAATACTGGACTCAACTGTATGTGGTACGTTGAAAAGACCAATTCTGTTTCTATCTCAGATCGAGTAGTACACTCTATTTTCGCTCTTACAAAGAAATCAGTTTGCTTACTTTCATGAAATTTTCTCGTCTAGTACTTGCTAGCCAGTCAAGACAGGCGTATACTTGCATTACTAATTTACAATAAGCGAAGAGGAAAATCAGGTGCCAGACATAAGCATATTCTTTTCCTACGCTCGTGAAGATGAGCCCTTATTAGTAGAGCTCAAGAAGTACTTGCAGCCACTTAAGAGACAAGGTCTTATTAGTGAATGGTATGATAATACTATTAGTGCGGGCTTGGAGTGGCGGCAGGAGCGTGCGACTCAGCTAGATTCAGCCTCTATCATTGCTTTATTGATCAGTCCCGATTTTCTCGCCTCTGACTACACTTATAATGTTGAGATGCAACAAGCCATGAAACGGCATGCAGACGGCAGAGCACGTGTGATTCCCATTCTGCTCAAGCCGGTCCATTGGGAAAGTGCTCCTTTTGCCGGGCTGACGCCACTGCCGAGCAATGCTCAACCAGTTACCAGATGGCCCGACCAAAATGAGGCATTTCTTGATATAACCAGAGCCCTTCTTGCAGTCATAAATGATCTTCAGTCTCGGTCCTCAACTCAGCACAATGACATTAGCTCATTTACTCCATTTACTGAATCATCAAGCTCACGAGCACAAAGCGAGTCTAAACAATCAAGAAAGAGTATTGGTACAACTCTATTGACCTATGATGTTCACGCAAAATGGGTAAGTACTGTCGCCTGGTCACCTGATGGACGGCGCATCGCATCCGGTGGTGGCGATGGCACAGTCCGCATCTGGAATAGTGAAAGTGGACAAAATTTTTTGACCTATCGCAGGCACTCTGACGTTTTCTTCTCTAGAATATGGGATGCGCAATGGTCACCTGATGGACGCTTCATTGCCTCCTGCGGACTTGGCGTTACAGTACACGTCTGGGATGCTTCCACCGGCGAAGATCTTGTTCTTTATAATCATCACATGCTTACCAGCTTCATGACCGACACATATACACTCTCATGGTCTCCTGATGGAAACTCTATTGCCTCCGCAACAGGTGGACTACAAGATATAGACCAGACAATTCATGTTTGGAATGCAGCAACTGGCTCGACACAGTTGAAGTATGCAGGTCACGCGAGTGGCTTCGCAGCAATTTTCAATGTTCATACTATTACCTGGTCGCCTGATGGTCAATACATTGCTTCGGCTGGAACAGGTAAAATTACTAAAAAGCTGAAATTTGATCCCTTAAGACTTTTTCGCACAGCTCAAATTTGGAACGCACATAGCGGACAGCGTATTGTAACATGTATTGGGTCTTCCGACTACATCTGGGACATATCCTGGTCGCCTGATTCCAGATATATAGCAACGGCAGAGAAGGATACACAAGTCTATATCTGGGATGCTCGATCTGGCGAGAACGTTCTCATCTATCACGGCCATACAAAGGTTGCGCGCGCTGTAGCGTGGTCCCCTGATGGCTTGCGCATCGCATCCGCCGGCAATGAGCATACTGTGCATATCTGGCATGCGATGACGGGTAAGCTTCTCTATGTGTACCGCGAGCACACGAATGCTGTCACTACCATTGCCTGGTCGCCCGATGGCACGCGCATCGCCTCGGCTGGATCAGATAGCATCGTGCGTATCTGGCAAGCGGTGTAGGGCTACTCTTATTTGTCGGTCGTTTTAGCCCAATATTACTAGTTGGATAGCTCCCTTCGTACACATTGATATAAAATAATGTAAAATGAAGATGTCTATGCTTGTATTGAAATATTGAGCCGCATATTGATAAGCACACGTTATATAAGCGAACTGATGTTGTCACATATACCTGATCGAACTGAAATAAATACAGGAGAATACTTATGTACAACAATGACGATTGGCGACAAGGCAGACCCAACATTCCAGACTATGAGAAGATAAGCAAGAAGAGCTTCTGGCAACGCTATCGCTGGATAATCATATCCGCCATAAGCGCCGTTCTAGTTCTCTTCTTTGCCTCCACCACCCTCTACCTGTTGCTAAACCGCCCGACAGCCCCGAATACAACAGTAGTATCTCCACGGCCTACACAAGCCGCCACATCTGCTCCCGCTGCTACCGAAGCGCCAACACAAGCACCCACAGCCACAAGCCAGGCATCCTTGAGCGCCACCCCATCCTCTTCTACTCCACAGCCTACAACTAATCTAAGTCCGACAAGCACAAATTATCAATTTGTTTGCCTTAACGACTGTAGCAACAAAATTGGTGTGCAACTTTTATCGATTAACGTTAATGAAAGTTCGCAAACAATGCTGTGGAACTTTACTATTACTAATAACGGCAACTGTAGTAGTATAGATGGTAAGTTATCTTTCGAAGCTCCAACAGGCGAAAAAATTGACGCAAACGGCGGTACATTTAGACAGGGCATACCCTTTAATTCAGGCCAATCATTACCGAGAAGTGCCACATTCTCAACTATACCTAAACACAATACATCATATACAGTGCTACTAACGATGTATTGTGGTGCTTATGATATATACAACAATGACTATCAATCTGTCCTATTCAGTTATTGATACAAGTTCACGATGCGCTCAAGCTTTTAGAGGGGAGATAGTATGGAAGAGGTAAAGCACTACTCTATGCTTATACAATGGGACCCACGTGATCAGATCTATGTTGTGAGCGTTCCTGAATTGCCAGGCTGTATGACACATGGACATACGTATGAGGAGGCTGTGCGGCAAGGGCAGGACGCGATCGAGAGTTGGATTATGGCTGCACTGCAAGATGGCGATCCACTGCCATCACCCAATATCGTTGCGGCCTAAGCATTTTTGGTATACCCAGGAGCTTCTCGTTATCTGAGAAAGTATTCTGGGTATATTTTTAGGGACCAGGAAACGCTAGCGGAACGTCCCTGCGATCTGTTTGATGGCGATCTCGTTGCCATTTTTGCCTGCTTGTACGGTGAGGACGACCAGGGCTTTGTCAATTGGGTCGCCGCGGTTGTCGAAGGCGATGCGGCCACTGACGCCCTGATAGGCTGGGACATTCCCCTTGCCGAGCGAGTTGAGCACACCCCTTATCGCGTCCCCTGTAATTGTTGATCCCTTGACCAAACTGGCTGCCTGCACATAGACACCTATTGCATCGTAGGTCATCAATCCATTGTAGTGAGGAGTAGGCGCGCTACTACTGGTGGCAGAGCTCTGGTAGGTTGCGCTCCAGTCGGCGAAGAAGGGTGGCTGCTTATCCTGCGGAATGTTCTGGAAGTTCCATTCGTTGAAGTCGGCGAAGGTTGAGAAGAGCATGCGGCGCATGTCGTCGGGGAAATTGCGGGCAGTTGCGGCATCTTCGTTATTGCCTATACCCAGCAGCAGAATGGAATCCAGGGCGTCGCCGCCGACGATTTTGAGACGGGCAAGCTGCTGATTGGCCGGATTGGCGCGGGCGAGGTTGCCAACGGCATGGGCGAGGCGAATACCATCTGTATCGAAGCCAGCTAAAAAGATGGTATCAACGGCTGGATCATTTTTTATAAGATTTTGTATGAGCTGCTGATATTGTTCGATGGTTGTTTTATTAATACTAAATATGTCTTTTGTAAAGGTGCCGCCCAGAGACTGAAATCGTCCCGCGACAGCATCGGCCAGTGAAACACTGTATGCATCCGTTGTGTCACGCAGAACGAGCATATGCTTTGCCTTTAGATCATCATTCAACAGTTTTCCTAGCGCCTGGCCCTGAATGGCATCTGAGGGACAGGTACGGAAGAAGTAGGGGCTACTTCCGCTCAATTTGACGCTTGATGCAGTCTCAGCCACAACTGGCAGGTGGACGCTCGCTATAATGTCGCGCGCATTAATCGTCTGCGTGCTGGTGCGCCAGCCCACAAGCCCCACCAGATGATCCGGGTTGCCCGCTTTCGAAACACGGTCGGCCACAAATTGCGCCACCGCCGCCACATCAGCATTATCCGAGCCTGAGTTCGCAATCAGCACACGTAGCTTCAGACCGTTGGGGAGCATATTCTTACTATTTGCTTCGTGCTGCGCCAGGTAGACAGCTTGCAACGACTCACGAGCAATACCTAGCTTCGCATCACTACCATCCATAGGTAAGCCAACAGCGAGCGTTATAGAGGGTGACTTGTTTTGCAAAATATGAATGTTCTCGTTGTAGATCTGCGCCTCACCATCAATGGGATCATCATTCACCGCCTGGTTGAGCGCGTTCACAGCATCACTCATGTTATTCTGCTGAAGAGCGATTGCTGCCTGCTTCTTTAAAGACACATCGGCTCGTCCTGGATAGACATCAAAGGTGAGACGGCCGTCGCTGAGACCGATGCCTTTTTGCTGATAGGCATGGAGCTCTGCAGCCAGTTGTTGATTGAGGACCGTCTGCTGCGATGGACCTGTATTGTTCGTTGCAGGATTGAAAAACCGGGGGAGGACGAGGAGGGCGATCAGGATAAGAGCAAGCATGCCCATGCCTGCGATGAGGAGATTGCGCGGCCATGTGGATGCCTTGCGCGCTCTGTTGGCAAGAGGTGGCGTGATTGGCAGGGAGGAAGGCATGGATGCAGGAAGTGCACGGATCAGCTCGCTGAGTTCTCGCTGCATCTCGGTGGGGGAGGGAGTCCGTTGAGCAACCGAGAGGCGGAGTCCGTTGGCCAGAAGAGTCTCCATGCCCGACGAGATGGTCGGGTTGAGCCGCCTGACGGGGGGATAGAAGTTGGCGAGGCGATCGCGAGGATCAAAGCCAGTGATGGCATGGTGCAGAGTGGCGGCGAGCGAGTAGAGATCCGAGGCGGCTAGAGTTTCGCCGCGCGCTTGCTCTGGCGCAGCGTAGGGCGACTGCATCTTATCCTTAGATAGAACCTTGAGGGGAAAGAGCGGAACGTACAGTAGAGAGACTTTTTTGTTGGCTTGATCAACAACAAGCGTGTCAGGACTGATTCCGCCGTGCACGATGGGCGGGCGCTGACTTCCAAGCAGCGTAAGCATCTCGCAGACCTGGCGAGCATATTCAGCGATCTCGCGCTCTGGCAAAGCACCGCCCTAGCGTTTCATTAGCGTCGCCAGGCTCTCACCAACCGGATTCTGCAGCACAATATAATACACATCTTGTACCGCAAAGGTCTCCACAAACGCTGGGAAGCCAGCATTCTGCTGGGATAGATTCGTAAGTTTTTGCGCGATACGCTCTACAGACTCCTGCGGATTCACAACCGTACGCGTATCAAAAAGCAATTCCCGTATAAGGAAACGTTGTCGCGATGCTCGCACATCAAATGCAATCCATGCTTTACCATTGCCTTGCTGATTCGCAGGTAATACAACTTCCTCTAACAAACGATAGCGGCTCTTACTCGGTCCAATACCACTTTGCAAAGTATGCTCGGCGGACGATGTTCGAGAGGGCGGAGGAGAGTCGGTCGATAAATCCCGTGATGGCGTCCGAGCCGATGAAGAGTACTCGGCTAACACATTCCGAGCCATTTCGCTTTTTTGTAGTGGTTGAAGTGTGGCAGTGTTTGAGATAATAGTTGTGTGCGTGTTTCCACAACGTGGACACACACCCTGCTGTAATTCTCCGATAAATCCACATCGCTGACAGCGCATGGTCTTTCTCTCCCGGTAAATAAGGACACGACAAGATGGGATTCTTTTTTTCAAGCGCCGAGCAAATAAGCTCATTTAAATAGTATGTATGCAACATAGTATACATCAACCTCATCCCCTTCTGTCGAAATCTGGTACAAATATCTAAGAGCTTATCGACGTATCCCTTCATAAACCCATCATCTCTACACTACTCTCTTCATACGTTGCCCATACAAGCAATAAAAGGATGCTCAGTGGCTCCGTTTTTTACCCTTTTCTACTAGTCTTCCTATACGTCATGAGATTATTTACCCGAAACGTAGTTGTGTTTCGTATACATAAGAGAGATCATGTCAAAAAACTGGAGACGGAGAAAAGAAACTTTTATGACACAGACGCCCGACTCTTCTTTCCTGGAAATAGACAATCAGAAGCAGGTCCAGTCGCAAGGCGCGATCACGGAGCAAGAACATCTGGGCATGTTAAGCCTGGAGATAAGCTTAGCCTTGAACGGGAAAGAGACGCTATATGACATGCTCACGGCCTGTAGCGAGACTCTGGTTCATCATCTGGCGGCGCCTCTCACCCGCATCTGGCTACGGGCAGCAGATGAAGCGGACGCCGTTCTAGAGCTACTGGTCAGTTCTGGTTCGGCTCAACTAGACGCCGAGCATACACGTATTTCCATTCGATCGGCGACCAGTTCGGAGATAGGCGAGAGTGAGACGGCTCGCATCGCGGCACAGCGTCAACCGCATCAGTTCCTGCTACAGACAAGCGATCAGGCTCCTATTTCCAATGGTCGGCATAGTACCATGCAACAATGGGCACAACAGCAGGGTATTGCCGCCTTCGCTGGTTATCCTCTGCTCGTCAGGGAACAAGTGGTTGGAGTGCTGGAAATCTTCACCCGTCGTCCGCTCTCTCCCACCGCCTTTCAGACGCTTGCGACCGTCTGCAATGGCATCGCAATGAGCATTGAGCGCCAGCAGATGCTAGAAGAGCGCACCTACCTGCCTCAGCGCGAACGGAGAGCCCATATTGAAGCTGATCTCACTCGTCAACGCCTACAGGATCTGTTTATGGACGCACCCGCTATTATCTGTGTCCTGCATGGTCCACAGCATATCTACGAGCTAGCCAACCCGCTCTATATGCAGGTCGTCGGACACAAAGACATCATCGGCAAAACAGTACGCGAGGCTTCGCCAGAACTGGTTGATTGGGGCTATGCTGAGTTGCTTGATCGAGTGTATGCCACTGGTGAGCCGTTCATCGGCAAAGAACAACCGGCAAAGTTCAATCGCAAGAATAAGAATAATACAGAAGACATTTATTTCAATTTTGTCTACCAGCCCACGCGTAATGCTACTGGCGAAGTAGATGGCATCCTGATCCACGCTGTAGAGGTGACCGAACAGGTCCGGGCACGCAAAAACCTCAAGGAGAACCAGGAGCGCCTGGAATTAGCTCAAAAATCTGGTCGTATTGGTACGTTTGAATGGATACTCGCCATCAATCAGATTATCTGGACGCCAGAGCTGGAGGCTCTCTATGGTTTACCGCCAGGCGGGTTTGAGGGCAAATATGAGAACTGGGCCAGCCGCGTCCACCCCGATGATCTTCCAGTGGCAGAAGAGAATATACAAAAAGCAATCGCAGGCGGCCCCCCTTATAACGTCGAGTTCCGTGTTATCTGGCCCGATGGCATGCAACACTGGATACAGGGAAAAGGGAACGTTGATTACAATGAACAGGGAGAGCCCTGGCGTATGATTGGCGTGAATATGGATGTCACCGAACGTAAAGAGGCTGAGCTACAGCTCAGTGAGCTCTATCAGAGCTTACGAGACCTCAATGCGACTCTGGAGGCGCAGGTGGTGCAGCGTACAGAGGCTCTCAACCAGAGCAATCTGGAGCTTCAGCGTAGTAACAACGAACTACAGGAGTTTGCCTACGTGGCCTCCCATGATCTTCAGGAGCCTTTGCGCAAAATTCAGGCATTTGGCAACCTGCTTGAAGAGGAATATGGTCAGGCTGTGGGCGAGGGGCGAATGTATATCGAACGTATGCGCAATGCGGCCGCGCGCATGCGTGTCCTGATCGACGATCTACTCGCCTTTTCCAGAGTAACGACGAAGGCACAACCCTTTGTACCGGTAGACCTGAACGCGGTAGCGCAGCAGGTGGTGGATGACCTGAGTCCGCGTCTTGAATCTACTCATGGCTCAATTGAGCTCGGGAAATTACCTACTATCAATGCTGATGCTCAGCAGATGTATCAAATGTTGCAAAATCTACTCGGCAACGCCGTGAAGTTTCACAAACCAGACCTTCCTCCACTTGTGAAGGTCAGTAGTGAAGTACTTCCCGCCTCGACAGAACCCAATGTAGAAGGAGTAGAGAGCGAGGTGCACTATCTGCTCCGTATTGAGGACAATGGAATCGGCTTCGATGAGAAATATACGGATCGCATCTTTACCGTCTTCCAACGTCTGCATGGGAAAGATAGATACGAAGGCACTGGCATTGGATTAGCGGTCGTGCGCAAAATTGTTGAGAGACACGGCGGCACGATTGTTGCATCTAGTAGCCCCGGCAAGGGCGCAACCTTTCTTGTCACCTTACCAATTCATTATGGAACGAAAGAGATTGAAATATGATACAACCCCAGCCCATCGTGATCTTGATGGCAGACGATGACGAAGACGATATTCTTCTTACAAAGAAAGCACTGGAGAAAGGGAAGCTACTCAACCCGCTCCATACCGTGCAGGATGGCGAAGAGCTCTTGGACTACTTACTCCGTCGTGGTCCGTATGCGAACAACAAAAATGCTCCGCGTCCGGGCCTCATTTTGCTCGACTTGAATATGCCAAAGAAAGATGGGCGAGAGGCGCTGCGCGAAATCAAATCTCAGGACACACTCAAAAATATCCCGATCGTTGTGTTCACCACCTCCAAAGCCGAAGAAGACATCTATCGTTCTTATAAGTTGGGCGTCAATTCTTTTATCACCAAACCTGTCACCCTTGACTCGTTAATAGATGTAATGCAAACATTAGGCAAATACTGGTTTGAGATTGTCACACTATCCACCGATGCAAAGTAGGTGCGCATGGAGAGACTGACCACAAAAATTTTACTCATCGAGGATGATGAAGAGGATTATTTTCTCCTCCGCAAGCTTCTGGCCAAGATATCTACGGTCTACTACCAGATAAGCTGGGAGAGTTCGCCCACCTCCGGACTGGAAGAGATGCTCAAGCACGAGCATGACCTCAGCATGCTCGACTACCGCCTGGGAGCATCAAACGGCATTGAGCTGATTAAAGAAGCGCGTCAGCGAGGCTACGATAGCCCGATTATCCTGCTCACCGGAGCGGGCGATGGTGATATCGATATTCAAGCTCTGCAGGCGGGAGCAGACGACTATATCGCCAAAAGTCAACTCCAGGACGAGCTCGTGCACCGTATCATTCGCTACGCCATTGAGCGCAAGAAGGCAGCACTTGAGCGCGAAAAGCTGTTGCGGGAGCAGATCGAGCAGCGTGAGCTTGATAAGCGCCGAAACGAGTTCATCAGCATGGTCGTGCACGAGATCAAAACCCCGCTCACCAGCCTCAAGGCGTCCGCGCAACTCCTCAACCGGCGTTCTGCACGCTCCGATGATGAAAGCACAACCCGGCTCACCTCACGCATGGATGTACAGATCAACAAACTTACTCAACTCATCGACGATTTCCGCGATGTCACACGTATCGAGGGCGACCGGCTGCAATTTCGCGAGAACTACTTCTCGTTTGATAAGCTGGTGCAGGAAATGGTCGAAGAACTACAGCCCATCACCGATCATCAGACCATTATGTGCGAGGGCGGCACTCAAAAAACGGTATGGGGTGATAGAACGCGCATTGGGCAGGTCATCACAAACTTCCTCACTAACGCCGTGAAGTACGCCCCCGACGCCGACCGCATCATCGTGAGAACGTCCGCCGATGATACAACCATTACACTCTGCGTCCAGGACTTCGGGCCCGGCATCGCTAAGGACGAGCACGTCAGTATATTTAATCCATTCTACCGCATAGAGGGATCTGAACAGCGAGCCACCTCAGGTCTGGGCCTGGGCCTGTATATCGCAGCCGAAATGATTCGGCGACAGGAAGGCAAGATCTGGGTTGAGAGTGAAGAAGGTCATGGCGCAACTTTCTGCTTCACCCTCCCCATCGATCGCGCCCATTTCGATGCTATGTAGGTAGAATCCTCAATAGCGCAAATAACAGACGGCAACTAGCCCGCGTAACGATAATCTTTCGTGGGCATCGTTTTGTTTTGCCCTGAGAAGCATACATCGCATCAGGCATTGAATGACTTTTCTACGTGAAGAATGGCGTAGGAAAAATAGTGTAACTGATGATTTGCTCGACATATTCCTCATATCGGGATATACTTAGAGCAATATTTCAGAACTATGCTGTTCGATTACCAAACAGAGGAAGTGATGAGATTTCTACTTTCTTCATGTATTTGTCAGACAGCATAACAGTGTAAGAGCACACGGCTCATTAATCGACAAGAAAGCAAAACAAGGAGTGCAAAGACGTTGTCTATCTCTAGAAACTCGCGCGATGAACTGCCCAATACCTACGTAGTCGAGGATCGCACTAATGAAGAAGAAATGACTCGTTTGCAGATGCAGGATAAGATGATCACTGCAAACATGGGTGGAACGTTACCGGAGCAAGCTGATCTCACGAGCGTGTGCAGCATGCTTGATGTAGGCTGTGGCACAGGTGGCTGGCTGATCCAGGTTGCTCGCACCCATCAAGACATCTCTCGACTAGTAGGAATAGATGTGAATGAAAAGATGCTCGAGATTGCACGTACAGAGGCTGCATCTCAGCAAGAGAGTAGCCGAGTGGATTTCCGACCTATGGATGTGTTAAGAAAGCTCGATTTCCCAGATGCATCCTTTGATCTTGTCAACCAGCGCTTTGCTCTGAGCTACCTGAGAACATGGGATTGGGCGCATGTGCTTGGCGAGTATCAGCGTGTCGTACAGCCAGGGGGAGTCATCCGTATTACCGAATGCAACATTCCCGAAAGCAGTAGCTCTGCGCTGAACCGTCTGAATGATCTGCTTATAGAAGCGTTCACAAATGCTGGCCACTTCTCGGCTCCCGAGCGAGATGATGTGATCAACGGACTTGCTAGTAGACTTCATCAAGCTGGCATCCGCAATATTCAGACGCGCCCTTACACTATAGAGTACCTCCCCGGCACGCCCGAACGCGAAATTTTTATCGAAGATACAAAGCACGTCTTCCGCACATTTTTGCCCTTTTTCCGCAAATGGTCTCATGTTCCCGATGACTATGAGGCTATCCGCCAACAGGCTTATCAGGATATGCAACAACCTGACTTCAAAGGAACCTGGAAACTGCTGACTGTCTGGGGTAATACAATGACCACCTGATAATCATCATTATAGTTATATTTTTTCTACATATACTTTGGGCTGTGCCCAAAGTATATGTAGAAAAAATATAACTATAATGAAAGTTTTTGCTATGCGGGATTCCACCAGCCCAACATTGGTGCGAAAGTGAAGTAGAGCAAGACAACATTGAGCAGGAGGATTACCACGCCACAGAGGCTTGCAAGAATAGTAGTCGAAAGCTTATTGACCAGCGTGCCCATTATGTCACGCCTGCGTGTGAACAGAATCAGGGTGATTACCGGCACCGGCAGCACAAAGCTAAGCACGACCTGGCTAATGACCAGCGCCTGTGTGGGATTGACGCCTACCAGCACGACGATGATCGCTGGTAGCATGGTTATCAGGCGGCGTAGCCAGACCGGAATGGTGAAGCCGACAAAGCCTTGCATCACAACCTGGCCCGCCAGCGTCCCAACCGTGGAACTGGAGAGTCCGGAGACTAACAGCGAGATGGCGAAGATGATGCCTGCTGCTGGACCCAATAGGGGTGTGAGCGTCTGATAGGCAGTCTCAATATCCGCGATATCGACATGTCCATGCGCATGAAAGGTCGCGGCCGCCATATATAACATAGCCATGTTGACCAGGCCAGCCAACCCCATCGCGATCACCACATCGGGAATGCTCAGCTTGAAGATACGCTTCGCTTCCTTTTCATTGCGTGGAACGATGCGCCCCTGTGTGAGCGAGGAGTGCAGATAGATGACGTGAGGCATGACAGTCGCCCCGATAATACCGACTGAGAAGAGCACGCTAGTGGTGTTGCCCTCCCAGGGAACAAATGTATGAAAAGCGACCTGGCTCCAATCGGGATGTGAGAAAAAGGTTTCCAGGACATAGCATAGCGCAATCACTCCAACCAGCGCAGTAATCACCGCCTCTAATGGGCGAAAGCCGTTGCGCTCCAACATCAGAATCACGTAGGTCAACACACCAGTAATTAGCGTCGCATAAATCAACGGAATGCCAAAGAGCAGGTTCAGACCAATACTCGCACCCAGAAACTCCGCCAGATCAGTCGCCATCGCCCCAATCTCCGCAACAATCCACATCGCATAATTTGTTGGCTTCGAAAAGTATTTATGGCAGAGCTCTGCCAGATTCTTGCCGGTGGCAATTCCCACTTTGGCCGAGAGCGATTGCAGCAGCATCGCCATGAGATTCGCCAGCGCGATCACCCACAATAGATTGTAGCCAAAGGCACTACCACCCTGAATATTTGTCGCGTAATTTCCCGGATCGATATAGGCTACGCTTGCAATAAAAGAGGGTCCAAGAAAGGGCAGGATTGCGCGCAGACCGCGTGTTCGTCCGTCCAGAACCGCGCGCGCGGCCATCCGCGTGCCAGACTTATCTGAAAGATCATGACTTGTGCCCTCAATTGGCGTTGTTAGGTACGTTCTCATTAGACAGCTCTCCGCATTCGATAGCTCCATGTTTGTCAGGTATCGCGTGTGCCACCGAACGGACCAGGACATGCTGTGTTACCACACCGCCAACCGCTTGCATCACGTTACCTATTTTGAGCGTGTATACATCTCCATATGGCGTCACAGATTCCATTATCACTAGAGTCCCAGGCACCAGGCCAAGCGAGGTCAGGTAGCGCAGCAAATCTGGCTCATCGTCGTTTACCCGCTGCACCACCGCCTTCTGTCCCGGCTCAAGCTGAGAGAGTGGCATCGTCGAGACAGCCTTGACCATCCCCGTCTTACTAGGAATAGGATCGCCATGCGGATCTTCCGTCGGATAATTTAACATCGCATCCATGCGCTCTTCAAAAGCCTCTGAGATAGAATGCTCAAGCTGCTCCGCCTCTGCATCTACCTGATCCAGACCAAAGCCCATAATTTGCACCAGAAACAGCTCCAGCAGCCGGTGCTGCCGCACAAGTTGAGCCGCTAAGACCTCACCCATAGGAGTCAACTCCACTCCATGATACGGCGTATGCAACACATAGCCCCGCTCCGCCAGCCACTTAAACAACTGTGTAATCGTTGCATCACTCAACTGCCCATCCGGCTCCAGAGCCTGCAACCGCTCACGAATCATCCTCGTCGTCACCCGCTCCCCCCGCTCATGAAACTTATAACACAGCTTCAAGCAATCCACCGCCCGCACTGGCAGCGTCTGCAATTCCGGTGGCATCAGTTCACTCCTCTCAAAAATTAGCTAACCAAAACAATAATTTTAGTCCACTAAAACATTTATACCATTATTCTAAAACACTCGTCAAGGTCTGCTAAAATGAGAAGAGAACTATTCAAAAGTTAACGTACAAACCCGCGTAGCGACAATCCCTTGCGGTTGTCGTTTTTGCCTGTTTTCATATCTATTAACCACGACAACCGCAAGGGATTGTCGCTACGCGGATAGCAAGGGAAGAAAAATGAAACCGTATCACTACTCTATAGTTCTACAATGGAATGATCGAGATCAAGCATATCTAGTCAATGTTCCTGAACTTTCAGGATGCCACACATATGGAGATACTTACGAGGAAGCGCTAAAAAATGCCCTCGAAGTCATCGAATTATAGCTGGAAACAGCTAAAGAGTTAGGCTGGGTGATTCCACAACCACGAATAATAGCGGCTAACAAAGCCAATTCGTTGGTATCTCCGGCATTTTGATGGCTTCAGTAAATGTAGAAATCTTTATATGAGATCTGTATTCTTACAATTTATTCATCTAGTAATATTGTTCCAATTTCCTCTCGACAACCAGCATTTCCTTTGTTATACTCTTGACATAGATGATGAATATGTTGAAGGGGAAATATTATGTCACACTCCTGGGATCAGGCGATGAAAAGATGGGTTGGGGAGGTTCCCCAGGACATTGTGAGTTGGCTGCTTCACGGCGCTGTTTTCGATGAAGCAGTATCAGCCCACCTACAGAGTTGGAATACTGACGCAGATTTATTGTATCGTGTTCGTATAAATGATCGTCCGTATATGTTTCACGTGGAGTTTCAAAGCACTAGCGATCCAGACATGGCGGAAAGGATGTTTGAATACAATGGACGGGCAACGATAGAACATGGATTATCTGTTCACTCATTCTTGATCTATCTGAAGAAAGGGAAAGAGAGCGATAACGCGTTCGTAAAATCTCCATTTATCGTACTATCAGCTTTTGAAGAAGAGATTCACCACTTCTCCTACAAAGTCATCAAAATGTGGGAAGTGCCAACCGATGTCTTATTGAATGCTGGTTACAAAGGTTTATTGCCACTCATACCACTTACTGCTGATGGTGAAAAGCATGAAGCCGTTGAGCAAGCGATAACACAGTTGATGCCAGAGGGAGGAGCCCCAGAAGCTGAACTGCTTTCCCTGCTTTACTGGATTGGGGGACTAAGGTATACTGAAGATGTCAACAAGAACTGGCTACAAAGGAGGTTTAGCTTGATGAAGGGCATACTAAAGGATTCATGGTCATACCAAGAATCGCGACAAGAAGCAATAAAACAGGGTATCGAACAAGGTATCGAACAAGGTATCGAACAAGGTATCGAACAAGGTATCGAACAAGGTATCGAACAAGGTATCGAACAAGGTAGACGGCAAGATATTCTGGCTCTCGTGCAAAAGAAATTTACTCCACTCCTTACATTGGCTCAAGAGCGAGTAGCACTACTAAAAACACCTGAACGACTTCAAAAGCTCCTTCTTATGATAGCACAGGCTAGTAATGAGCAGGAAGCTCGACGATACCTACTTGAAGTAGGAGAAGAGCAAAAGCACTAAACTTCGAACTCTGCTTTTAGGAAAAAGAAGTGGTGTATGTCGAGATAACACTTGAGATAACAGTGTTATCTCGATTCGATAGAGTGGGGAATTGCTTTGTCCAAGAATATCTTCGAAGATTCCTGGGTATATAAAAAATGGGTAGAGGACGGACGGCGACAAGGCATACGAGAATCCACTGTAGCTCTAGTGCAGAAGCATTTCCCTGCTCTAACCCCTTTAGCTCAGGAACGAGTCATGTTGCTGCAAACATCAGAACAACTTCAGGGTCTCCTTCTTAAGATAGCATGTGAGCGAAATGAGCAGGTTGTTCGGCACATCCTTCTTGGAGCAGACAATAAAGGAGAGTGCGAGGAGAGATAAATATCTGTTATGTTTTTATTCTTCCGCGCTGATAGCAGATCGATTCTTTGCTGGATAAGAGGAGGGGGCGAGCATAAGCCAGGTGGCTTCGGCGAGGGGTTCGCGGGCCTCTTTGAGCTCGGCGGGGATGCGCTCTCTTAGCCAGCGGCGGACGAATTCGCGGCAGGGGCCCAGGATGAGTGAGATGTAGAGGTGGGTTGGGAGGCGGGCGATGCTGCCGTCTTCGATGAAGGGGGTGAGCCAGTCGAGGAGTTGCTTGGGCCAGGTCTCGCTTGTGCGGCGCAACTCTTGTAGCTTGGGGCCAAGATATTCCGTGCTGGCCGCCTGGATGATGTATTGCCCCAGGTCCGGATTCTGCTCAAACCAGTCGACATAGGTACGCACCATGTCTTTGATGGCTTCGCGTGACCGCTTATCGGCAATGGCGGCAAACAAGCGCATGTTGAGGTCGTTGCTCCCTTCGACGAAGAGTGCGAAGGCGAGCTTCTCTTTGTTCTCGAAGTGATGATAAATACTACCAGTGCTCGCACCCGATAGCTGGCGAATATCCTCCATCGTAGTATTAGTAAAACCTTTTGTCGAGAAAGATTTAAGTGCCGCCTGTAAGATCGCCTGTCGTCGCGTTTCCGTCATTGTACTTCGATATGAAGCAGTCTCCCCCATTGGTGCCTCCCCTTTCAATACATTCTACGCTGGTTATTTACCTTCTCGTCCTCTTCAATGAGAGCGTGTCAAAAAAAACATAGCTGTTATCAGAGATATGCAATATATACGCATCAGCAAAGTGCCTATAGATAGATGTAACTAGCTTTTCCTTTTTCTTGCAGAGTATTGTAACATACCCTTGACTAGAATGCAATTCTAGAATATCATTCTATTGAGAGGTATACTTATCGCGTAGCGAAGAATCTCTCCCCAACAGAAAAGAGATTCAAATCGAGAGCCGGCTGCTTTAGCAGGCGAACGCGCGCTTTAGCATGCCGTACGATTGCTAAGGCAGCGGGCTCTAGTGAAGAAGGAGGCGAAGAATTGGGTACGACGACACGGAATATTGAGGGGCGGGCTGGAGGGCGCGGGGCTCGGATGCGCAGGCCAGCCGGTCCGAATTATAAATGGGTGGCATTGACGAACACGACGCTAGGCGTTTTGATGGCAAGTATCGATGCGAGTATTGTTTTGATCTCTTTGCCGGCGATCTTCAATGGCATTCATATCAATCCGTTAGCTGCGGGAGAGACGAACTATTTTCTCTGGATGCTGCTCGGCTATATGGTGGTGACGGCGACGCTGCTGGTGACGTTTGGGCGTATCTCGGATATGTTTGGGCGGGTGCGTCTGTATAATCTGGGCTTTGCGATCTTCACGGTTGGAAGTATTCTGCTCTGGCTGACACCGGGGACGGGCAACACAGGCGCACTTGAGCTAATTATCTTCCGCTTGGTGCAGGGCCTGGGCGCGGGCTTCCTCTTTTCGAATAGCGCGGCAATTATCACGGATGCTTTTCCGTCGAATCAGCGTGGCTTCGCGCTGGGCATCAATCAGATTGCGGCAGTCCTGGGTTCGGTGATTGGGCTGATTCTGGGTGGCATCCTTTCGTACTTCGATTGGCGACTGGTCTTTCTGGTGAGTGTGCCGGTGGGCATTGTGGGAACGATCTGGGCCTATACGATGCTGCGTGAGGTGGCAACGATTCGCAAGCATCAGACGATTGACTGGGCCGGAAATGCGACGTTTGCGGTTGGCGCGACGGTTCTGCTGCTGGGTGTGACGTATGGCATCGAGCCATATGGTGCTTCGCCGACTGGTTGGGGCAATCCATTGGTAATTGGGGCGATCATTATTGGCGTCATTCTGCTGGCGGCGTTTGTGTGGATCGAGCTGCATGTGGCGGACCCGATGTTTCAGTTGAAGCTGTTCAGGAACCGGATGTTCGCGGCTGGCAACATTAGTAGTTTCCTGGCGAGTATTGCGCGCGGCGGCTTGCAGTTTATGCTTATTATCTGGCTACAGGGTATCTGGCTACCACTGCATGGGTATAACTACGATGTGACGCCGCTGTGGGCCGGTATCTACATGATTCCGCTGCTCGTGGGCTTCCTCTTAATGGGTCCGTTAAGTGGCTGGCTTTCAGACCGCTTTGGTGCACGCCTCTTCTCGACGCTGGGCATGGTCATTCAGGCCGCTGGCTTCCTTTTGCTAACATTCTTGCCTGCGAACTTCGATTATATCTGGTTCGCCATTCTACTCTTTGTGTTGGGCGTCGGACAGGGAATGTTCTCCTCGCCGAATACATCATCGGTGATGGGCAGCGTTCCTCCGGAGCAGCGCGGCGTAGCTTCTGGTATGCGCGCAACCTTCCAGAACTCTGGCTCGATTGTGAGTATTGGCGTCTTCTTTAGCATCATCACGGCTGGACTGGCGGCGGCTCTGCCTATGACGCTCTCGACGGGTCTGGTCGCGGCGGGCGTGCCGGGATCAGTTGCAAATCAGATCGCGCATCTGCCTCCAACGTCCGCGCTCTTCGCTGCCTTCCTGGGCTACAATCCGATGGGCACGCTGATTCCGGCTACCGTGCTGCATTCGCTCTCGGCGGCGCGGCAGGCGAATCTGCTCGGACATACCTTCTTCCCTAATCTGATCTCTCCGCCATTCCTGGTTGGCATACGCAGCGTGTTCTACCTCTCTACTGCTATGTGCGTGGTAGCTGCCGTGGCCTCTCTTCTGCGCGGCAAGCAACAAACTCCAGCGACTGAGGTGGTGACACCGAGCGACAACCAGACTCTAGAGCAGGTACCGGCGACTTCAGAGGCCGATTAACCCACCTTCTAAAATCATATATCGGCATGTATACATATTTTTTCCACACATGCCGATATATACACAAATAGCTCGATTATGGGTCCAAACCGGACCAGGGAGAACCCATAATCGAGAATCTCTTACTATGATACAGGCTCAGCCAAAAAGAGTAAAGCACATATCAGAGTTTGACGACGAAACGACAATGGCTCCTCATGGATATTCATGAGGAGCCATTGTCGTTTCGCCCGTTGTCTCTTCACTGCTTCCACTCTTTCTCGTTTCTTTTGCAAAACAATCCAACGAGACGATTTATATCATAATATTCCTATGTATCGCTTGTGCGTGCTGATACTATATGAAAGGATGCATATCAAGCAGAGTTAACTACAATAAGTTTAAATTTCAGGATTGTGTTTCAGAAAAAATATGAAGAAAAGGAAGAGCTGTTAGTAGTGAAATTAAAGGACTTTGTAGCCATAAAAGGAGATGGAATATGGATTCTCGCTTTTTTTATGCTCATTCTATTACTGGTGAGTACGGGCAATAGTGGGACGGCGACGGCGGCCAGCCGAGTATCACAGCAGCATCTAGATGCGGGTAATACAGCGGTTACAACGTACCACAATGATAATATGCGCAGTGGACAGAATTTAAATGAGATGAAGCTGAATACGAGCAATATCAATGTGAATACGTTTGGCAAGCGCGTTGCGTACCCTGTGGATGGACAGGTGTATGGTCAGCCGCTTTTTATGCCTGGCATTTCGATCGGCGGCTCAACCTACAATGTGGTCTATGTGGTGACGGAGAATGATAGTGTCTATGCCTTTGATGCCGACCAGGGAGAGGTTGCGCCCCCCCTATGGCACACAAGCTTTATCAATACCTCCGCCAGCATTACTCCTATTCCAGCTACAGAAGTGTATGATAAGTATGTCGGTCAGGATCTTCATCCGATCATAGGCATTACCTCTACGCCCGTTATTGATCCAAGCAATGGCACAATTTATGTTGTTGCGGCAACAAAAGAAAATGGGAAGTATGTTCAGCGGCTGCACGCCCTTGACCTGGCTACCGGCAAAGATAAAGCAGGCAGTCCAGTAGAGATTCAGGCAAGTGTGCCAGGCAAGGGCTATGATAGTGTGAATGGACGAATCAGCTTCAATGAGAAGACGCAGAATCAGCGTGCGGCGCTGCTGCTGCTCAATGGGAACGTCTACATCTGTTGGGCTGCATTCGGCGACAGCGATCCCTATCATGGCTGGATCATTGGCTATCATTATGATGGTTCCGGTTTTCAGCAAGTAGGTGCCTATAATGATAGTCCGGATGGACAAGAGGCTGGCATCTGGATAGGCGGAGGTGCGCCCGCTGTAGACAGCGCTGGTAATATCTATCTTTCAACCGGTAATGGAACCTTCGATCTCAATACTGGTGGCAATGATGCAGGCGATAGCTTCATCAAGCTCAGTACGAAGGATGGGCTCCACGTAACCGACTACTTTAGCCCCTTCAATCAGAATTGTCTGGACGGACGCGACAACGACCTGGGTTCAGGCGGCTCACTCCCCTTACCGGATCAGCCCGGAGATCATCCACATCTTTTTGTTGGTATCGGCAAAGAGGGCCGGATCTACCTCGTTGATCGCGACAATATGGGTCACTATGTGAACGATCCCAAGCTGGGCTGCGAGACAGCGGGGGAGTATCGCACCGATGTTGATCACGTGGTACAAGAACTTGCGCCACAAGGGACGGGCGGCCTCTTCGGCAGTACTGCCTATTGGGGAGGAGCAAATGGCGAAGGACCCTTCGTCTACGTTGGAGGCTTTAACGACTATCTACGCGCCTTCCGTCTCAACAATGGCTTGCTCTCTCCAAAGTCGGTCTCTCAGAGCGCCGAGACCTTTGCCTTCTCCGGCGCAACTCCGTCCATCTCCAGCAACGGATCAACTCCAGGGACCGGCATTGTATGGGTCAACGGCCCCTCCGTCTGCAACTTTCCTGGCTGTGATCCCAGCGGCCCCGGCTCGCTGCACGCCTACGATGCAACCGACCTCAGTCACGAGCTGTACAACAGCGAACTGAATCCAAGCCGTGATCGCGTCGATAGCTATATCAAGTTCAGCGTCCCAACGATTGCGAACGGCAGAGTCTTCGTGGGGACAAAGACAAGCCTCGACATCTACGGCCTACTCGATACACAGCCACAACATCAGGTTACCAGTATCGACGATAGGGTACAGGGTACAGGCCTGAACCAATTCAATTACGTCGGCGCGTGGCGGCATTGCACGAATTGTAGCGACACAACACCGCCAATGTACGATCAGAGCAATAGTTGGAGTACTGATCCAAAAGACTACGTCACGCTTACCTTCACAGGCACAAGCGTCAGTCTCTACGGTATCAAGAGACCCGGCTACGGTATCGGCGCAGTCTCAATCGATGGCGGTAAGGAGACTTCGGTTGATCTCTTCGCATGGACAAGCCAGGGCAATCAGCTCCTGTGGACAAGTCCCACTCTCGCAAGTGGCACTCACACCCTCAAGTTCCACGTCACCCAAACAAAAAATCCAGCGAGTAGTGGCTACCGTCTGGGCATCGACCGCGTCGATGTAACCTCTTAGTAAAGAACCTATAAATAAAGTGAGGGGCATTACGCGAAATGCTGCCCCTCACTTCTCTTACAATTATAAACCCTTCGATTTTGTTTCACCCTTCAAAAGGTAGAGTTCCTTGACTTTGCCTACTCAGGCCGAAATCTCTAAGCTCGACTTGCCCTCATGTTCTTCGCTGATGAGTTAACGCGGCTTCGCTGCTCGATACACTTCTTTTTATTAATTTTGCTTTTTGCATACTTTGGGCTCTGCCCAAAGTATGCAAAAAGCAAAATTAATAAAAAGAAGTGTATCGAGCACGCCGTAGGCGTGCGGGTGCGCAGGTGAGGGAGAAGCCGCATCAAACACTCTCTAAGAACGATATCAAATGACTCAGGGTCGGTGTAGAGCGAGGAGATTTCTGTAGTTGTGCCATAATCTCCCTTGCCATTTGACTCACCTCATCAAGACCTCCCTGTAGGTTAGGATCGAGAGCAAGCGTCGCGATCGATGACTGCAGGATATATTGCCAACACAGGACTGCAAGCCAGCGTGGCATCCAAAGAAAGAGCACTTTCATACTGAGAGGCGTAATAGGAATATCCTGCGCTTGCAAGGCCCGAAGCCCTTCATGGACAGCCTCAACCATTATCACAACATGCTTGCGTGTCCGTCCGAGCTTCGCACTGCTTCCTTGTGTCATGACGACAGCCGCCAAAATACATGCATCAATGACAGCGTGCGCTTTGAGCCAGCTCTGCATATCGGAATTTAGTGCAACAGAGAAGCCTGCTTTCTTGAATGCTGTTGCGAGGTGTCGAAGACGTAGTGTCACGCGACCATCTTCTTTCCCCAGCGTCGTCTGTGCAAGAGAAGGGTGATGGGAATACCGGATGACCTCCCCCTGACGTGATCCGCCTATGGATGGAAAGCCAAGAAGCACGCGATGGGGGTCGAGCATCTCCAATCGTTGCATGCCATCAGGATTATTGAGCATGAACAGCACTGTGGGAATCTGGTGATTGGCGGCAAGGCTCGGCAAGATGGATTCGAGTTGGTCCAGCCGCACCGTTACGAGAACCACATCATAGCTATCCGTCGGAGCCAGATGATCAACGATAGAGACTCGTGTTGTCGTCTGCTGTCCTGTCGATGCGTCTTCAAGAAGAATGCCATGTGTCCGCAGTGATACCGTACGTTGACCTCTAGCAAGCAGAGACACATTGTATCCCGCCTCATAAAGTCGTGCAGCATAGACGCTGCCAATAACTCCTGCTCCATAAACCAAAATATTCATTTTCCCTTCTTTCCCTTCTGTCTTTCCTTCGAAGTATTTCCTCAAAGGTTGTGCATCTTTACGTTGCTTAGTCAACGCACTGTTGCACAGGCAGCGTAGCAGGAGATACAATAATGGTCAATCAACAAAGGAACGGAGAATGTTGCCTATGCAACGCAGGAGGAGAAAGTGATGCAAAAGCTCGAAGGAGTTGAGGACCTGCGCGTTCGTCGCACGCGCAAACTGCTCCAACAGGCATTTATCGAATGTACAGTAGAGAAGGGATTTACTGCCCTCACTGTGCGCGACATTACGGAGCGCGCAATGGTGAACCGCTCGACGTTTTATCGCCATTACCTGGACAAGTATGATCTGCTTGAACAGTATATGAACGAGATGTACGCGTTGCTCGAAGACCGGGAAGGGATAGCGCAATCACATCCACCTGAAGCGCCGTCAGGTCTCATCGACCTACTTAAACTTATCCAACAGAATGCTGACTTCTACCGTGTGATGCTTGGCGTGAAAGGAGATCCTCTCTTTGTGCAACGCTTTGGCCAGAAAACGGAAAAGCGCTTTCTCTCTTATTTCAATCAGGTATTCCCTGAGCGTGTGTCTGAGCTCGACGCCCCTCCTCTTGACTTAAGGTTCAATATTATCGCCTCTGCTGGATGTGGCGCGATCGTCTGGTGGTTAGAGCAGGAGCGGCCCTGTCCACCCGAGCAACTTGCTCATTGGCTGAACCAACTCATCTACGACATCTCAGTCTCTTCTCTCAAGCTGAAAGGATGACACTCTATGTACAGCCCCCATATTGGAGATCCGCTTGCCGCACTTGATACGCCTTCACTACTTATAGACCTGGATCTAATGGAGAGCAATATCGCCCTGATGCAAGAACGTCTGCGCGGCAGCCAGGTACGGATGAGGCCGCATTTGAAGACGGCGAAGTGTCCTGAGATCGCGCGAATGTTGCTCAAGGCGGGCGCGATCGGCGGCTGCGTCTCGAAGGTGAGCGAGGCGGAGGTGATGGCGTCGGCGGGCATAGAGGATCTGCTGATCACCAGCGAGATTGTCGGGCCAGCAAAGGTCGCCCGCCTCGTCGAGCTCGTCCAGCAGCATCCGTCGATCAAGGTTGTGGTTGATAGTCTTGCTGGGGCCGTTGCGCTCAATCAGGCTATGGAAAGCATCCGGAAGCCGCTGGATGTGCTCATCGAGATAGATGTCGGCCAGCACCGATGCGGTGTGCAATCGGGTGAGGCAACGCTCCAACTTGCTCAGCAACTAAGCTCACTATCATTCTTGCGCCTGCGCGGCATTCAGGGTTACGAGGGCCATCTTCAACATGTAGCCGACGCGGCCGAGCGCGAAAGAAGTTGTCGCCAGTCCATGCAACTCCTGACATCCACGGTAGAGAGTTTGCGTCAGGCAGGCTTCTCCATCGACATTGTCACCACCGGCGGCACCGGCACCGCACAGATCTGCGCTAGCTTTCCCGCAGTGACAGAGGTACAGCCCGGCTCCTTCATCTTCATGGACGCCGACTACCTTCACGCCCTCGGCCCCACCTACGCCTCCTCCCTCACCGTCCTCTCAACCGTCATCAGCCGCCCCGCCTTTCAACGTGCAATAATCGACGCTGGCCTCAAATCGCTCTCCACCGACAGCGGCATGGCTGAACTCAAAAACGCACCTAGCCTACACTACTCCCCCCTCGGCGACGAACACGGTGGACTGACATGGGATAACGACTATACGAAAAATCAACCGGAGCCACAGATTGAGGATCGTCTCGAACTCATTCCCAGCCACTGCGACACAACCATCAACCTGTTCGATACCTATTACGCGCACCGCAACGGCAGGATTGAAGCAATCTGGCCTATTGCTGCACGCGGGAGGGTGCAATGAGGAGAGTGTGGTATAGTGTTCATGTTCATAGTACGACTAACTCTTTTGAAACTGCCTAAAAAAGGGAGAAATGCAACAATTATATGCTCCAATCGCTGATCTTTGATTTTGATGGTTTGATTCTTGATACAGAATGGCCGGCGTTTCAGTCCTGGCAAGAGATATACCGGCAGTATGGGGTAGAAATAACTATAGAAACCTGGCTTCCCTCCATCGGTACGGGTGCGACAACGCAGGTCTTTGATCCCTATGATTATTTAGCGGCCCGGTCAGATCAGGCACTGGATCGCGAGACTATTAGCTCCTGGTGCAAAAGGCGCAACCTGGGACTCATTGAAATGCAGCCAATTCTTCCGGGAGTAAAGGAACTCATCCTGGAAGCAAAGCATCGTGGTATGAGACTAGGCGTAGCCTCAAGTTCGTCGCGAGAATGGGTTGCAGGTCATCTGAGCAGGCTAGGACTGCTGGAATACTTTGATGCTCTGACGTGTGGTGACGAAGTCCCTCGCACCAAGCCCTATCCTGACCTCTACCTGAACACTCTGGAGAAGCTGGATGTCCAGGCCAGTGAGACCGTTGCTTTTGAAGATTCGCTCAATGGAATGCTGGCAGCACAACGTGCGGGCATTTTTTGCGTCGTTGTGCCTAATCTCCTGACCCGACACCTGTCTTTTCAAAAGGTCGATTTACAACTGGCTTCGCTAGCGGAATTATCGTTAGATGAGCTCATTGAGCAGCATACGCGGTTGGGCAATGGCATCGCAAGCTGAGAAGTGCGGCACTATTCACTTTTCAGTTATTCCATTGAGTTGGTTCACATGATGCGTGTTAAGCCATTCCTCTTGCAGCGTGGCATAGAGGTACTCGTCTCCCCACTTGCCCTTAAACCAGACGTTCTGCCGAAAATGCCCTTCTCGGCGCAGACCGAGGCGCTCAAGCAAAGTAAAGGACGCGACATTCTCACAATCGACAATCGCGATCACCCGATGCAGTTCCAGCGTTCCAAATACATACTCCAGGACACATGAAACAGCCTCTGACGCTATGCCGCGTCCCTGGTAGGCGCGGGAGAGCGTATAGCCAATTTCAGCCTGGCGTTCATCATGCTCCTCAATCTTTAAAGCACAATCGCCGACGAGCAGACCCGTTTCCTTGAGTTCGACGGCGATTTGAAACCACTCGCCCGGTACCCCCGGTTGGACATCTTTTTGCTCTTGAATAGAAGCACGCGCCTCGGGCTCACTGATCCCCTCCCAGCTCTGGTATCGAGCGATTTCAGGGTCGTTGCGATAGGCTATGAAGGGCGCGAGGTCAGAATCCATAAAGTGTCTCAAGCGCAATCGAGTTGTCTCAAGCATAGTAAAAATTGCCATAGATGTTGGTACCCCTTTTTCTAGAACAACACTTTGATTATATATCTCACTACGCCAAACCTAGTTCTTTTGCTTTAAGCGCCGCCTGCGTACGATCGCGCACACCTAGCTTACCTAAAATGCTACTCATATGATTCTTTACTGTACCTTCTGTAAGATACAAGCTCTCGGCTACCTGACGATTGGAGGATCCTTTGGCGACCAGGATGAGTATTTCGCGTTCGCGCTCGGTGAGCGGCTCGATCAGGCCGTCCATAGAGATGCTGGGAGTGGACGCGGATGCTTGAGGAGGTGGAATGGGCGGAGATGAGGGGAGGGCGAAGGTGGAGAAGATTTTGCTGGCGATGTCGGGCTGGAGCAGAACCTGGCCACGGGCGGCGAGGCGGATGGTCATGGCAAGCTGCTCGGCGGTGGTGTCTTTGAGCAGGTAACCGAGCGCGCCAGCATGCAGACCCGCCTGGATGAGCTCAACTTCGTCAAAGGTGGTGAGGATGACGATGCGGAGGGCGGGCCAGTTGGCTTTGAGGGCCTGAGTGGCTGCTATGCCGTCCATGCCAGGCATGCGAATATCCATTAAGATAACATCGGGAGGGGTGTTCGCAGCGTAGAGGCGCTCGGCGGCAGCTAGCGCCGCACGTCCATCGCTGGCAGTATCCAGCACTTCGAAATCTGATTCCAGTTCGAGCAATTTGCGGAAGCCCTCGCGCACCAGCGTCTGGTCATCAACGATAAGAACGCGAATTTTTTGAGTCATGCCTGTTCCCCTTTCCTCTGCTTCATCTGCCGCTTTGCGCCTGACTACTTGCCATCACTTGATTCTGTGCTGGTAGCGGTATGCTTACAGAGAGGCGATAGCCGGCTGGCTCTGCTGGCCCATGCGTCATGCGGCCGCCGAGGAGCTCTATGCGCTCGCGTAGTCCAAGTAGGCCGAAGCCGCCTTTGTTCACTTCCGCTTTTTTTGAACCTTCTTTCTCCAACCTATTTGGCACAGGAAGGTTAGGAGCTTCGGGAGGTGTTGCTCGGTAGAGCTCCGGCTGAAGCTGGTCTGCGCACGATAAATCGGTGCCTTTGCTTTGCAGATTGTCTTGCAGAGCATTCTCAGAAGCGGCTCCCAGCCCATTGTCCAGAACGAGGAGCTCCACCACGTCGTCTTCATAGCGCAGGCGTAGCAGAATTTTTGTGGCCTGGGCGTGTTTGCGGATGTTGGTAAGGGCTTCCTGGGCGGCGCGGTAGAGGGCGAGCTGCTGGTCGGGGGAGAGAGCGGGAAGTTGCGTTTCCAGGTCGAGGGTCAGGGCGATATCGGGTGCGGCCTGGTTGAACTCGCTGGCGAGCTGGGTCAGGGCATCAGGGAGGCTCAGGGTTGCGATGCTTGTGGGACGTAAGGCGGCGACCGCGTTGCGCACCTCTTGCATAGATTGTGCGGCCACCCGCCGAGCTTCGGCCACCTCTGTGGCCGCACGTTCGGGATCGCGCTCCTGCAACTTGCTGATGGTTTCTAGTTGAATGGTAAGGATAGTTAGATAGTGACCGAGCGTGTCGTGGATCTCGCGCGCCATACGTGCTCGTTCGCGATCAATAGTGAGCTCTTCGACTTTGTTCGCATATGCCTGCAATTGTTCATGTGCCTTCTCACGCTCCTGACGCGATTCTTCAAGCTGACGCAGTACCTGTTCAGTCCGCCTGCGTTGTATGACCAGAAGTTGATTTGAATACGAGAATGCGGCCACAAAGATGAAGCCGGATAGGAGCGTATATAAATGTGGATCGAGGAGCTGCCAGTTGTCAAGCAGGCCAACATTGATATATGCAACAAGAAATAGAATGATACCTGCAATGATCGCCCGCCGAATGGGAAGCAGGGTAAAATAAATTGATACAGTGACAAAATAGAGCAGCCAGTCAAAATCTAGACCCGTTAGAGCAAGTAGACCACTTGCAAAGGTGAGCATTCCCAATAAGATCAACGCGGCGATGCTCCACCACAGCGAAACAGCTTTTTGCAGAAAAACGAGCCACGCGATAATAGTATAGAATACGCTCATAAGCGTAAATATGGAAAAGTTGAGTGCAGTGAGATAATTGGCGGCCAGCACAGTGATGAGATAGCTCAAGACAAGCGTCACATAAGCGGCACTATCCAACGCACGGTGTATAAACCATTCTTGTACCCGATTGTCACGCTCTTCCTGGGCTTGACTCGCCATGCTCTCACTCCTTAACGCTCCGATACACATCCCGTGTCGCGACAATCCTTCGCGTTTGTCGTCCTTCCATCCGCCTCTCAAATCCGCGTAGCGACAATCCCTTGCGGTTGTCGTCTTGGATATATTTTCAGGTAAGCTCCGACGACAACCGCAAGGGATTGTCGCTACGCGGATTTGGTGAACATCAAAACAATTATAGCATAGCCCACACAGACGATCAGGTACACAAAGTCACTTCTCTACTCTCCGGTCATACATGACCCATTACCTCAGTCATGCATATACATAGACGATAATCCATGCCCATTCAAATGACTATAGCTACATCTCAATAAGTTCGCCTCAACCTATACTTTGTTTTGTAAGCAGTTTCATTGTTAAACATAATTTATAGTCACTTGAGGAGCTATACATATGACGACGATTTTCTCGATCAGTAGTGTACTGGTGATGCCATTCTGGTTTTTGATTATTGTTCTACCACACTGGCGCTGGACAAGACGTATTATGCAATCGCCGCTGGTCATTGCGGCAGCCGCTCTCTTATATGCGGCCCTTGTGCTGCCCCGAATCGGTCAAGTGTTGCCTGCCGTGCTCAGTCCGACTCTGCCTGGTATCGCCGCCCTACTTGGTTCACCTGCGGGCGCGACCATCGCCTGGGCACACTTCCTCGCCTTCGATCTCTTCGTCGGCCGCTGGATCTACCTGGATAGCCGGGAGATGGGAATCAGCGCCTGGCTGATGGCTCCGATTCTCTTTTTTGTCTTGATGCTCGGCCCCATCGGCTTCCTGCTATACATGATTTGTAGAGGAGCTTATACATTTCTTCAGTATAGAAGAAAGCAGCCTGCTGCTACAGTTCCAGAAACACTACAATCTCATTCTTAGTTTTACAACATTCACAACAGTCTCTAAGTGAAGGGATTATATACTATGTCTGCCTTACCTCTGCGTTCGCGTGTCCTTGATCCGTTCTCTCTTCTGCGACGTTCGTGGGCGATCAGTCCGGCTTTGACACTGTTTGGTCTCTCGATGGTGGTTACTTTCATCTTGACGACTATAGGAATCTTTGTTGATCACCGGGTCGTTACAGGCTCTCCAGTGTGGGTCAAACCGGCGAAGTTTGCAATTTCAACGGCTGTTTACTCTTTTACTCTCGTCTGGCTGATGCGCTTTGTACAGGGTCGTCCACGCCTTGTACGCGTTGTGACGGTTGTTACTACGCTCGCTTTTGTAGCTGAGATGATGATTATTGTTCTGCAGGCGGCACGTGGAACGACGAGTCACTTCAATTTCAGTACGCCACTTAACGCAACACTTTATGCAATAATGGCGGTGAGCATTATCATCTTATGGTGTGTCACCTTGCTAGGTGCTATTCTCTTGTTGCGCCAGCGCTTTAATAGTCCGGTCCTGGCCTGGACACTGCGCCTGGGGCTGCTCATAGCGCTTCTAGGCATGGCTCTTGGCTTTCTGATGACGGCTTTTCCCACGCCTGCGCAGCAGGCTATGATTGCGGCGGGCCACATGCCTACGAGCTATGGCGCGCATAGTGTTGGAGTTACGGATGGTGGGCCAGGCATACCTTTCCTGGGCTGGAGCACGGTGGGCGGGGACTTGCGCATTCCACACTTCTTTGGACTGCATGGGCTACAGGTGCTCATCGTCGTTGGCTTGCTCTTGCTTCAGTTTGGCAAGCGCTGGGGACTTGGCCAGGCGCATCAGCTCGCCCTCGTCTGGATGGCGGCGGCTGGCTATCTTGGGCTTGTGGCGCTCCTGACGTGGCAGGCTCTGCGCGGCCAATCTGTTATTGCTCCTGATGCTCTGACGCTACAGGCATGTGCAATTCTGATCGGTGGCGTCGCCCTGGCGTGCATCGTTATACTCAGCTCTGCACGCCGGCGATCTCTTCATTAGAGCGCCCGACTCTCACCTTCATTGTATGCTCACATCTAAGGTTGTCCCATCGCATCTATGTTAAGTTTTTCTTCCCATTTCGTGCTTCGCACGAAATGGGAAGAAAAACTTAACAATAATATCTTTTTCATCAATTTCATTAATTTCCTTTTTTGCACAATTTGGGCTTCGCCCAAATTGTGCAAAAAAGGAAATTAATGAAATTGATGAAAAAGATAGGAAAAACATCATAAACATAAGAACAGGAATGTGAAGGAGCCGACCTGTTCTTACATTTTGTTTTAGACCATTATGTTGTCGGCGTAGCAGTAGCGCCAATCCTCGCCAGGCTCAAATGACTGGACGATGGGGTGATGAGTGCCGTGAAAGTGTTTGGTGGCATGCTTGTTCTTTGAGGAATCGCAACAGCCGACATGACCACATTCGAGGCACAGACGCAGATGTACCCAGGTATCGCCAGTCTTTAAGCAGTCTTCGCAGCCATCGGCGCTCGGCGTTACATCACGGATCTCATTCAAGTGATGACATGTTTTCATCGTAAATTCTCCTTAGATATCGCGTAGCGATGACCCTTGTGGTTGTCGTTGGCAGCCCACCTAAGAGCTCTGCCCATACACGACCATTGCGGTTATCGTATGTCCACCCGCCTCTCAAGACGATTCACCACGACAACCGCAAGGGTCGTCGCTACGCGAGCAATAAAAAACGATCAATATTCAAAAAAGTCTAGTGTATGTTAAACACCCTCATCCGAGGAATGATTTTGTATGGGCAGGCAAACCTGGAAGCGGGTATCTCCGGACATGGAGTTTACGGTGATATCGCCATGATGATCATCAATGATGATACGATGGGCGATGTCTAATCCCAAGCCAGTGCCGTTGCCGACGCCCTTCGTGGTAAAGAAGGGCTCGAAGATGCGCGACTGAATGTCAGGCGGAATACCCGGCCCGTTGTCGGAGATCTCGACCTGGATAAAATCGCCCTCACGCCAGGTGCGGATCTTGATCTTACCGTGTCCATCCATCGCATCCACGGCGTTATCGATCAGGTTGGTCCAGACCTGGTTTAGTTCGCTGCCATAGACCATGATACGAGGGAGACTGCGATCGTACTCGCGCGTCACGACGATATCATGCTTGAGCTTGTGTTGCAGAATCTTCAGAGTGTTCTCAATACCCTCGTGGATGTCTACCTCCTGCTCCTTCGCCTTGTCCATGTACGCGTACTCTTTCATCGCCTGAATCAGCTCAGAGATACGCGCGGTGCTGTGCTCAATTTCGTCTAGCAGCTCGGTCGCCGTCAGCGTTGCAGCCAACCAGGCGAGCGCATCGGCGGGCGGGGCGGGTTCGAGCTGAGAGGCGAATTCGTCCAACTGCTCTACATCCAGACCGACTCTCACAAAGGTCGGAGCCAGCTCCCAGCTATCTGAAACATCATGATCGTCGAGCCACGCCCCCAACTCGTCTTCCCGCTCACTCTGCTCCAGGGCATCCAGCTCTACCGCCTGCACCGATTGCTGAATAACAGTATCGCGCATGATAGCGAGATGCTCCATCTGCGCAGGAGTCAGATGCCGACTGAGCGTGAGGGATGAGAACTGCAACGCCTGCACTGTCTCGCGCAAATGCTCGGCCGAACGGCGGGTGGCTGCGGCGGGATTATTCAACTCATGCGCGAGGCCGGCGGACAACTTGCCCAGTCCGGCCAGCTTATCGTTCTGCTGAATAATCGTATCCATCGACTGAATGCGCCCGGTGAGCGTCGAGAGGATCGTTTTGATCAGCGAGGGACAGCGAGCAAGCATTGCATGAAACTGTGGAATGTCCATCGCGAGCAGACAGCTATCAGCAATCGAGCGCGCTGGCAACGAAGGGCGTCTCGGTCAGGAGAGGCACCTCGCCCGTAAACGCGCCTGATGAATGCCGAGCAACCACTGCCTCGCGACCGCTGATGTTGCGCGTGATCTGTAACTCGCCACTGAGCAGGACGTAGAAATGGACGCCCGGATTTCCCTCAGTGAAGAGCACATCGCCATTTTTCAGTGCGAGCTCGCTGCTATGCTCGGTAATCCACTGCAATTGATCGTCCTGCAATTGCGTAAAGAGCGGTACTTTCCGCAGTTCCTCTATCTGCATCAGATCACCTCGCCCAGATAGCGATGAACGAACTGGATGGCGATCGAACCCTCACCCACGCCGGATGCGACGCGCTTGACCGAGCCATGCCGCACATCGCCCGCAACGAAAATGCCGGGCACGCTTGTCTCCAGCAAAAAGGGATCGCGATTCAGCGGCCAACCCTTCGGACGCTGTCCATTGTGCATTAGATCTGGACCAGCCAGCAGGAAGCCTTGCTCATCGCGAGCTAGCAGATCAGCAGTCCAGTCCGTTCGTGGCATCGCCCCGATGAAGATGAAGAGAGCCGTCGCGGGCACGGTCTCAACCTTCCCCGTATTGGCATCCGACAGCGTAATGGACTCCAGGCTCGTCTCACCCTGCACCTCCGTCACAGAAGTACACAGGCGTACGCTAATATTCTCCGTGGACTCAATTTGATTCACCAGGTATTGCGACATCCCCTTCGCCAGCGAATCGCCGCGCACCAGCATCGTCACCGTATGGGCATGACGCGAGAAGTACATAGCAGCCTGTCCCGCAGAGTTCGCTCCGCCGATGATAAAGACATCCGAGTCAGTGCAAGAGAGCGCTTCGGTCATGGCCGCACCATAGTAGACGCCCGCGTCAGTCAAGCGCTCAATGCCCGGCGCGGAGAACTTGCGGTAGGAGACTCCGGTGGCGATCAGCACTGCGCTACAACTGATCTCCGCGCCATCGATGAGCTTCACCACGCGATAGGGACCATCCACGCGAATGCTGGCAACCTCTTGAGGAGTCAGAATCTCTACGCCAAAGCGGCTGGCCTGGGCGACGGCACGACGCGCCAGATCAGCGCCACTCAAGCCAACGGGAAAGCCCAGATAGTTCTCAATACGCGAGCTTGTACCCGCTTGTCCGCCTGGAGCCTCGCGCTCAATCAAGACCGTGTGCAGGCCCTCGGATGCACCATAGACGGCGGCGGCCAGCCCTGCTGGTCCCGATCCAACGATGACCAGATCATAGAAGGGCAGGGTTGCGCGCGTCTTGAGGCCGATCTTTTCAGCAATCTCGGCATTGGTCGGTTGTACAAGCGACGAACCATCTTGCAGGAGTAGCAGAGGCAGGCGCGAGGCATCCAGACCGGCATTTTTGACCAGGTCCTGCGCGTCCTTAGCCGTTTCGACATCGAGCCATTGATAGGGTACCAGGTTGCGGGACAGGAAGTCCTTTACCTAGTGCGACTGCGGCGACCAGCGATGTCCGATGATGCGAATGCCCTCGAACGGCGGGTGGAAATTGGCCAGCCAGTCGTCTAATAGATCTTGTAGGACGGGGTACAGGCGCTCCTCGGGCGGGTCCCAGGGCTTCACCAAATAATAATCGATTCTCACTGTATTGATAGCGCGAATGGCCGCGTCGGTATCGGCGTATGCGGTCAACAGGGCGCGCTTAGACTCCGGGAACAGCACCATAGCCTGCTCCAGAAACTCCACGCCCGACATCTGCGGCATACGCTGATCCGTCAAAAGAAGCGCGACGGGCTCATTCCGCAGCTTTAATTGCTTTAATAGGTCGAGGGCAGCCGCGCCCGACGTAGCACGTAAAACACGAAACTGGCTACTATACTTCCGGCGCAAATCGCGGTCGAGAGTACGAGAAACTTCAGGATCATCATCTACGGCCAGAATCACAGGTTTCGCCATGAAGTAGAACCTCTCTGCCTTTCAAAATCAAGAAATCTTCTCATCGCCATTATTTTATACTACAAATAGAGGCGAAGATACTACACTCGAATGTATCACTTACGGCGGTACCTTTGCAATACGCACCAAAAGCTGCCATACTTACCCCGAAGTAACGAAGGAATATTCTTACATCACCTGAAGAATTGGAGACGCTCAGCTCAGCATCCTCCAGGAAGCAGAGGCGCCGATTCATCGCGCGCAGGCCCCGTTCACGGGGAGGGTATTGATCAGGTTGCCTCGAAGCACTCCAGTTCCCTAGTTTGGGCTGCAAGGATTGATTTGCCAACCATCATTCCATTCGGGTAGAAAGGGCGGAACGTTGGGTAAATTTCGGGGTGAGCATGGGACGTGAGGAGCATTGGGTAAATTTCGCGGCAAGCATGGGAGGCGGGCGAGATGTACGGACGCGATAGATCAAAAGGCGAGCATAATAGGCAATAGCGGGCCAATCAGGTCCGTACATTTTTTTGAGCTAAAGGTCAAAGGACGTCAAGAAATCGCCATGAAGTGCGCCTCAAAGCGCATTCATCCACCAGCAAAGGTGCCGATTCATCGCGCCCGGCGTCCCCCGCCTCATCCTTCCCCAAACGTTTTCCTCTCTTCGATTGATACCTATTCATCGCGCACAGACCAGTTTGAGCCAGAGGGTTATGACTAACGTCCTCCGAAGCGCACTGGAGCCACCTCCCCTACAATCCCCTGATAGTTTTCAGAGCAGCGCTGATATCATCAAGCCTGTAAATAGTGTCCTGCCTCAACACAACAGCATGCGCAGCTCTAGCACATATTAATACATTCACCGCTCATAGATAACTCAAGCACGGTAGCATATTCTTCTGCTCCAACGCCAAATGGGAACCACCGATCCCTTCGATAAACTCATTTGGAGTTCCAGTAACCAAGCAACTATTCGTTATTGCAATCCCAATTGGGCCTGCAAGTCTTTTAGATCTGGCATCGGAACGTGAAACAGCGATGGCTCTAATGTTGCAAACCTGCTTGGGCTCCGCCGATCATTTAGACGGGAAGCGTGAGTGTGTTGCGTGCAGGCAAGAGCTATCGTTGCAAACCCGCTTGGGCTCCGCCGATCATTTAGACTGCTGCCCTGCTAGTATAGCATGAGAAGCGGCTTGAGACAAGTGTTTCCGAGAACCTCTTTACGGTAGAGCTTTTTGAGACGGAAAAATGACACATTTTAAGCGTCTTTTCTTCTCAACCCGCTTCTGGAGACTTCCGAGAACCTCAGCTCGAAGGCAACGTCACTAGGGGCTCTCGCAAATGTAATTTATTATCAATTGATGCTACTAGTATATGCCTTTTTATAGGCTTATCTTCGTATTTTCTCCAGGTTGCGCAACGAGATGAAGGAAAGCAGGCAGATGAGAAATATCTTCCAGTCGAGGAGAGGTTCTCAGGTGAGGGAGAAGAGATCAGAGCGGTTTTTCCGGTTGAGCGGTGATGACGTAGCGATCGCGATATGCCCAATTGCCCAAACCATCGTCATTATACGTCGTTCCTTCGTATTGCATGCCACATTTCTGCATCACACGAGCGAAAGCGGTATTCTCTTGTTCACATTCTGCGTGGATGAGCCTGGTTCCCAGCACTGTAAAGGCATAGGTAAAGACCGCTTGAAGCGCTTCAGGCATGTAGCCCTGTCCCCAGTAGTGCTGGTTGAGCGCGTAGCCACAGCCACATTCGCGCATCCCTTCCTCGCTGGCAAAACGGCTCCTGCCAAGAATCAGCCAACCGATGAGCAGCCCAGTGCTGCGTACTGTGATCGCCCAATCATAGGCATCCCGGTGGGGGTTCGATGCTCGCTGGATCACCTCAGTGAGCCATTTGCGCCGCCTGCCCTCATCCCAGGAAGCGAAGTGCATAAAGTGGGTAACGGCTGGATCGGACAAGAACGCATTGAGCGCATCCCAATCAGAAGGCACGAAGTCTCGCAGGATCAGCCGCTCAGTTTCAATAGTAGGCATCTTCTCTTCCGCTTTCTTCCAGTGTGGTGTGTACTCGGACGACGTCCAATGCTCCTATCATTGTACAAGAGAGCCATCTCGTTGCGCAACCCGTGAGTATTCCCTGCCCTTTAGCGCAAAAGAAAGTACGGACCTGATTGGATAGCTATCACTCACCAGGCTCGTAATTTACTCTATCGCGTCCGTACATCTCACTCACCTCCCATGCTCGCCCCGAAACCCACCCAACGTCTCGCGCTTTCTGCCCGAATGGAATGATGTTCGACAAAGCAATCGTTGCAGCCCAAAATCAGGAAACTGGAGCACTTCGGGGCAAGTTGATCAATACCCTCCCCCTGAAGGGGGCCTGCGCGCGATGAATCGGCACCTCTGCTTCCTGGAGGATGCGGATCTGAGCGCCTCAATGCCTTCTCAGAGCGTCACGATGGCTTCTCGCAGAGCGTCTCCATGATGTTTGACAGAGCAATACGGTGAAACGCAACCCAAAACTTCTGTTACCACCGTATATGTGCTATACTTACTCTATGGTAACTAAGAGTTCACCCATTATACCAAATATACTGGACCCCAATTGTGGGTCGCGCGAAGTGCTGGATGTGATCGCGGATAAGTGGACGATGATCACGATGTATACGCTTGCGCAAGGGACGCGGCGCTTTGGCGAGTTGCAGCGCGACGTGGGCGGCATCTCGCAGAAGATGTTGACGCAAACTCTACGTAAGTTGGAGAGCAATGGGCTGGTTGAGCGCACGGTCTATCCAGTCATTCCGCCCAGGGTCGAGTACAATTTGACGGCCCTCGGCACGACGTTTATTGAAGCGCTCTCATCCGTCTGTCAATGGGCTGAGAATCACCGAGACGATATAGAGGCGGCGCGGGCAGGCTAATCTCCAGGAAGCAAGCATTCTGTAGGGCAGAAAGAGAGAGGCAGTGCACAATTCTCCTCCACACACTCAACTACCACAGGGAACAGTCACCCTGCTCTTCACTGACATAGAAGGATCTACCCGCCTGCTACAACAGCTAGGCGGTGATCAGTACGGCCGCGTGCTTGCCGAGACCCGCGATCTGCTGCAAGATATCTTCCAAAAATGGAATGGCAGCATCGTCGATACGCAGGGCGACGCTTTCTTTGTCGCCTTTCTCCGCGCCAGCGATGCGCTTGCCGCCGCCATCGATGCCCAACACACGTTTGCCTCGCATCCATTTCCAGGCGGCGCAAGCGTCTCCATCCGAATGGGGATACATACGGGCGAGCCAAGACTAGCTTCCACCGGCTACATCGGCATGGACGTACATCGCGGCGCACGCATTATGAGCGCGGGGCATGGTGGTCAGATATTGCTCTCGCAGACGACGCGTGATCTGGTTGAGAACGATCTGCCAGAGGGAGTAAGCATCCACTATCTCGGCGTCTATGGCCTGAAAGACATCGCCGGCACAACTCCTCTCTACCAGCTCTCCATCGCTGGCCTGCCCGATGATTTCCTGCCACTTACCACCAGCAGGGCGCAGAATCGCCTGCACGCCTTTTCCAATCAGCCGACAACATTCGTTGGACGCGAACAGGAGTTGAGTGCTATCAGTCGGCTCTTGCGCTGCGATGATGTACGCCTGCTTACCCTGGTGGGAACGGCTGGCGTGGGTAAGACGCGGCTGGCCTCGCAGGTGGCGACCGAGATCACCGACATATTTCTCAATGGCATCTATTTCGTTGCCCTGGCGCAGGTGGATGAGGTGAACGCTGTCTTGCCAACTATCGCGCGGGCACTCGGTGTGCGCGAAGAGAGCGGCCAGACACTGCCGGAGCTTGTAAAGGACGCTCTTCAGGAGAAGCGTCTTCTGCTGGTACTCGACAATGTTGAGCAGGTTATTGCCTCAGCCCTTCTGCTGGCGGATCTTCTCGCATCCTGCCCGCTGCTCAAGATTCTTGTGACCAGTCGAGAAGTTCTGCACATCCAGGCGGAACAAGTCTTCGAGGTACGTCCCCTCGCCGTGCCCGATCCCAGACACTTGCCAGCGACAAGCGACCTTACTGATTATGCATCCATTATTCTTTTTCTAGAAAGAGCACAGACAGTTAAGCCCGAATTTCAACTTACTGCGGGCAACGCGCGCACGATTGCAAAAATCTGCGCACGCCTGGATGGCATTCCTCTAGCAATCGAATTAGCGGGGGCACGCATCAAATATTTAACACCACAAACCCTTCTAGCTCAACTGGAGCAGAGTCTAGTCGCGCTTAAAGGGAATGCGCGGGATGTACCAGCGCGTCAGCAAACTTTGCGCAACGCGATAGCCTGGAGCTACGACCTGCTGAACGAAGGGCAGCAGCAGCTCTTTCGACGCCTAGCTATCTTCGTGGGCGGCTGCTCACTTGAAGCAGCCGAGCGGGTCTGCTTAACAGACGGCGCACAACAAGACGGAATCCAGGAAGAGCTAGAGGCGTTGGTGGATAAGAGCCTGCTGCGGCTGGAGGAGCAGGAAGATGGCGAGCAACGCTTCTCGATGCTGCAAACGCTGCGTGAATATGGGCTAGAACGCCTCGCAGCTTCAGGGGAGATGGAAACCGCTCAAGAAGCGCACGCTCTCTATTATCTCGATGAAGCTGAGAAGATTGCTCCACGGCTGCTAGAGTCCGAGGCGGTCCACTGGCTTGACAGGCTAGAGATAGAGCACAAAAATATGCAAGCCGCACTTTCGTGGCTATTAGAACGGGCTCTCGCTGCGAGCCCACGTGTAGAGCAGGCACTACGGCTTTGTACAGCACTCTCAGACCTTTGGGAAGTTCGCAGTTATTTCCAGGAGGCACGTAACTTTCTAGAACGACTCGTCACAGTTAGCGAAGGTAGCTCACCTCCAACACGCGCAGAAGTGCTCTATCAGGTAAGCTTTATGGCTTTTATTCAAGATGATATGCAACGCGCAGCACTCTTCTTGGAGGAAAGCCTTACAATCTTCCGCGCGCTAGGAGACAAATTGAGCATAGCAAAAGCGTTGCGCACGCTAGCTCAACAGAAGGCCATGACGAAGACAACTGTGGCACATTCTCTTATGGAGGAGGCACTTACACTTTTCAAAGAAGTCGGAGAGACGGAGTGGTTCACGTTCACACGCAGTGATCTCGCTCGCATAGCGATCGTACAGGGGAACTACGCTGAAGCACGTTCTCTTTTAGAGGAATCGTTAGCGGATTTTGAATCAAGAGGGAACAAATACATATATAACAAAGCCTTCCCGCTTGCATTTCTGGCACGTACACTCTTCCTCTCAGGAAAAGAGCAAGCAAAGGCACAAGCATTAGCTGAAGAGAGCCTGGCCTCCTTTAAAGAGGTTGGAAATCAGCGTTTTGCCGCCTACGTTCTGAATATGTTGGGAAGAATGGCTCTACAGCGAGGCGATCTTGAGGAGGCACGGAAGCTGTGCGAGGAGAGTGTCGAACTCTTCGATGAAGTGTGCTATCGTGTCGGAGTTGCAGAGGCGCTTATCTCTCTAGGACAAGTTAGAGCAGCTCAGGGAAACGACGAGGTGGCACGAGGCTGCTATGAGAAAAGCTGGTCGCTGCTGCTCAAGACGTTAGACGCGAAAGAGCTGTGCGCCGCCTGCCTGGAAGGGTGGGGAGAGTTGGTGACCCGGCAAGGAAAGTTAGAGCAGGCGGTGCAGATGTGGGCGGTGGCGGCAACTCTACGCGCCGGGTTGGTTGCTCCCATGCCACCCATCTACCGCGTCGCATACAATCAAGCAGTCGCCGTAGTACGCGAGCAACTCGGCGCGAAAGCCTTTCAAGCAGCCTGGGCAGAAGGACGAAAGCTATCCCCTGCCCAAATTAAGATGTAGAGGCTGGCTGCTCCCGCGTAGCGACAATCCCTTGCGGTTGTCGTCCTCCACACGCCTCAGAGGCTCGCGTAGCGACAATCCCTTGCGGTTGTCGTGGTGGCTGATCAACAAGATGGCTGTTAGGAGGCAGGCTAACAACGACAACCGCAAGGGATTGTCGCTACGCGGATGGTGATTGACGCCGCCTAGCCCACCTGCTGCCAGGTCCGAGCATCATCTCTGGTGCGCCAAAGGGCCTTGTCGGTAATCGCCCAGCCATTCGAGTTATCCACAAAGCTAAAGGCTTTTATGTTTCCGATGCTATTCGCTAACTTCTGCCAGCTATTGCCAGCGTCCGCCGTACCGTAGATTATGCCGCTCTGGTTATCAGACGCCCAGGCATGCTGAGTATTCGCGATATACAGATTGTCGGAGGTAAAGAACGCGAATCCGGTCTTGGATTGCCAATGAGAGGACCACGTGTTCCCACCATCGTTGGTGATATACAGCAGCATGCCGTGCATGGACTTATAGTATCCAGTATTTCCATCCACCTGCACAGGGAGCAGTCCATTGTTGCCGAAGAAGACCGGTGGAGTAGTCTGGAAGGATAGAAAGGGTTTCGCCGTATCGGTAGCGCCGGGCAGGTTGGGCAGAGTCTGCGGCCGCCAGCTATTCCCACCATCGTGCGTGACATACAGCAGCGCATTGTTCGAGGCGTCGTGTCCAGTGGCCCAGCCATTCAATGTATCCTTGAACGTAATGCCCGTTTTAAAGCCAGGAAGATCAAAACCTTTACCCGACTCCACAAGCTTGCTCCAAGTCTGCCCGCCATCCTTCGTCCGATAGATCGCCGCGCTCTCGTTCCCCGCGCCGGGTCCGCCATGATTGATAATTTCAAGCCAGCCCGTCTGTAGATTCACAAAATGTGGTTGATCGGCGAGCGCGACCCCATCATCTGTAAAACTGGAGTGCAGCCAGCTCTTGCCACCGTCGCTCGTGCGCAGGATATCAACAGTATTAGACGTTTCCGGCGAACTTACGCTGGCGATCCAGGCATGGTTGGAGTCCATAAAAGTACCCCTCGCACCTGGGGCGATACCATTGCCCTTTGCTACATTAGTCCAATGCACACCACCATCCGCCGTTTTGAAAATGGCCGAACTGCTCAGCGCCCAGCCATGCGTCTGATCCAGCATACGCAGCGCAGTGAATGGGCCCGCAGCTTTTACATCTATACTAGCCAAACTCTGACTACCAGTCGATGACGCATTACCCCCATTGCCAGCGATGGCAGGCGTAGCAGCCGTTGCCCCTTTTGTAGGTGCAGGCATTGAAGACGCGTCCACGGTAGATGCACCTGTACTTCCACACGCGGTAAGCAAGCAGACCAGCAGTAACAACACTGCACTGATACTAAATGAGGAGAATCTTATTGTATTTTTTATCATTGTCAATCCATTCATATTGTAACTACCTCTCTCATAACAACACCTTATTTTACACAAATTTTCAAGACTAGACTCTCAATATACTTGAAGCGAAGCAGGCAAGTTCTGTTTCACCTACATAGTAGACGCCCTGGACCTGGATTATTAGCGACTATATTTAAGCGGCAAAAAACGTGCTGGATTACGAAGCATAGAAGAAGAGTAGAGAGTCAAATTCTTCTCTTGACTCTCATCTTACATGAGAGTGTATGCTCTTCTCAAAATCATTTTAGAAAGTGAGGAGAATGAGAGAAATTCTTATGACGCTTAAAATCGGCGAATTTGCTCGAATTGGTCGCGTGTCGATTGCGACGCTGCGCCATTATGATCAGTATGGTCTGCTCAAGCCAAGCGCACTGGACCCGGACACGGGTTATCGTTACTATACACTTGATCAGCTTGCGCGCTTGAATCGCATTCTGGCTCTCAAAGAACTGGGCTTCCCTCTGGATCAGATTGTCCGGCTATTGGAGGAAGACATCTCGGTGGAGCAATTGCGAGGAATGTTCAAGCTCAAGCAAGTGCAAACTCAAGCTCTGATCGAGGCGGAGCAGGCGCGGCTGGCGAGTATTGCCGCCCGATTACGCCAGATTGAACAAGAGGGAAAGATGCCAGTACACGAAGTAATTTTGAAACAGGTTGATGCCCTACTCGTCGCCTCCATCCGCGAGATTACACCTCTGGATGAGGAGCGTGGGCAGGCATATAAAAAAATCATCGCCTATTTAGAGCAGCATGTACGTCCTGAGCAGCTAGATATACTTATACTGTATTCCAGACATGAGGTCTCTGATGATGGCATCGTAATAGATATGGAGACAGCCATCCTATTGCCCAATAGGGTTCCGGGCAATGAGCAGATCAGTATTCGCACGTTGCCCGCTGCGCTGATGGCCAGCACAGTCCATACCGGCGACGATCTCTCGCTCGGCCGAGCGTATGTAGCCCTGCATCGCTGGATGCAGAACAACGGATACCGCTTTGCCGGTCCACCACGCCTGGTACACCTTCAGCGTACAAAGTACATGGACCCGAATCAGTATATTACCGAGGTGCAATTTCCAGTTGAGAAGCAATAATTGTTCTATTTATCCACAAAGCTAAAGGCTTTTATGTTTCCGATGCTATTCGCGAACTGAGGAGTTATTAATCGTCTACATGTTGCAGATCATATTGGCTACGTGCCACCTCTACCTCTCCTAAATGATGCTTTGCCCAAATGAGTAAGACATCGAACGAAGCGTGTAATGAATGACCAAGAGGAGTGAGCGAATATAGTGCATACTCCCATTTTTATTACTCTTATGATATACCACAGTGGCTGTGTATAAAAGCATAGCTCTCAAAGAGTATATTATAAGGAGAAGAAAACATGTCAGATGAGCAACCATCGTCACTAGCAGCAATCAATCCGCAGGATTTGATGCCATTGTACAACCTTGGTGGAGCAGGAGTGCACCATCAACGACTTACCCCTCTCGTTGGTGAATGGGAGGTACATATGGAAATTTATCCCGCGCCAGGGGCTGACCCTATTCGATCCACAGGACTTATAGCACAGAAACGATGGATTATGGATGGTCGTGAGGTCCTTGAGGAGATCACAGCGGGGTCCATTGGTGGAATGGAGCATCGAAAGCTTACGATACTCGGATATGACAACGTAAATCAACGCTACGAGTTTACCACCGTTGACAATCTTGATACACAAACGATGAGGTATCAGGGAACTGCCGATGCAAGTGGCAAAACTATCACCCTTATCGGAGCCTATACACAAGCAGCACTAGCTGATTTCCTGACGGGTGATGGGGTGGGACGTGCAAGCGGAGGCACACCCAGGCCAAATCGTGCTTTGATTGGAATTGCCTTCTCAGTGCGTGACGTGCTCACCATTCAGGATGAAGATCATCACACCCTGCAAATGTATTTTACTCCCGCAACAGGAAGCGAAATATTAACTGCCCAATATAGCTACACGCGTCAGTAAGCCTGAACTGAATGCTCCATCTTCTTTTGTAAAAATGGAGCATTTATTGCCATGTACGCACGAAGAGCGCGTTTCTAGACGAAGGCAATCGCCCGCCCAGGCCCGCCAGTGGAGTTCGCGACTTTCACTGGCAGAAAGACGAAATAGGCTCCACGCAGCGGTAGCTGTTCGAGGCCGGTAAGTTGTTCTACAAAGCGCATGCCGCGACTCAGGCCCTCGCGATGTGTGGGAGCTCCGTCTGGATAGGCTCCTATGCTGGGTCCGTCGGTGCCGATACAGCGAACGCCGCGCTCGTGTAGGAGCAGCACAAGATCTACGTCGGGCGCGGGCCAGCCGGGTCCGCGTTGGTAGAGCACGATGTCCCGGCAATAGGCGTCGCCCTGAGCGCCGCGTACGAAATACTTGTCCCAGCCGGTGTGGAGCAGGACGACTTCGCCCGCTTGAATCTGGCCGTGCTCGCGCTCCCACGCCAGTATATGCTCGGCTTTGATCCAGGGGCTGACGCCGGGCTCGCCCTGACCTGTCAGTTGTGTGACATCGACGACGACGGCAAAACCTGTGAGATCGCGTACAGGGACCTGGTCGTCGGTCTGCGTGCCCAGTTCGCCTGCCCAGGGCAGGCCGGAGTCGGGCGGCGGGATAAAGTGGGCGGGCGCGTCGAAGTGTGTGCCGGTATGCTCATCAATAATCCACATTCGGGTCTGATAAGGCCCATCGCTGGGAACCGTGCCCTGCCGCTCGTTGAGCTCCGCGTAGTAGTTCCAGACCTTTGTGGTGAAAGGCATGTGATATGGCCACCACGCGGGCGCGTCCGGTGCAACTGTCACTGACAAGTCTATGATTCGGCTGGTGCTTAAATTATCCCATGTCGCCATCTGCAAATCTCTCCTTCTGTTTTAACAGACCGCCCCCTACGCGGGTCTGGCATCTAATGAGCGAGCAGGTGGCTCTTTTCGAACGGTTTCTTGAATCAGGGCAATCGGGATGAGTGCGAGCAGACATGGGATCGCCATGACGATGTACTCCCAGGTAAAGCCAAAATTCTGGATCAGGTAGCCCGCCAGCAGCGGTGAGATCGTACCAGATAGGCCAAGCGCGATTCCGATCATCAATCCCATGCCGGATGAGGCCGAATCGGGCACGGAGTCGAGGAGCAGGGCGTAGGCGACGGGGAAAGGCGAATTGCGGAAAATGCCCCAGCCAAGCAGGATCAGCCAGGCGGTGAGCGTGCTACTGATGAACATACAGGAGAGGACAGTTACCGCCCAACCTACAGCAATAATGCTGAGCGAGAACTTACGGCCCAGGCGATCCGAAGCGGTGCCCCAGACGACCTGTCCAATCCAACCTGTCAGGCCGGAAGCTCCGGAGATGATCGCTGCCTCAGCGAGGGGAATGCCGACCTTTGTGGTGAGTTGTAAAGTCAAGAACGAAGAGACTCCGAACTCGGCAAAAATGAGCAGGAAGGATGTCAGTACGGCCATCAAGACGTTGCGGTTGCGCACGACCTCGTTGATGCCAATAAAGGGGTTGCGCCAGTGCTGCACCTCCTTTTCATCTATCGAAGGAGTCATCTGGTGCTCTCTGATCCAGCCGTTGACCTTGACCAGATTTCTTTGCCGACCAATAAAGATCTGTAGGATCATAATAATGATGCCAATCAAAGGTATCCAGAGAAAGGTTTCACGCCACGTCGCGACCGCCAACACCAGTCCAATAAAGACCGGTCCAAGAAATTGTCCGATGGGGAAACCTGTGTGATGGACGCCAACGGCAAAGCCGCGATTCTCTTTCTGCCACCACTCGCCGATAAGCGCGACGTTCACCGGCTCCATGCCCCCAGTCCCAAAGCCCATCACCACGCGTAGAAAACGGAAGACTCCAAGCGAGGTTGTAAAGGCAGAGGCAAAGCTGCCTATCACAGCGATCAAGACCGTTCCCGTCCAGGTCCAGGTTCTCCGCGCTCCCTTGCCGATACTATCGCCCAGCACGCCGAAGACGAATGCGCCAATAAACGTTCCGAAGAAGCTCAACGAGTTCAGAAAACCACCCTCGATCGTGGTCAGCTTAAAATCTTTGAGAACGGCCGGCAGGACTGTAGGCAAAATAACACGATCAATCGAGGTGATCAAAATAGCCAGGGTAGAGATAAGCAGCATCCACCACGAGACGGAGTGCGCGCGCGGTATCAGGCGAGAGGTCGTCGTAGGCGTAACATCATCTCGACAGTCAAAACCACCTTCTTCAGCTTCTCCCAACTTTTCCTCCTCTAATGCTTGTCTTCCAAGTTCACGTAAACGTCCTTGTACACGAGGCTTGCTTACAATCACATCCCACTCTTGCTCTTCGATCTCTTCTAAAATGCGTTGCGCTATCGCGTTTTGTGCTTCGGCGGGCAATCGCTGCAAGGCTTCGATTGCATGTTGCAATTGCTCAGTTATGATAACTCCTCCTTTGTTATAGTTTCTCTTCTGTAAGTAGAGCATAAGAGCTGATCCAAGCACTCATTCTGTAACAAGGTAATGAAGTTTGACGAAATAGCGCATAGTAATTGGCCTCCTTCTTTATACTGTGAATGGTCCTTTCCGTCAAATCATCTGTCGTGTAATATAAGTCTTAAGGCCAACGTTAGCCTTGTTACTAGACTATAAGAAAGATGATACATAGATGTTAGCATATGTTTTTTGGCACTGGCGTGCAGCACAGATCGACGCGCTAAGCTATCAGGAGTACTTGATCAATTTTCATCAGGTGCTCTCCTCACAGAAGCCTGCTGGTTTCCTGTCTTCGAGGGTGTTGCTGTTAGAACGCGCTCCCTGGTCTGGACGAGAGGCTGAGACGTACGAGGACTGGTACTTTGTTGAGAACTCGGCGGCGTTAGACCCGCTCAACGTTAACGCTGTAAGCGGGCAGAGGCAGGAGCCGCATGATCGGGCGGCACGTTGGGCTGAAGGAGGGACAGCCGGTCTCTACCGTCCCCGCTTCGGAGATCCCCAAACCTTTGCTCCACGCTTCACGTTCTGGTTCGCCAAGCCTGCCCATGTGAGTTATACGGAACTGTATGATGCACTATCACCTCTGGAAAAGCAGGGAGTCGGGACATTGTGGCAACGGCAAATGACGCTAGGTCCTACGGCAGAGTTCTGCTTTCACTCCCCCGAAGAAACGGCCCTACCAGATATTTTACAAACACTCACAATACCTGTAGATCAGATATACAGATCAAAGTAATGCTCTGGCGTACTTCATGTGATGGGTGACGAACCGCATTCCTTCGGGAGACACTGGTCGTGGTGAAAATACACATTCTTGGAGGGCCTGGGAGCGGGAAGACGACGCTTGCAAAGAGTCTATCTTCCAGGTTCCACATCCCTCATTACGATCTTGATAAGATGAACCTGGAACCGGAAAGCGCCGTTGCCCTTGCGGAAGAATCGGCATGGATCACAGAAGGCATCTATCTCGTTGTAACAGAGCCGCTGCTCTATTCCGCCGACTACATCGTTTTGCTTATAACTCCCTGGCCTATAGCTGCATGGCGCATTATTCGTCGTCACATCTTGAATAGTTTGCGGGGCACGCAAGCTTATCCAGGCATTAACGGTGTAAAACTACTCTTTAAGCTCTTAAAATACACACATCGCTATTACTCAAATCAGAATCACATTGATAAGCCTTTAGTAGAAGCTCTCTATAGCTATATTGAAGCCAATCAAGAGATTGCTGCACCACCTACTGAAAATTTTGCACAGATGTACTTCGAAACCTATCGAGTGGTTGCTATACCGCCAGGTGAAGAGTTTGTACGGCTGTATCTTGATAGGTATAAGGAGAAAGTAGTTCTCATCAAGAATACAGCTGATCGAGAACGTTTGCTTGAGCTTCTCACGAAAAGGTGACACATACTCTATGAGAAGGGAAAAAGGTATACTAGAACGAGATGAACTTTTCGAAATGAGTTATTAGAAGGCGATTTTCATAAGAAACTTGCAGCAATCTAAGCTTTTATCCTCTGATAAACTTCATTACAGCAGCAGAAAAAAGCTCTGGCTGTTCTATCATTGGCATATGCCCAGATTTTTCAATGAGTGATAGTTCTGCATGAGGAATCTCGGTGAGCATTTTTCTGCCCTCACTGGGAGAGGCCAGGTGGTCCTCCTGACCCCATATGATGAGCGTAGGACAGGTCGGAGTACGCTTCGCAGGCCAGGGCTCAGCCAGAAAGGCGCGTATAAGCAGCATATAACCCTTGCTAGCTTGATTGGTAATTCGAAAGAAATCTTCTGTGAGCAGGTTCTGCTGATAAATATTTCGCTGTAGGGCATGGCGTGAGTAAGTTTGACGATACATAGCTGAATAGAAAGCTTGCGCTATGCCTGGCATATTGATAAGAGTACGCATCATACCTGGAATATTTGCGATCTGTCCACCATCCACAAGTATCAAACGTTCAACGAGAGCAGGATACTGCGCCGCGTAGAAACGAGCGATCAATCCTCCCACTGATGTCCCGATCAGTAATACTTTTTCTTCATGCAGTTCATCTAGCAGATTATTGATCCACTCCATTATATGAGGAAGAGAAGGTTGCTTCAATACATCACTACCAGCATGGAAGCCTGGCAGATCGGGTGCAAAGACATGAAAGGATACTCCAAGCTCTGCCAGGGTCCTGTGCCAATGAAGCTCAGCATCACCTAGACCACCTTGAATAAGAAGTACGACTGGATTTCCTGGCTGTCCAGCCTCTAAAAGACGTAGATGTAAATCGCCTATTTGTAGTGTCACAGTTGTAAAAGAAGATGCTGACATCTTTTGCTCCTTTATGTTTTCTTAGCTATAAGAAATTTCTGCTTTATGATGTATTTGCCAGTTCCACAATGAGTGAAACAAGGTGTTTGATTACCCTGAGCTAAACAGATGCATACACTATTTATTGTGGCAAGCGTTGTAGTAATAGGGTCAGCACAGTCGCGAATAGATCGTCGGGAATAGCTAGGGGATCAATCGTATGTTGCATTTCGAGGCCGTTCGACATTGCCATAATAACGGAAACAAATGCCTCAGATGTAAGAAGTAGTGCTCGGCCTTCCAGTGCGAGATACTGCTCGACAAATTGTGCAATAGTTGTGCGCCTTCTCTGATAGCGTAGTGCTAATTGCTCGCGTAAAGCTGGCTTACGGGCGGCATGAAGCCAAAATTCTGTGACAAGTAGCCGCCAATCGTGGTTAGAAGCAAACATTTGTGTAAGATATGAGCGTAAAGCATCCAGGCGCATTTGAGCAGGTTCAGCGAGAATAGTCTCTAGCACCTGATCTTGCTGGTTCATACCGCCATCAAGAACTGCAAAAAAGAGATCTTCTTTGGTCGCGAAGTTTGCATATACGGCTCCCTTCGTCATTCCTACCTCTTCTGCAATCGCATCAACTGAAGTCTTTTCAAAGCCGTGACGGGCAAACATTTGTGCAGCAACCTCGATCAACCTTGTACGCGTGACCACCTGAGCATCTTTGCGACTAAATTTCTTGACCATCTTCACTTCTAGAAATGAATTACATTCAGATACCAATAGTATCTGAATGTAATATAACACAAGCTGGTCATATTGGCAAGAAAAAACATACAAAAGAAGCTATGCTTAGAAGATAAAAAGAGTGAGGAAGCAAGATACTTCCTCACTCAAACAATTTCCTCTCCAGATACAAAGGAGACGTTAAACTTGTCTTTGTACCTCCACCCAGGCATCGTAGGTTGCCTGTCCACCGGGGATGCCGGGGACGATATCGTTGGCCTTGAGCGCAATCACGGGAGCGCCGCTGGTGACGCGGTTGACGCCCGCCCAGCCGTCCCGCATCCAGACGACGCCTTGCAGGACATCTTCGGTGACGTGTGCTTTGGCCTCAAACTGGCCGCGTTCGTTGGCGATGAGAATGGGATTGCCGCTCTGGATGCTTCTCTTCTGGGCGTCGGAGGGATGTATCCAGAGTTCGGGGCCGGGATTGGCTTTGGCGAGGGTGGGGAGCGCCTGCCCCTCGTCAAAGAAGGCGTGGAAGGCGGTGAGGGTGCGGCCCTGGCAGAAGCGGAGGGGATAGGCTTCTTGCACCGGAGCGGTGTAAGAGGGAAGTGTAGATAGTCCAACCTCGCGAGCGCGCTCGCTCCAGAATTCGATTTTGTGCGATGGTGTAGAGAATTTGAGGTCGGGATAGGCGATGTGTGAAAGGTTGCTCCTCTGCCAGTATCCTTCTCTTTGTCTAAGATCGTTCACTGTGAGCGACTTTCCGGTCTCCTCTATACGTTGCGGAGCCAGGAGCGCGTTGATATAGCTCTCGTTATCCTGCCAGGGGAAGAAGTCGGGGATGCCCAGTTTGTCGGCAAGCTGGCACAGAATGGTGCTGAGCGTTCGGCACTCGCCAGCCGGTTCCAGCGCGTTCTCCATGAGATAGATATGCGTGGCTGTCTGCTTGAGGCCGAGATCTTCTAGCCAGGCGGTACCGGGCAGAATCAGGTCGGCAAAGCGGCGGCTGGTCTCGTTGCTAAAGAGGTCGTATGAGACGATGAGCTTGACGCGCTCCAGGCCACGCGCGAGCTCGTTTGTGGAGGAAAAAGATGAGAGCATGTTGCTGCCCAGCACGAGCAGGACATCGATCCGCCCATCCTGTAAGGCTTCTGTGATGGTTGACATATGGCTGGGGATGAATGTGTCGGGCGACCTGGATATATCTGGCAATATGTTAGCATAACCGTCGCTATGCGTCGAAGCACCGTGTCGTGGTCCCATGCCCGCGCCAGCGAATCCTAGCTGCCCGATCAGCGCGGGCAGGCAGGCGATAGCGCGGCTGGCCTCCCAGCCGTGCTGGTGCTTATACATCGAACTGCCGCCCAGCACGATCATAGAGGGCGTGTCCTGGGCGTAGCGGCGTGCTAGATCGCGAATGCGCTCCGGCTCAATACCTGTGATGGCCGCCGCCCACTCTGGAGTATACTGGTGGACATGCTCAGAAAATGCTGCGAAGCCAAGCGTGTGGGCATCTATAAATGAACGGTCAACAAGCCCTTCCTGGATGATCACGTGCGCGATTGCCAGGGCGAGCGCGGCATCACTGCCCGGTTGCAGTAAGATTACCTCGTCGGCGTGGCGCGACATCTCGGTGCGCCTTGTGTCGATGTGGACGACGTACGCGCCTCGCTTACGTGCTTCGATAAGGTGTGGCGCGATGCCTGGTTGGCTGGAGAGCGTTGAGCCCCAGAAGAGGATCGTACGCGAGTTGGCGGCCATATCTTCTTTGGTGCTGGTCTCAAGCAGCCCGGTCAGCCCCAGGCCATAGCCGCCCATCGCCCAGCAGACGATGGCTGAGGCCCACTGTTGAAAGCCACCAAGCAGTCCAAAACGAGTGATTAGGGTGGGTAATACGCCGGTTGTGCCGATGCCATGCCCGCGCCACAGGCCCACTCTCTCCGGCTGCGTCTCTTGTATGGATCTGACGATTATGTTGTATGCCTCATCCCACGAACACTCCTCCCACCTGTCCTCGCCTCGCTCTCCCACGCGGCGTAGGGGATGGAGCAGACGCTTGGGATTGTCAAAGATCTCGCGTGTCGCCCTGCCTCGGATACAAAGGAAGCCCCGGCTGTCCGGATTGTGCGGATCACCCTTGAGGGTTAATACTTTGTTATCTTCAATCTCAACCGTCATGCCACATTGAGTCGGCAGACAATTCATAGGGCACATCGTCGTAATCTGGCGTCTCGCAACCACTTGCTTCCTCCCGTGTTTATTGCACGCAGCTAGCTCTCTAAACCACCTCTCATTTTGTTGCTTTCATAGTATCAGATACATCAGCGCATTGCCAAGAGCCCGCCGCTTTAGAGAGTGTCCGAGGCTCATCGCATCCACACTCTTAGTAGACGAGAGAGTGCAGCTTCGCTGCCTGAATAGATTGTAGTGTATAATTTTACTTTTTCTCCATTTTTAAGCTTCGCTTAAAAATGGAGAAAAAGTAAAATTATACACGAATGCACGAGCGCCGAAGGCGCGAGAACGTGGTGGTGATGGGCTTCGGACACTCTCTTAGCGAGCGGGCTCTGGGAAACTGCTTTTCTGTCGAGGAAAGAGACCATAACACAGGCAAGCGGTTGCCGTTATGCGAGATGCTCAAGCGAGAGTGCCACAACAAACACGAGGGATTGTCGTGACGTGGGTTGCCCTGGGAGGTTATACAGAGGAGTTCCGTGTGCTGAGGCCACAGAGGATGAGGGACCAGACGCTCTCAAAGGCTGCGTCGATGCCGGGATCGGACCATTCTGAGGCGTGGATGGGGTAGTGGAAGCGGGCGGTGGCATAGAGCACGGCGCGTCCGGTGGAGACGGGGTCGGAGGTTGTAAACTCGCCTTGCGCGACACCGTCAGCGATGATCTGGGTGGCCTGTTCTGCTATGTGATCGACGTGTATCCGGGCCACCTCTCTCGCCTCTTTCGCGAGCTCCATGTAGGTAGCGAACAGTTCTGGATCGTCGAAGGCTCGGCTGCGTTTGCTGGAGATCAGCAGATCAAGCCAGCGCCGCAAGCGCTCGGTGGCGGGACCTTGCTCAGCGACGACGACGGCGAGTGGGACCAGTCCCTTAGCGAGCCAACGCTCGGTTACTGCGTCGCGCAGAGCCGCCTTGCTTGGGAAATGGCGATAAACGCTGCCGTGGCTAACTCCCAGCACACGGGCAACGTCTACTACAGTCGCTTTCGCCGGTCCAAAGCGACGGAGGACCTCCTCCGTCGCATCAAGTATCCGCTCAGATGTGAGCACATCATCGGTCATACAGCCTCACTCGCCCGGCCGCGCTCATTATCAAGTTCGGCCATCATAGGTGTCGCATAGCGCTCGCCCGCCACCGCGCCTGCTCGATCTGTGTCAGAGCATCCGCCATCAACTTCAACTCAAACGCGCCCAATGCCTCGGTGAGCCGGTCGCGCCGGCGCGCTCCCACCGGCGGCACTGTCCTGGCCGCGCAAGCTTGAATGAAAGGCGACCATCCTTCACCAGTCCCGTTCGTAGTTACTATATACCATCAGATGACAGTTGACAACCCTTGTCATCCCTTTTAGAAATCACTTTATCAGTAAAGTTTGAAGGCAAGCGTGCTTAGTACCTCTTAAAAGACCTTACCCGCAAGCGAGTTGAAGACAAAATTGTGCAAGCCATTTTGTTCGAACAAGCATAGTATGCACTATTAAATAACAGATGTCGATATTTGTCACTGTCAAATCAGGCAAAACGCATCGTTAGCGCGGGACAGTGGTAAGTTTTCAGGGCAAGTTGGTCGGCACTTCTCTGGCTCAAGTCGGTCTGCGCGCAATAAATTGGCGCCTCTGCTTCACAGAAGGTCTTAAGATGGTGCTACTAAGTGATGGTTCTAAGCTTTGTCTCAGGTTGAGGGTTTTATATTGCTGAGAAGTCTTTAAGCTTTAAGCACAACTGAGGCGGGTGGGAGTCTTCATCCGTGCACTAATGGGGAGGGTGAGCGAAAAAGGTTATATAGCATTTGTTCATATATTAGAGTAAGGTTAATATATATTTAATTTCTTATGAGAGGGGTTGTAGATACTTGAATTATAGCGGAACTTAGGATATTATAGAAATGTCGAATAGAGATATTCTAAATTACTTGAGAGACAGTTTAAATAGTGGATGAAAGCGGCAGTCGTTTTTTAGCACTATTAAATTAGTTCAAGGAGTAGGAATCATGGCATTGGCATCTTTAGTTCTTGCAGCGGCTTTTAGCCCCACGGGTCTGATTATCTGGCTTATTATCGGTCTGATTGCTGGTTTCATTGCCAGTCGTGTCATGGGTGGCGGCGGTTATGGTATAGTTGGTGATATTGTTGTTGGTCTTATCGGCGCATTTCTTGGTGGCTTGATTGCTAACTTGCTTATTCCTGACGCGAACTTCGGTCTTATTGGTAGCATCATCGTCGCAATCGTCGGTGCTTGTATTCTGATTGCGATTCTTCGTGCAGTTACTCGTAGCCGGGTCTAAATCTATAATATATTAGATTCGTTCGACTTTTAATGCACACAACAAATCATTAAAGGACGAGGTAGGTACAGATTTTTGTACCTACCTCGTCCTTTAATGATTTGTTGTGCTTCGGTTGTATTCTTCGTATTAATGCCTGATGGCTTGGATCAATTGATTCAAACTTGTTTTATACCTGGTGGGACCATCAATAAAAGAAATGTATTGAATATTTTCTAGATCAGCACGAATCTGAGCTTGACGATAAAGCACGGGCACGATGATCTTATCTTTTGTGAGCGCGATATCCAACTCTCTCATAACCCAGCGCGAACTCATTGAGTCGGGTGAAATGATAACGATGAATACATCGCACATACTCACAATGGAAACGATTCGGCTCCACCACGAATCGCCGCCATACAACCCACCATCCGAGTCGTACCACACTGCCTCGTCACTGCCCAAATTTTTGCGCAAGTCTGGCACCAACATTTGACCAAAAGCATCATCATAGGGCAAAGGGAATGAAAAAAATAAGAACTTATGACACAATATGCTTGATTATATAACCATCGAGTCGCTATAATGGGCAGCATATGTTTCTCAAGCCACTACATGGATAATGTTAGTGTGACTGAGATGAGTGCAGTCAGCAAGGAGGCGATTGAAATGACGACATTGATTCATATTGCGGTTCTAGTTGCGAACGAAGAGCTTGTTAAAAATACGGTTGTGAATTGTTGTTCGGAGACGGGCGATGCGCTTATTGGGCAACGGGTGTATGAGGAGGTGGGTGAAGAGCTGCTCGTCGTACGTCTTGTGCAGGACTATAACGTGACTAAGCATATTCCTATTCTTAGCCAGGCGCTTCAGAGTAAGCTCATTCTCTCATTTCAAATTGAGATGATCAATCTTGTTCGAGTAGAATGTCCTGCCCCGCTTGACATTCGTCACCTGATACAAGATTTTCCTCTGCAACCCAATGAATCCTGGTTTCCAGCTATTGAATCTGAGCAGACAGCCTATATCTGTACCAGGGGCCTTCTGCTGCAACCTTCGCAGGAGCTCTGGCTTGAGAGGCATCATCTGGACTATACCTATGTGTAGTCTCTAAACGAAAATACCCTTTTTCGATATTTGATTGCGATTGCAAACCCCCGTCTTACACTACAGAAGGTCTTTGTTCTGTCCTGTGAGGAGGGGGTTATGCATTATCAAGGGCGTGCTCTACTTGCGAGCGTTATTTTTGCGCTCCTCGTCTATCTGCTGATCGAAACGTTCACCGATTTGCATGAACGTATACAGCGAGTTCTCGTCCTTCATCCTCAAATAGTCTTTATCATTATTGTCCAGATGATCCTGGCAAGTGCCACTCTCTATATTCACTATACGAATCGATTCGATAAAAGAAGGATTGGCAGCATGATAGCATGTATCTCGCTGCTCTTAACGGTTGCCATCGTCTGGCTGTGCTATCACTGAAGAATTCCGCGTAGCGACAATCCCTTGCGGTTGTTGTGGCCGAAGAGATAGGGGCAAAATTGTGGACAGGGAAGCAACGACAACCGCAAGGGATTGTCGCTACGCGGGGTGATCCGGCTCATTAGAGTATAACACTACAAGGACCAGAGCTTTGCATTGCGAAACACAGCCTTAGTTACAGAAGTAGCAGAATTTTCTACATACGTACCTACAAATCCGCTTTGCAGTGTACTGTCTTGTGCCTGCATGACAAGCTTCTTATTAGCATAAAAATAGAAGACATTCTCATAGGCAATAACAGTAATAGTATTGAAACTTTGTGAATGTATATCGAGAGAGGTAGACTGCAACTGTTCTGTCTGTATGCCTATATTAAGGGCAAAAACACATAACGTAGTAGAGTCAACGGGTGCTATACTTAAGCTATAATGTCTCGAACTAGCGCTATTGGAACGAAACGTAAGCCCACTATCAAACCCCTTTGCAATGCTCATATCTGTTTGAAACGCAAAATTATGAAAAGGGCCTGCGCCTGATTGACAGTTTAAGGATGTATTAGCATTCGACATCTGTAAAGTATATATTCCGCCATTAAAATTACAACTATAGCCAGCTCCTTGTATAATACCCCATGTGCTCTTACTTTTGTTATTGAGTGGATCATCGATCAGCGGTTTGCCACTAGTCGCGGTTGTATAAATTGCCTGAGATGAGCGAGATGTAAAGGTGGTAACGGCCTGTTGAGTGCGCTTTGCAACCGCTGTTTGCGTCGCCTGGGCAGGAGTTATTGTTGTCCTTTGCCGAGAGAATGAAAAGACACCGCCGACGATGAGCAGAATTAGAAGGACAAGGCTTATGCCAATGGCTCTCGTGATGCCTGGGCGTGCGTGCCTCTTGCGAGAGGTAAAATCTCGCTCAGAAGGTGCGGACGAGTCGGGCTCAGGACTTTCATCGGAGGAGGCGATACCCGGTGGGGGTGGAGGCTGGAGAAGCGGCTCTAGAGCATTGGCGAACGCGGCGATATCGGCGAAGCGCTGCTGCGGATCTTGCGCCAGGGCCGTTGCTATTACCTTTGCAAGTTCGGGCGAGACTGTTGGCATCTTTGTTTGAAGCAAGATGGGCGTAAGAGAACGCTGCTCAATTTCGCTACTTGAGCGGTGAAAGGGGAGAGCGCCGCTTAACCATTCGTAGACGACCATCCCCAGAGCATACTGATCGCTGGCAGGACTCGCCCTTCCCATGAACAGTTCAGGGGCCTCATAGTCTAATGCTCCCTCCTCATCATTCTGAAGAGGTCTGGTTGTGCCCAAAGCGTCTATCGTCGTACCAAAGTCGCCGAGTAGAACGCGATCCTGAGATCCAAGTAACATGTTTTCTGGCCTGACTCCTTCATGAACCAGGCCCTGCGCGTGAATATAGTGCAGGGCCGCCGCCATTTGCTTGACATAGGACGCGATCTTATCAGGCGGAACCTGGCTGCCGGGAGGATAAAGCTGGCGTAGAGAGGTGTTGGACGCATACTCGGTGACCAGAAATGGCGTTCTGTCCTCCACGCCAAACTCCAGGATGCGCGGAATGTTAGGATGTTTCAAGCGAGCAATCATGCGCATTTGAGCTAGAAAGCTCTCTAGTTCCTGCTGCGGAAGTTGTTCAGACAGCACTTTAATTGCGGCCTGCCACTTCAAAAGGGTATGCTCGCCAAGATAGACATCCGTCGTGCTCTCTCGTCGCAACAGGCGTAGCAAGCGGTAATTGCCAAGCCGCTGACCTACGCGATCTTCGATAGAATCAGCCATCTCCTTTTTATCCTTCTTCCTACCATTCGCGTCCCGACGCAGCTACAAGATCCATATTTGCATATTTCTAAATGTAACATCAACTCCATTAACGCCAGTGCCAAACATATCGACGGACCCCGCTTGTGACGTACTATCTTTTACATGACCAACAAATTGTTTATTGATGTAGAGATACAAGTCGGAACTACGCGCAATGACGCTGAGTAAGTTGGTCTGGCCCAGACCAGTTTTGATTGTCGCACTATGCCGCGCCGGAATCAATTTTATCTCTTCGGATGTCGTAAAATGCTTGTTCGCAAATTTTACAATTGTAGTGCTCAGTTCAAAGTTCCCCTGTGCTGTGACCGTAAACTTGTAGAGACCTCCACTTGGATTGAAAAAAAGCTCGTGACGAAAGACCAGCCCCACATTTGTGCCCTGTAGAATGGTTGCTTCCGTTTGACAGGCAAAGTCTCTAAGATAGAGAAAACCCGTACCGCATATTGCTGCACCCGAAGCATCCAATCCATGTAAAGCTCCATTTTTAAACTTGCAGCCTTTTGGCGAGACCTGAAGCCAGGACAGCGTGCTTTCTGCGTTCAAGGGATCGCTGATCTGTGGCGCTCCACTCGTTGTTCGAGCATAGAGTGCCTGTCCTTCCCGTGAAATATCCGTGGATTGAGACTTTATCAAGGCATAGGTTAGTCCAACACCTGCTATAAGGAGCAGAACGAGTGCAAGCAAAACTAGTTTTAATGTTCTTGCAACGTCAGGAGCGCGCTTACTCGCTGGAGAAGACGAGAAGGGCGGAGGGGTTTGCTGAGGTAACGGCTCGGTTGTGCGTGATGATATACGATGATCGGACATCGGCCCATCTACGACTATAAGAAATTCTGATTCAGTTCCATTCACGTTACTGGACTGTCCTTGAATAGCTGCGTCTAAAGCATCGGCGAAGTCCTGGACGCTGGCGAAACGCTGCTGAGGGTCCTTTGCCAGCGATTTCAGTACAACCCGATCGACGGCGGCTGGAATGTCCGGCACGCGATCTCGGAGGGAGGGAGGTGGCTTGCCGATGTGTTGAGTGGCAACCTCTGCGAATGATCCTTCGAAGAGTCGAACGCCCGTGAGCCATTCATAGACGACTACTCCTAACGAGTACTGATCGCTGGCTTGCGTAGGGTGGCCCAACAGTTGCTCTGGCGCCATGTAGGCGACGGTGCCCGCAACGTCTTTCACGTCCTGATGTCGCGAACCTCCGACTATGAGGGCAATGCCAAAGTCACTGAGCAAGACCTCATTCTGAGCATCCAGCAACATGTTCTCCGGTTTGATGTCGCGATGAACTAGACTCTCATTGTGGGCGTACTGCAACGCGGCTGCTACTTGCTTAAAAGGAGATAACATCTCTTCAACAGGGACGGGTGCGCCCTTCGGAAAACGATTTCGCAGCGTGCCATTGGGAGCGTATTCCATGACGAGATAGGGAATGCTGCCGTCTTTCAGGCCAAATTCGAGGACGCGCACGATATGTTGGTGTTGCAGATGGGCGACTGTGCGCGCCTCGTCGTAAAAGTTTTCCTGCTCGTCCTGCGACAGACGTGCATGCACTATTTTTATCGCCGCCTGCCTATCGAGATACCCATGCTCGCCCAGATACACCTCAGCAAAGCCACCCCGGCCTAGCAGAGTGGTGAGGCGGTAGTTGCCAAACTGCTGGCCTACTGTCAAATCAATTGACATGTTCAGAGCCCTCCAACATGCTACGCTTTCCAGACGATTAAATTGCTAAATTCTACTTCGGTAGTACTGAGCACATCATGAGCAAATAGTCCAACCATACCCGCCGCCGCAGAATTATCAACAATGCTGTTGACATACTGATTATTTATATAGAGTGCGATCAGCCTGCCCTTCGCTATAACAGTAATCAAGTTTGACTGATTCAGGCCTGATTTAATGGCTGTGCTAGTATTATGCAGCAGAGTTTTGAAGTGGTAGACGTTGTCCGCCCATAAGTTGTAGGTTCCGTTGGAATCCAGGCTAAAGAAGTAGGACTGTAGCAGGTTCTTACCAGGAGTGGTCAGGCGAAAGAAGATTCCACCCCCGTTACCATGTAGGATGGTCATACGTACCTGACAGGCAATGTTACTCAAATTATTCAATTTTTTGTTTCTACAGAAAACCGCATAGTGTGGTACTAATGAGCTTACATGATACGCATCATTTGTAAGAAAACACTTTAGATTCGCTTTCGTATCGATGTCCCATCCGTTTACATTCTGCTTCAAGGAATCGGTAAAGAGTGGCTTCTGACTTGTTACCTTCGTATATGTATCCTGCCACACCGCCGCTGACAGGCCGGTCTGCGCAGAGGTCTCTCCTTGCGAATGTGAACCAACCTGCGCCACACTAAATGCCATGATTCCCAGAGAGGCAATTCCACTTATCACGACCAGTAAAACCAGGGCGAGAATTCCTATGACAGTGCCCCTCGCTAATCCCTTCCTCACTTTCTTCGGTGGAAGGCCGAGGACATCTGATGGCTGGGTTGGAAATTTCTCGGTTGTCGGACCTGAGTTTTGGCGTAAAGTTGGGAGTTCCTCTATGGATGGTTCTGTGTGTAGTTGCTGCTCGTGAACGCCGGGTGGTAGCCAACCAGTGGGCCCTCTAAACGTTTCTCCAACCTCCAGAGTCGCCTGCTCAAAGGCATCGGCGAACATCTGGATGTTGGGGAAGCGCTGCTCAGGTGATTTTGCCAGGGCACGCTGAAGAACAGCCTCCACTTCGGGCGAGACGGCGGGGGCTTGTATGGGCGGGGGTGCGGCCATGACTTGCTGGCTCGCGATCTCGCTAAACGAGCCGGAAAATGGGAGATCTCCACTCAACCACTCGTAGAGGACGATGGCTAGCGAGTATTGGTCGCTGGCGGGAGTAGGCTGGCCTTGAATCTGCTCTGGAGCCATATAAGCAATAGTACCTGCGATATCTTCCATGTTCTGCGTGCGCGAGCTCTGGATGCCCAGGGACATTCCAAAATCACTGAGTAAGAGCTCATCGTGCTCGCCCAGGAGCATATTCTCCGGCTTGACATCCCGGTGCACGATATTTTCCTGGTGAGCATGCTCAAGAGCGGCAGCCGCCTGCTTGACAAAGGGTAGCACTGTGAGAGGAGTGGAACGGGTATGCCTGGGAAAGCGCTTCCGCAAGCTCCCTCTAGGAGCGTAATCCATCACAAGAAAAGGAACGCCGTCCTCGATGCCAAATTCCAGTATAGAGAGAATGTTGGGATGCTTTAAGCGAGCAATTGTGCGGGCCTCGTTGAGAAAGTTCTCCTGGTCTTCCTTCGCCAGTTGAGTGTATAAGATTTTTACTGCGACCTGCGTTTTCAAGTACATCTGCTCGGCGAGATAGATCTCGGCGAACGCACCCCGATCTATAAGACGTTGCAGTTGATAGTTGCCAAGCTTCTGACCCACACGATTTTCGATTACACTGGTCATCAGGACCTCTTTCCCTAGTGATAATAGAGTTTTGAGGAAGCAGATAGTAATGATTTTTTAGATATTCAGTCCACAGTTTGATTGCAATGATGCGTCCCCGCTTATTGTATTTCTAGTCTGTAACTGCGTCAAGTACTTACGAGCTCATATATGACCCTTTGCGTTAGAAGGCCCCCAAAAGCCCCCAAAAGGGTTCCTGGAAGACTGCTACTACTGCAATCGCCTCACCCCCGAAGCTCCGAGGCTCCGAAGCAGAGGCGCCAATTCATTGCGCGCAGGCCGGATTTATCCGGAGGGTCACGATCAACATGCCCAATCACAGAAAAGGTGACCTGCTGTTATTGGTCCATTTGGATATTCCTAAACATTGCTTTGCAAGCGAACCAAGCGGCTTCGAGGGTTATTGGTCAATACCCTCCGGATAAATCCGGTCTGCGCGCAATGAATTGGCGCCTCTGCTTCGGAGGCGAGCTTTGATTATTGTATAATTAGAGCGTTTACCCTCGCCTTCTAATGAGTTCATGTTTACATATACCACTATGGAGATATACATTATTGGATACGCTACTTTTCGTTCTATTGCATGTTCTTTCCTTTTTGGTTGGTGCAATAGTGACTATTTATACGGTTATCTCTGCCTTGCGTACATTTGTGTTGCCACGCAGTGCGCCGGATGTGATCAATAGAACCGTTTTTATCACTGTACGCTATTTATTCGAATTGCGTAGAAAGCGAATGAGAACCTTTCTGGCTATCGACCGCTCTATGGAGTTATACGCTCCGGTGAGTCTTATTGCGTTGCTTGTGGTCTGGCTTGTCTGTATCCAGCTTGGGTATATGGGGATGTATTGGGCAGTGGATAACCAATCCCTCTACGATTCTTTTAAGATCAGCGGATCGTCTCTGCTCACGCTCGGCTTCTCCCTGGTGGATAACTTCGCCACCACAGTTCTGACCTTTTCTGAGGCGACGTTAGGACTGATCATGGTTGCTCTGTTAATCGCCTATCTACCGACGATCTATACAGCCTTTGCGAAGCGCGAAGCTGCGGTCACGATGCTTGAGGTGCGTGCAGGCGCGCCACCATCAGCCGTCGAGATGATCATCCGCTACAGCAACCTGAAGCGGTTAGACAAGCTGGGAGAGATCTGGCCGGCCTGGGAAGCACTGTTCGTTGATATGGAAGAGAGCCATACATCGTTCGCTGCGCTCTCCTTTTTGCGCTCGCCGCAGCCGCAGCGGTCATGGGTCACTGCGTCGGGCGCGGTCCTGGACGCCGCCGCGCTCGCGCTATCCGTCGTTGACATTCCACGCGACACACAGGCTGATCTCTGTATACGCGCCGGCTACCTTGCCCTACGCTACATCGCCACCTTCTTCCGCATCGGCTACAATCCTGAGCCATCGCCGGATGATCCAATCAGCATTACACAATCAGAATTTGACGCCGCCCTCGAAGAGATGAGGCAAGCCAGCGTCCCACTCAAGGACGACTGGGAGCAAGCCTGGCGCGATTTCAAGGGCTGGCGCGTCAACTACGATACTGTGCTGCTGGGCCTGGCCGAGCTCACCATCGCCCCTGAAGCACGCTGGTCATCTGATCGGCAGCTAGAAAAGGCGTCGCCCATCGTCCTGCGCTGGCGTAACGGGCGACCACCCCTTGAAACGCACGAGTGGATTCCACCTTCCGACATCTAAACTCCACTTTATATAGATAACTATTCTTTTCACACTTTTTGCTTTTTCTGTATAATTTAGGCAAAGCCTAAATTATACAGAAAAAGCAAAAAGTGTGAAAAGAATAGTTATCTATCTGCCTGGGCTTTTACTCCTCCAACTAAGGAGTAGGCTTGCGCGATGCAAGAACTTTTCCTGGCAGCGCCCCCAAAGCTCCAAAGGCAAGCCCCATCACAGGGCCAATGACAAGATAACTGGTAGCGGCAACTATAGCGTTCTTCACGATATAGGTTGTAATATCGGAAGTGCCACTATAGGCAAATGCCTGTATATAGCGAGGATAATTCTGTAGCAGCGGCATCAGAATATAGGTCATCACGAGCAGCACAATCCAGGCGATGAGTGAGCTCAGCATGCCGCTCCACAAGCCAATTCTGAGACCAAACGACAAGGAGCGTGTGTGCCGGGCACCATACAGCCCTGCAATAAACTGAACTATAAGCAAGCCTAGCGCGCAGGCCAGCGCAATAGCGAAGTTAAAATCGGGAAGTATATTGTCTACAATCGCCTCAGCTCCTAAGAAGAGAGATCCAAGCAGGCCAAAATTCATCCCTTGCCGCTGCGCCCACATCTCGTCGCGCCCAAACCCTTCGCTGATCTCCCTCCCCACAAAAGCGTACGAAGCAAAGATTATCGTGAGCAGCAGCAGTAGTCCCGCAAAGAGCAATCCCTGCCCTGAGAACACCAGCATGCTCCGATACCTGATAAGACCATAGCCCAACAACAGTAAGCCCAGGCAGAGCGCGATAAACAAGCTGCGCGCCAACCCCGACTGCTCAGACATAGACGTAAACGCCATTTAACACAAATCCTTCTTTAATAACAAAACACATTCATGCTGAAGTATATAGAAGAAGTCTGAGTTCGTCCATAAGCTATTTATGCCTTCGCTGCGCCAGAGCCAGGATAAGTAGTACGCACGCGACTGCAACTGTTAGAGCACTAGCGATTGTGAAAGGAGCTGCAGCACCAAGACTCAGCACAGTATAGCCTAGCACAAGTGAGCCCAGAATGCGCCCTATGTCCTGGGCAGCAAAGTAGGTAGCGCTCGCAAGACCGCGCTGGTTCGCACCCGTTAAATCCAGCATCCAGGCAATGATAACCGGCCCGGTTGCAGCCCAGCCAGCACCGGCTATCAAGCCAGCTAGAATTGTCTCGACATCGTTGTGTACGAAGATAATCGCAAAGATGCTTACGCCCATCAGGAATAGACCAATCCCAGACACAACAGCTCGTCCATAGCGATCAGACAGTTTACCAGCCACTGTACGTAAGAGCAGTTGTGGGACGACCTCGGCAGTGTAGAAAAGGCCAGGATTTTGTATGCCGCGCCCAACAAGAAGGTTGGGCATAAACGCTAGTACGACCCCGTACGCCAGCCCCATTGCAATCATAGCACAAGTAGGTACGAGAAGCCGTCTTGATCCACTCAGCCAGGTCCAGAGTGAAAGAGAGAATTGAGATGATATACTTCCGCTTCTTTCTTTATAGAGCAACGAGCTTAAAATGACGGCTAGTAGGCCTGAGACCAGGGCACACAGAAACAAGGCTGGAGGTCCGGCCATTTTAAAAACAAACACACCTACCGCTGGAGCTAGCGCACTAGCGATATTGCTAAACAGGCCGTAAAAGCCCATGTGTGCGCCGCGTTGTTCGGAACTAATAAGCGTGCCGGCCAGTGCATTGAGCAGTAGGGCAAAGGTGCTCATGATGAAGCCTCGCACCAACACGATGCCTATTAAGAACCAGAGTGTGTGAGATAGGGCGAAAAGCGGAGCAGTGAGGGCGAGGGCAGCGGCAGACCATAGAATGTAGCGTGCGCTTCCAAAGCGGTCCGCGAACGAGCCCACGAGCAGATACGCTACAAAGTCTAACAGGAAGCCGATTCCAACAAGTGCACCTACCTGCTCGATGCTGTAGCCTAGCGTCTGCGTGTAGTAGAGTGGCAGAGCAGCAAGCAAGAGGTTAAAGCTGCTATAACCAAAGAAGGCGGTCCAGCCAGCGATCACCAAAGGGCGAGGGTAGCGTGCTGACAGAATAATCTGCCAGAGATTTTTTCTGAGATGCGCATGTCTATGAATAGTCATTATAATCTCTCTATCCTTTCCAGTGTTAGTAAAGGAAAATTATTTTTTCACGTGCTCATTAGATTTTTATCTATTATGTTAGACAAACATCTAATTCGACACGTAAAAAAATTTCGTCCCATTGCTACGAAACTACATTTCAAGATAGGCACGTAGCGCTGTGAACAGTTCATTTACAACCTCAGATCGCACAGCATAGACCTGCCTCACATCCTCCGTCATGCGTATCTGGACCAGCCCGGCGATGCGTAGCTGGGTGAGATGATGTGAGATGGTAGGCGGCGTCAGATCGAGCCGCTTTGCCAGATCTTGCGTACGCTGAGGTTCACGTGTCAGCAAGCGTAGAATCTTTAGACGTGTTTCGTCGGTGAGGGCTTTGAGACGTTGCAGCGTCTCCGCCTCCAGAGCAAGATCATCGCGGCGCTCTTCTTGTTCGGGTAGAGCACTGTAGATGATTACTAGCGCATCGTGTAGAGTAAGCAGATAGACGTAGGGAGCGATCAGATAAGACGGTGCCAGGATTATACGTGGAACGTTTGTCTCCGGTGGCACGCGTACACCGTTGGTGATGTGCACGATGAATTCGGAAGTGGGTAGAGTACCGAGCAGAGCCTGGTGGATACGAACAGTACGGCGTAAACGTGGCCCAATGCGCTCGGCTTCAGTGGCGAAAAATTGCTCATAATAGCTGCTTAGCAGACTTAGTAGCTGTTGCTGCATCCACGTAGGGTTCGCCAGCGCAGTATGGATATACTCCTGATAGTTTGCAGGCAGTTCATCCAGATATTCGGCAAAGAGCTGCTTATCAGGCCTCGAAAGCTGCTCGCCAGCAGCAACACGTTCAATTAATCTCGGCCAGTAAGTTGTGGGAGCACTGCCGTCGATGTTACTGGCGAGTAGTCCAAGCAGGCGAGCAGCAGGAAGGGCGGACAGAAACTCCAGGAAGTCTGGCACGGTGCGAGGAGAAGGGATTTGATGGATGACACCGAGCAGGCCACCAATGTCCAGGTGCGGCATCTGATCGAGATAGGGCGATTGAATGAAGGGACTGTTCTCAAAGTTGCGGCCAAAGAGCGCTTGTAACTCGCTAACAAAAGCAGGCCCCATCTGTGCCGCTGCCCGCTGTCGCTCGTGAACACTTGAGGCATGGGGCTCGGCCCGCATCAGTTCTGACAGGCCCAGAATAAAGTCATAGGCCGTTGAGCTATCGAAGCTGACGCGAGTCAACAATCTATCATCGCTATTTGGCATGAGGCGCATAAGATACCGACCTTTTTTATTAGACGTTCATCTAATAGAATAGTATCTGAAAGAAGGGTGTCTTGTCAAGGGCAGGTTATTTGATCTCTTTACTCATGTTATACTATTCTGAGTAGATTATAGACATTGTAGGAATAGACAAAACGGAAATAATATACAGCGTACTGTTTTTCAATATTCATTGTATTCAAGCCAAAAATGCAGAACGAGGAGAGCTTCGGGGCGAGCTAGTCGACGATTCTCCGGCTCAAGCCGGTCTGCGCGCAATGAATTGGCGCCTCTGCTTCGCAGAAGGTCTTCATGAAGGTTGACAAAGTGGTACAGCTCCATATTCGTGAAAGGGATTTTCAATGGCGACGTCTCAAAATGCTTTTTCCAAGTCTTCTACTCGGCCCTATACGGAGGGCGATATTGGCTCGACCTATCTAACCCCGACGTATCGCGTCGATCTGCGGCCGACGCATACGAAAGATGTTTTTTATGACGCCGATCCCGTCTCGGACTGGAAGGAGCTCTCGTGGGAGAAGATTGGGCGTCCGTACCGGGTTGAGCGCTGGTCCAGCGAGAAGAAGCGCTGGGAGCGGGAGCACGATCAGGAAATGCCCGTCAAGACCTCGTGGGAGATGTTCAACCGCTCGTTTCAGAGCTTGTTTGATGAAGATGCGCTGGCGAAACGCAAGGATGCTCTCGGCAATCTTGGTAAGGGCTTGCACGATGTCAAGCTGGACGACGCGTGGGAGGCGATGGAAGAGATTGTGCAGACGACGTTCTGGAACAAGATTCATCGCGTGGAAGATGCGATCTGGGACCCACGCGGCAAGCGAGCACTCTTTGAGGGGCTGGACGTTAAGAAGCCTGAGGTGCTCTTTTTGGGCGCGGCAGATGGCTACGAGGCGATGCAGTTGATGGCGATGTATCCAGGCGGGCACGCGGTGCTGGTGGATTATGACGACTATTGCCGCACGCACCGCTTCGGCGCGTTTCCTGAAGCCTATCCATTCCTGGGCGAGAATCCGGCGACGGGCGGGCCCAAAGTCTGGTATCGCGGCGAGATGAACATCGACTTTGAAGTCGTAGATATTCGCGATCTCAAATATGGAAAAGAGTTTGATATCGTCGTCAGCATCGGCCTGCTGGAACACTTTCCCGACCAGTACAAGCCGCTCGCGCTGGATATGCATCGCCGCTTCCTCAAGCCCGGCGGCTACGCGATCATGACCACACCCCGCCAGCAGCTTTCATCCAAGTTGTTCTATACGCTCTTCGCCGACCTGATGAACTTCTCGTACCGTGAACTGATGGATGTCACTCATCTGGGCCTCTACGCCCACGAGAACGGCTTCGAGATCCTGCGCCACGGCCGCATCAAAGCCCATAATGGCATCATCACCCGGTTACGATAATCATACACAATGAATGAAATAAAATAACACAAATAACCTGCCAATATAGTCAAAATATGGATCTGGCTCGCTTTTGGTGATGCTTAGATGCTCTCAATCCAGCACCTACCTCGCAAGAAGCGTCTTTTCTCATTCGTCCATCTGCTTTTCTATCCTTGCGCGCCTCGCCTTGTTTGAAGCCACTCTTTATCACCAAAAGCGAGCCAGATCCCAGGGGTTCGCTTTTGGTGATAAAGAGTGAGCATCTCAACTATTGCTTTTGAGCAACATGGCTGAGGAGTAAGTAGTGTTCTTATTGTAGAATATCTCCGTGATGGTCAACGTATATACGAAATTTTTTAACCTCTTACTTAGATGAGCGAGTTCGCGGATAGGTAACACATAATGGCAAAACAGACCGTCCACACCCAGGTATACACTACCACACAACAACCTTTTGTCCGAACTCAATTCACATGGTTAGCCTATGCGATGCTGGGCTATTTTACGTATCTCCAAGAAGCTGTGCTCGGTCCGTTAATGCCTTTTTTGCGTGCGCAATTACATCTGAGTTATAGTATCGGCGGCTTGCATGTGAGTGCGTTTGCTCTTGGTATGATTCTTGCGGGTAGCTTTGGCGATGGCATCGCTCAGAGAGTTGGACGACGCGCCGCCTTTTGGCTTGGTGGTATTGGTATGGCAGTGGGGACGATCTGTCTTACCCTGAGTATTACTGTGGTTCTCACCATCGCCAGCACGTTCGTTATGGGCGTATTTGGCTCGCTCTTATTGGTCATGATACAGGCAACACTTGCTGACACATACCAGGAACAGCGTGCTATTGCGCTCACTGAAGCGAATGTTGTTGCCAGCATTGGAGCAGGTCTTGCTCCTGCATGCATTGGACTATTTGAGAGTGTAGCGCTTGGTTGGCGGGGAGCACTCTACAGTATAGTCGGAGCGTTTCTACTTCTCGCGTTTCTCTGCCGACATATTCCCCTGCCACAAGGACAACATGAGCTTCGGGCTACTCCCTCTGAGAATGAAGGTGGAAGGCGTGCGAGATTACCACTAGCCTTCTGGACCTACTGGATCGCACTCATATGCTGTGTTGCAATTGAGTGGTGTATCGCTGTATGGAGTACTGATTTTCTGCATAGCAGTGTTGGTTTGAGTAGCAGGAACGCGACATTTACGCTGACTATCTTCTTCATAGCCGAGGTCATTAGTCGCTTCATAGGAAGTCGTCTGACGCGAACAATGCATGGGTCCACGCTCTTGCTTATCGCGCTTGGAATTACGTGTATTGGCTTTCCGCTCTACTGGTTATCACCCTCTGGTCCCTTTATTGCGTTCAATATTCTTGGTCTCTTTATCACTGGTTTAGGAGTCGCAAACCTCTTCCCGTTCGCACTCTCAGTTGCCATAGGTACTGCACCGCTACAAGCAGATGTCGCGAGTGCTCGCGTCTCGCTTGGCGGAGGTATTGCAATCTTCCTAGCACCTTTTGCCCTCGGTTGGGCTGCTGACAACTTTGGTATCCAACGTGCCTTCACCATAGTGCTTCTCTTGCTGTTGATGGCGGTTGGAGCCACGTTGTTTGCGAATCGCCTGGCTAGAAGGTTGTAACACCATGCAAAATCTCTCTTCGAGCGAACCGCTCAACGTCATCAGATCAGGTACGCAAGTTGTTTTAAAGAAGTTGACGCATCTTTGATGGAGGAACGTGCGTTTTCGAGCCTGGCATGAAGACGATGTCGTGCGAGGTGCAGTAATAGAGCGCGTGCCACTTTTGAATTTTCTCAAATAGTCGCGGTCGCCGGGTGATGGCGAGGATGAGATTAATACTTGAGACTATGACAATGGGGAGAAGCAGGAGAAGGATAATCATATCGAGGGCACCGATAGAGTGCACAACTTCTTGTAGATCAAATGCAAGAAGTTTTGGATGGCGCACACACAGCAGGAAGAGAGTGATGAGGAAGATACTTACGATTAAAATGAAACCGATCCACGATGGAAGAAGATGATCATTAGGAGGATGAAGCTTTTTGGCAAGGGCAGGTTGATCCAGGATTACCTCACTTTTCGCCGGTCCCCGACACACATGCCGCGAACGCACACGCTCAGAGCCGCCCTGCACAATCGTGTCAACCAATAAAACGTGATCTCTATTTTCACATATTGGACAATTGAAATCCTGCAATATACTACGCATGTTATCCATTCCTCTATTATTGCAAGCATGTAAAGCGATATGAAGAGGTTTTATAGAGAATACAGAGATATGCAATATATGTATTCGGTACTTTTTCTGGCGACGATCAACTATTCCCCTAAAACTTGCACATCCAAATGTCTTTCTTAATATGCTATTGTAGCATGCTCAGACCCGCTTTCTATATGAAGTATTACATATTTCTCATATAAACGGTCCAATAGTCCCTTTTTCTCAACCAGCTTTCCTCCATTTCCGCCTGTCCTGCAAAATATTCTCAGATCTTGAAAGAACCTTGACACGATCTTAACTTTGTACGGGTATACTTCTCGTACGAGCTTGTACGGATAAAGAATTGGAGAGGAATCATGCCACAAACGCGAGGATATCTATTGGGAAGGCTCTTTGCCTTTCTTGCTCTACATGAAGCGCTACCTCAGCCGGCAGAGCAGCTCTACCAGCAAGCCTCGGCGACGCCTCCGCAGGTGATACCGAAGGCGCTGGCGACCGTGATCGAGTCCGGCAAAGAGGAGCTGCTCTTTCCGTTGATGAAGCTGCTGCCACTCGATGCCTTTGATGGGCCCCTTAACCGGCGCGAGCAGGGAGCCTTTGCAATAGGTTATACACATGAGCGCGCCGGCTACTCTCTCTCTCTACTGGAGGAAGAGGGTGAGGACGAGGGGCAGGAGCTCACCGAGCGCTATGAATTTCGCCTGGACCCGCAGCTTAAAGAATGGATCAAGCTGCGAGGCGGCGGCACCTTTATCCGCTCCGTTCTGCGCAACGAGCGCGCAAGATTAGCGCAAGAGGCAAATTCTGATCAAGCCTCGGACACACTCTAAGTGGAAAATATGCAGAATAGGAAAAACCTGTACATAGGAAAGAGAATATGTCATGAAAAGAGCGAGACATCGCCTCACTCAGCTATCTAGCCTGGCCTGTTTATTGCTCATCACCACCTTCGCCGCCTGCGGAGGAAATTCATCCACGCCTACGACGAAAACGAGCAATGACACGACTGGCATCCATAAGATTCAGCATATCGTCGTGATTATGCAGGAGAATCGTTCGTTCGACTCGTACTTTGGAACCTATCCGGGTGCGGATGGCATTCCGATGAGTAATGGGGCTCCGGCGACTTGTGTGAATAATCCACGCAATGGGCAGTGTGTGAAGCCGTATCATGATTCGAATGACAAGAATGGTGGAGGGCCACACGCGGCTGCGGCGGCAACGGCCGATATCGACGGCGGCAAGATGGACGGCTTTATAGCTCAGGCGAGTAAGGCTACCAAGAATTGTGTTGATACAAACAATCCAAACTGCACAAATGGGGCCACGCCCGACGTGATGGGCTATCACGATGCCCGCGAGATCCCCAATTATTGGACCTACGCCAAAGACTTTGTGCTACAGGATCATATGTTTGAGCCGAATGCGTCCTGGAGCCTGCCCTCGCACCTCTTTATGGTCTCCGGCTGGTCCGCCAAGTGTTCGAAGGCGGGCGATCCTGAGAGCTGCATCAACGCTCTTGATGGCGCAAGCAAGTCGCAAGGAGTTTTAAAGAACGATTATGCCTGGACCGACCTCAGCTATCTTCTCTACAAGAACAAGGTGAGCTGGGCATACTACCTGGACCAGGGGACGCAACCTGACTGCGAAGACGATCAGATGACATGTAAGGCCAAGCCACAAAAGGTGAAGGTTCCTGGCATCTGGAATCCACTGCCGCAGTTCGACACAGTCAAGCAGGACGGGCAGCTCGCTAATATTCAGGATATCGGGAACTTCTCTACCGCCGCTAAAAAGGGCACGCTACCAGCCGTTTCATGGGTCACGCCAAACGGAAAGGATAGCGAGCATCCGCCCGCCCTGGTGAGCACCGGACAGTCCTATGTCACCGGGCTGATCAACGACGTAATGCAGGGGCCGGACTGGAATAGCACTGCCATCTTCCTCTCCTGGGACGACTGGGGCGGCTTCTACGACCATGTTCAGCCGCCGCATGTGGACGAGAACGGCTATGGCCTGCGCGTACCGGGCCTGGTCATCAGCCCCTACACTCGCCAGGGCTACATTGACAAGCAGACGCTCAGCTTTGACGCCTACCTCAAATTCATCGAAGACGACTTCCTAGGTGGCTCCCGCATCGATCCAAAGACCGACGGTCGCCCCGACCCACGACCAGATGTACGCGAAAACGCCTCGATCCTGGGCAACCTGCAAAACGACTTCGACTTCTCGCAATCGCCCAGATCGCCAGTCGTCCTATCGCAACATCCATCGCCCGGCCCGGCCTCTCAACCGTAGTAAAGAATAGCGGGCGGGAAGTTCCACTGATGTAACTTCCCGCTCAATTAACGTGTCTCGACTATAAGTGTTCCATTTAGTTCCACACATTCTCTAAGCGACACTTACCACGTTTCCCAATGCACCACCGACGATAGCGGCTGACGCGATAACCTCTCTTCCCTCTTCTATCCCCTCTTGTCAATTTACAGATTTTACTATTTTTGCATCTATCTGTTTTGCAGTTAAAGTATCTATAAGTCTTTCTAGAATTTCTACATCCATATCTCGGGCAGTCAAAGTTATATTGCCACCAACAATTTTAATATCTATTTTTGTCTCATTGACCGGAGCTTCTATCTTCTGAATCGGACTAGTCTCATTATATATCTCAGTCTCTGAGTCAATCAAAGCTCTCTTTTGAGAGCGCATGTATAGAAAAGCTGTAATTATTGATACTCCTGTTGCGAACGTTCCTGCACAAAGTAAGAATAGTTCAAAACTCATCTTTACTTCTCCTTATTCGTAACCTTATCGCTGGTAACAACCAGACCTTTTCGAACAGAAGTCGTAACTCTTATAGACATAGCACTCTCCTTTACGCTTAGCAAACAATCTAAACTAGCATCTAGTAAATCATTATAACATGCTGTTGGTATTATTAGAATAATTAGTTCCTTTTCTTAAAATACTTTAAGCATTTTAATATACAAATATATAAACATATATTTTTTTACGTTAAAGTGCATGTACTAATGGAAGGATTGTAAAGTCAAAAATCTCACAGATAACTCAATATCTTGTATTGCAAACGAGAGAGTGGAGAAAAGGAAAGTTTATAGCAGACTTATTCGTTTTGTCGATGCTTTGTAAGTGTGCTATAGTAGTATCACGAAATTTGAAGGGTGACGTAGCGAATCGGCTTATGGCCGGTCTTGATTGTGAGAATGTTGCAATGTCAGAAGATATGTATGTGCGGCTTACTACGTTTTTGGATGAGCAGAAGGTGCCCTATCGTCTTATAGATCACGAGCCGGAGGGGCGAACGGAGATTGTGAGTGCTTTGCGCGGGAATCGGTTGGAGCAGGCGGCCAAGTGTATTATTTTGATGGTAAAGGTTGGGAAGAAGGTGACGCGCTATGTGCTTGCGGTGGTGCCGGGGGATGCACGAGTGGATATGCAGGCGGTCAAGGCGCTGCTACAAGGAACTTATGTTGCGTTTGCCTCGACGGATATCGCCGAGCGGCTGGCAGGCAGTGTAACGGGCACGGTCCTGCCGTTCTCGTTTAACCCTGATCTCGAACTGATCGTTCATCCGGCATTGCTTGAGAACGACGAGATCTATTTTAACGCAGCCCGCCTGGATCGCTCGATGGTGTTGAAAACGAGCGATTATGTGATGGTTGCTAAACCACGTGTCGCAATCATCTAATCTCTAGCGAGTATGAACGTAGCTTGAGCTAAGAGTTTCTCTATAGGCTGAAGAAATGATGGAAATCGCAAAAGTTTTTCTATAGAGTAAAGGGAAAGTTTCTGAGCCTTACAAACGTCTGCAAAGAAACCTTCCCTTTTCAACTAGAAGCGATTAATTCGGTTTTTGTTTTTCATAGCTCACGATCTGCCATCTACTTATCCCCTCAACCTCACCCTCGTAGCCTGGGGTGAGGAGTTTCACTTTGACATACTCGGTGCCATACACTATAGAGAGAATGACTCCCTTCCATTCTTTATTTTTGTCTGTAGGATTATCCGAAGGCTTCAATCGGTAGTAGACAATATCTCCAGCAGTAAGTGTCACAAATTCGCGGATTGATAGGAGATAACCCTTCTCTTCCATCTTCTCTTCCGTCTCCTCTACTTTACAATTTTATGCGGAAACCAACGAAAACCGTTCTAGCCCCCCTCGCATTTCCGATAAGTAGCACTAGCATCACACAGATAAACACAACAACATTCCTAACGAGATTGACGCCGAGTGATTTTCCTGAGAAGCAGCGTAGGCAACTGATCAAGACTCTGCTCCTGAATAACCGCGATCGGGCCGTTGTAGGCCACACCGGAGAGAGTGTACACAGCCTGCCTGATGTGTCGTGCCTGCTCAGACAGAATCGGATTTCCCCGTGTCGCATTCTAGACAGTTAAATAGCGTACTCTTGCTTCAATCGAGACCCTGATCGCTTCAAGCTGCTGCTCCTTCAGGCACGCTTCAAACGGATGCATCATTTTCTCCCGTATAATAGGTAAACGACCCTCTTTGCCAATCCTATGCAATTGGTGAGTGAATTGGTACTTTTGCTTCATCCCTTTCTCTTACATCGATATACATGATTTCAGGAGCACGAATAATCTTGATCGTCGTCTCCTCGCCAAAGCGCTCCGTCAGCATATCCAACGTCTCCCACAAGTCCCTGATCCAGTCGATAAGCACCCGTGTCTCCTCACTCTCGCCCAGTTCTTGCAAGAGCACACGCACAAGGATCTCCCTATTGCCATGCTCTGGCAAATCCACCAGCGTATCGGCCACAATCTGAATCGCCTGCTCATTCCCGACAATGGCTCGCAGCTCCAGATGTAAATCACCGATACGCTCTTGCCGAGCCGTGATGTACTGATGCTTGGAGTATCCAGACGCTAATCCTGATAATCCTAACTTTGCAGAGATATATTCAGTGCTGATTTGTTGCCTGATACGGCTTATTTCACTCTCCCCCATAACGTTGTAGCTCCTTTCTGCTTCGTCCATCTTCAAAAATTCGAAGAGGCTCGGTACTTTCTCTTTCGTGTTTCCTCTTATGAGAGAGCGTAGCAGATCGTTTCATACTGAATCTCATAAGAAACCTCATAGTGAGACTCATATAAGGCTAGGCATGTTCTAGAAACTGTGCTACAATCATGTCTGAAATATGTCTTCAAACGGCTAGATAAATGCAGATTCACTGGAGGGGTTTTGCAGGATGATTGAAAGTGGAAGTGACGCTCTTCTTGTTCGCGTATGGTTGCTTGGTGAGTTTCATGCAGAGCGTCGAAAAGACGACGGAACATGGGAAGTGATAGGGAAAAATGTGTGGGGAAATAGCTATGCTCGCTCCCTCATGGAGCGTCTCTTATGTGCAACGAATAGACGAGTAGCGCGCAGCGATATTCTTGATGACCTGTGGCCGAACACGCCTGCGCACTTAGCCGAAAAATACTTAAATAACGCCTCCTCAAAACTTCGTCAGATATTTCATAAGGACGTAGTAAAGCCTATTGGCTCTCACGGAACGGGCGGCTACCAGCTCGCCGGTCAATCGCTACTATGGACCGATGCCGATACGTACGAATCACTCATGATTGAAGCCGAGCGCATTGGCCATTCCTCTCCTGAATACCTCTCATTATTAGAAGAGGCGTATCAATATTTCAAGCGTGGAAGCATGTTGGAAGGGGAGAGCGGACAATGGTGCCTTGCCATTCGTACACAGCAAGAAACAGCCCTGCGTTATTCTAGTATCTTGTTAGCAAAGGGCTACGAAGGGCAAGGCATGTTCTGGCAGGCAAAAGCTCAATATCAAAACCTCCTCGCAATAAATCCCCTCGACGAAGACACACTCTGCCGCCTATTAGCGTTACTTCATCAGCAGGGAATGCAACATGATCTACGCACCACCTATGAAGATACAAAAAGCCGCTTTAGAGAGCACGGCTTGGCCCTCTCTCAAACAACCAAAAAAACGGTTGAAAAGCTGCTAAACGAGTCATTCCCTATCTCTTATTTGTCACCTCTGACAGCAAAGCCGCTCTCTTCTGATACAAGTGCAGTGACCACATCTCCCTTACAGTTAGCATCCACATCTTTTATGAAGTACAATACTGCTAAATCATCGTCATCATTACCGAATTTGGAGATGCTGATGAGATCACGTCGTCAGGTACTGCAAGATATATTGAATGCGGCTTGTGCAGCTCTGATACTCTCACCATATGCTGTGTTGCCACAAGAAGGCAGAGAGCGAATCGAGTTGATTATAGCTCACCCTTCGTATGTAGATGAAGAAGCGTTAGATGACTTAGCTTCCATTACACAGCGGTACTGGGGTTTGAGCAAGAATGCGTCGATCGATTTGTTGAGTGGCATTGCGGGCCATTTTACTACGATCGCACAGCTTTTAAAAGAATCGCATCCAACTCCTATCTATGAAAGACTTTGTTCGCTTGCAAGTGAAAATGCACTTCTTTTGGGAAAGAACTTTCATGACGTTCGAGAATACGATCTTGCCTGGGAATACTATAAATTCTCGCTAAAAATTGCGCAAGACAGCCATAACATGGACTTGTGGGCAAATGGTGTTGGGCGTATTGCCCTTCTACTCATTTATTGGGGGCAACCACAGCATGCACTGCCACTCCTTCACGAAGCACAAAAAAATGAGATTCACAATCAAAGACTACGTCCCTGGTTGTCTGCAATAGAAGCAGAGATACATGCTATGCTTGGAAATGTTGATGCATGTCAGCGTTCATTAGATCAATCCAAACAAATCGCCCTACCACTTACTTTAACTGATGATATCTATGCAACAGGTTTTAATCCATCACGAGCAGCAGGATATGAGGGTGCTTGCTTTGTTCGATTACGCCAGCCAGAGCGTGCACTACCAGCTTTAAAAGAAGCGTTTGCTCTATGCGATCCTACGTCTATACGCCGACGAGCAACCCTTTTAGCAGACATCGGGACGGTCCACGCTCAGCTTGGTGACGTGAAAACGGCATGCGATTTGATTCTTCAGTCGTTGGACACGACAGTACAGACAAAATCTCTGGTGGTCCTTCAGCGTATCTACAAGGGAAGGGGAGAGCTAGATCCCTGGAAAAATAGTGCTGAGGTCAAAAATCTGGATGAACATGTTCATGACACATTCAGGATGCTTACAAAAATGAAAGAGCGTGTGTAAGTAAATTTCGATAATAGTTGCCAGTTTAGAACATCTTCGTCCTTTCTCACTTGAGAGATTTGCTAAAATGGTGCAATGAGTACGTATTTTTTCACGCTCCAACATTTCATAGAGGAGATACTATGATCTTTCGCTTTGTGTGCAGCGAGTGCGGGCAGGAGTATGAGCCGGGGAGCTTTATCTGGCGCTGTGCGGTGTGTGGCGGGCTGCTGGATCTGGCGGATTTTCCGGTTTGTTTTCCGCTGAATGAGATTGGGAAGCGGGCGGCGACGCTGTGGCGCTATCGGGAGGCGTTACCGTTCGATGAAGCGTATGAGGGTTGGCAGGGGGTGACGATGGGGGAGGGTCTGACGCCGCTGGTGCCGTTGAGCAGGGATAGGGCAAATGTTGCGCTCAAGATCGAGTATCTCATGCCGACGCTTTCGTTTAAGGATCGTGGGGCGGCAGTCTTGATTGCGAAGGCGCAGGAGCTGGGGGTGAGATCTGTAGTGGCTGATAGTAGCGGCAACGCGGGGACGGCGGTGGCGGCCTACGCGGCGCGGGCGGGCATCGCATGTGATATCTATGTGCCCAGCAGCACCTCGCCGAAGAAGATCAAGCAGATTGCGGCACATGGCGCGAGCGTTCACGCTATTGAGGGCACGCGCGAAGATACAGCGCAGGCGGCTCTAGAGGCGGTTGAGCAGGGCACGAGCTATTATGCCAGCCATATCTATAATCCGTTCTTCTATCAGGGAACAAAGACGTATGCATTTGAGATCTGGGAGCAGTTGGGAGGGCATGCACCCGATGTGCTGGTGCTTCCGGTCGGCAATGGCACGCTCGTACTTGGGCCATACTACGGCTTCAAAGAACTGCTGCGGGCCGGGATGATTGAGAAGATGCCGCGCTTCCTGGCGGTTCAGGCCGAGGGCTGTGCTCCGCTGGCGCAAGCGTTTGAGCGCGGCGACGATGTTGCCGTCCCCGTCGTCAATACAGGAACCGAGGCTGAGGGCATTGCCATCGCCGCACCTGCCCGCAGCCGTCAGATCCTTGCCGCGATTCGCGATACACGCGGCGGCATTATAACGGTACCAGATACGGCCATCGAGGATGCCCGGCTTGCACTGGCGGCGCAGGGATTTTATGTCGAGCCGACGGCGGCGGTGGCCTACGCGGGCTTTCAAGCTTGCCTCGATCTTGCAAATACTAATTCTCATGAGGATGAAAAGCTTACTTCATTGGTACAAGAGGTTGTTGATAGAAGTAAACAAATAGTCATTCCTCTTTGTGGAGCAGGGCTCAAGGCTGCTTAATGATTCTTGCAGCGCTTTTTTGTTATATACTAACTCTATGGCTAGTAACTATTTGGGTAAAAAAAGGATATCATATTTTGTATCGAGCATCAATCAATCCAGACGTAATGCAGCAGTTTCCAGAATATAGCGCACTTATTCTGTACGCAGAAAATCTGACGAATGGGCCGTCCGACGAGTATAGCACGAGCTTACTCAGGCGCGTTGAGCAGGAGCAGCGCGAGCGTTTGAATCCTGAAGATCTTCAGCAGCAGCCTCATGTGCACGCGTGGCGTGAGACTTATCGGCGCTTCGGATCTAATCCTAAAAAGTTTCCTAGCTCGCTGGAAGCACTGCTCAAGCGCGTCCTCAAGGGCAATGACCTACCAGTGATTAACCGCGTGGTGGATATCTACAATGCGATCAGTCTTGAGCATCTAATACCGGCTGGAGGCGAGGACTGGACGAAGCTGGCGAGCGACCTTGTCTTGACGGTAGCGACGGGGACGGAGCCGTTTGTAGTCTTTCACGAGGGGCAGGAGAGCGTGACATATCCGGACAAGGGCGAGATCATCTGGGCCGATGCGGAGGGCGTTACCTGCCGGCGCTGGAACTGGCGGCAGTGTAAACGTACACAGCTTACCGAGAACACACAGCATGCCTACTTTGTGCTGGACAGCCTTGCACCATACACAAAAGAACAGCTCCTAGCGGCTGGAGAGGGGCTGGCCCAACATTTGCGTCAGGTTGCACCAAACTGTACTATCAGCACAGAAATCTTAGGTGCGCTCGCCTGATATTAGATCGGTCCACCCGCGTAGCAGCCCACCATCACATGAAGCGTGCCCCCGCGTAGCGACAATCCCTTGTGGTTGTCGTCGTGCCCATTGGTCGTGAGCGTGTCTGAGAAGCGCGTAGACGAACGACAACCACAAGGGATTGTCGCTACGCGATACCCATCGATTGATATGAGCCAATCCAATACCAGTCAGGCGAGCTGTCTTTGATAGGATAAATAGTGGTGTTCCAGGGTAAAGCCAGACTCGCGATAGAGTGCGATCGTCTGTTCGGAATCGCCAAAGGATTGCAGGATGGCGGGTTTGCGTGCTTGTGAACGTAGCCAGTTCATGGCAGTAAGTAACAGCGGCTTCTGCAGCTTCAGCTCACGATAGATGGGAGACACACCTAGAGTGTCTACGAGATCGACGGGGCCAGCATGATCGGCGGGTAAGGCGTAACAGGTACCAGCCACATCGTTGTCAGGAGCGAAAGCGACAAAGATGCCAGCAGGATTAAGGACCGCAACCCAGGATGAGAGGCCCTCAGCCGTCATCTCCTGCTCATTCTCGACGTGGCCCCACATATCGGAGAAGCAGCGATTGTGTACCTCCACCAGCCTCGTTATATCTTGCAGCTTAGAATAGGGCAGCACAGTGAAGCCAGCCAGCCAGAATGGTTTCGCGAAGGTTTGAGCAGCCGAAGCGTGCAGTAGCCAGGTCGAGCCAGCTCTTGAGAAACCATGTTTACGGACAAAGCTATTCGACGCCTCATTCTTTTCATTGACGGTTATCACTATACGTTCCGCACTCCGCTCATGAGCGCGAGCAAGCACCCTCTCTAACAATGCCGAACCCAGACCATAGCCCCGCCAGTGAGGATGAACAACAATATAGAGTGTATAGCGTAGTGGTGCCTGAGCAAATACTACACAATATCCAATCAAGCGGTCGGGCTCTTCAGAAGACGTGGCCACCCAACAATCCAGTTCAGGAACATGGCCCGGCCTGTGCAACTGCTCGCGTAGTGAATCCTCCGTCGTCACCTCTCGATCGTGATCATACACCTCAATCTCTTTCAGCAACTGCGCCAGATGACATAGATCCTGATCCGGCTGATAGTGACGCAACATAAATGGGCCGCCTGACATAATGAACCACCCTTCTCAGAGGCTAATATATATGCATTGATTTACTTTTCCTGCTTCCCCTCTCTAACGAGTACATACATAGTACGCATGAGAGATGAGGAACATCACTCTTTTGCAGAGCGACGGATCAATGCACATTCATATCTTAAGCAGGATGTTTCTCTTGAGCGGGACGTTTCTAACGTATCACTGCCACAGACTATCAAGGCTGATCAAGGCGGATGTCCCTGCCACCATATGTTGGTAAGTTCCTTGCGCACGTAGCTCTTGTGCCATTAGTCTCAGTTGCCCCAGGGCGGCACGCATAAGTGCTGAACCGAAGCTTACGCGGGCAACGCCAAGTCCAGCCAGTTCTGATAGCGTTGGACTTGTGGGTCCGACAAGGATATTTACCGGCCCTTGTATGCCCTGCACCAGCTTTATCACCGTCTCTCCATCACTCGGACCAATAGGATAGATGCAGTCCGCGCCCGCCTGAAGATACGCATTGCCTCGTTTGATAGCCTGCTCAACACGATCGGCAGGCTCACCTGCTGCAAGCACAAAGACATCGACGCGAGCGTTGAGAACAAAGGGGATGTCTAGCGTCTCCCCAAGCTGACGCAGCGCCTGTATAAGCTCCACCTGATACGCAACATCTACTAGCGCCTCGCTCGCCCCCTTGCTCGAATCCTCAATATTGATGCCAACCGCGCCCGCCTCGATGATTGCCCTGATCGTCTCTACAACCTCCATCATATTCCTCCCATAGCCCGCCTCAGCATCGACCGAAACGGGACAGGCAACGGACTTCACAATAGACGTGGTCGTCGCCACAAGTGCTTCCTTGCTGATAAGCTGACCATCGAGCTGACCGTAGGCGGCAGCCACGCCTGAACTGGTTGTTGCCACAGCGGGAAAGCCGACCAATTCGTAGACGCGCGCACTTGCCGCATCCCACGCATTTGGCAGAACGAGCACGGGCGCACCTGTATGCAACGAACGGAAAAGCTGAGCTTTCTCTTTCTGACTCAAAGTTGGCATATCTTTCTCCTTTTCCTCATTGAACTGACCTACTTCATTTCACTCGTCCCCTCTCTCCCCGCGTAGTACAGTTTAGAGAAGCGTAGCATGCAAACAAAGGCGGTACAAGAGCCAATCTTCGACGTGCCGAACGTACCAATCCGAGCTCAGATTCTCTTTAAATTTCAGATGCGCTTTAAATTGATGTATAGATATGTATTGCCTTCTCAATCTATGTCTCTCCTGGTATACTGCCCTCAGTAAAGTGAGGAAGAAGGGAAGAGGACAAATGTCGAGAACATGGAGGACTGATGAGGTCGTTCGTCATCTTGCCGAAGCCGACCAGGATGAGATACGAGAACTGATTGAAGATGCTGGGGACGATGCTCCGGAGGCACTTCGGAAGTGGGTACGAGAGGGGAATGCGCCAAAGAGCCTGTATGATGCGGTGATGCGTTTCACGAGAAACCCCGATCGTTCGTTTGATGCAGTTGATTGGGAGGCGGTGAGCGAAGAAGTTCTACGCACGAGTAAGACATAAATGCGTGAGGGGAAAGGTCAGAGGCTGTAGCTAGAAGAAAAGTTTCAGTATGTCGCGGATCGCGCTCGGATTTTTGGAGAAGTATGAGATGTAAGCTGAGGGGACGCGCCTCTCGCTTTTTGGGCCGTGTCCCCACTTACACTCCAACATCCCTGCAGTGATCTCAGTGTAAGATCTTATGCGAAAACCAACGGATTCCATCCCTCCCTATTCCGCCTCTCGGCTAGCACAGCTCAGGCGCGCGGAGAGGAAGTCCTAGCTTCGCTCAGGTTTTCGTACAAGAAGTAAGTAGCAGACCCTTCTTCAATCTCTAGCGAGACCTTCCCCTCTACCACAAGACCGTCCGCCGCTGGATCAGAGAAGGGATGTTAGAATTGCAATCTCTAACGATCTCTCGCTTCCTTTAGTATAGTATGCCAAGCAACCAAAAAGCAATGAAATTGAGCTCAGGATTCTTCTCTCTCGCACCATTCTCTTTCCATCTATCCTCATCTATGCAAACGAGTTTTTTGCCCGGCTCTCTAATTTGGCAAAATCAGCTAACAAAACCCTTGTATTCAGCTAACAATTTATGCTATACTACGCGTAGTTAGTAATTCCCCGTTAACGATGTTTTGATTTGGAGAGGGGTGGTGCGATGAGTTGGTTGGGGCGGATTCTCCATTTGTTAGAGCAGCAGCAGGTCTCTTCGACCGATGAGCCGGGCATCCAACAGCAGGTCCGGGAGCAGATTAATCCTACGTTTTTTGCAAGTTCAAGTTCGCCGACGCAGGAAGATGCGTACTGGGGCAAGTTGGCTTCAGGGGGCGAGGAGGACTATCTGTGGCGGCGGCTCAGCGACAGCCCCTTTATCAAGGATGTCATTCCCGCGACCTACCTTGAGATCCATAACCAGTGCTACGAGGCGTATAACGCGAATCCGCTGGCCTTTTCGATCATTGAGATGACGACGAGCTTTGTGCTGGGCGAGGGCCTGACGGTCTCGG
>JAABUQ010000140.1_pt1 | contig 152576 bp, 153 predicted proteins | sample 5560001 | NCBI WGS metagenome assembly JAABUQ01 (sample SAMN10711888, study PRJNA513371) | rock metagenome | isolation source: Antarctica rocks | place: Antarctica: Victoria Land, Finger Mt nord | collected 2015-12-18
CCATTGTCCCTCATCCAGCCCCGTGTCCAGCGCATCTTGCCACACAACCGCATACCGATACGGGCTGCCCATCCGCCTCAACTCACTGACCATCGCCAAAAAGAAGAGATTCCGATCCAGCCGCCGCGCATCCCCCCGCGCGCCATCATGCCGTACGAGGGCATACCGCCACGCGCCGTCGTCGCCCCGTTGATCCGAGAGGGTAGCTAGACGATGCATGAAGTCCGTAAACGGCTCGGTGATGGGGATGTGGGTTAGGACTTGGGGGGTGAGGGTGTGGGTGGGGAGGAGGATCGTGAATGTTGAGCCTGAGGGTAGTGGTTGGTGGGATGGCTGAGATGGTGGTGGTGGCATGGCTTGCGGCGGAGGCCCTGCAGCGGCTGTGGTTGAGGGACCTGCTGCGACCTGCGCTTGGGAGAGGAAACCGCTTTGGGCGGGGGTGGTGGGAGAGGCGGCGCTGAGATGGGGGCCGCCGTGGTGGACGAAGGTGATGTGCGTGTGGAGGAGAGCGCGGTTGAGGAATTTCAGGGGGCAGTGGGGGCAGGGGTTTGATGGCATGCTGTTGAGGATTGGAGGAGGGATGAGGAGGTACTGAGTGAACAGGGGTGTTGAAGGGTGGAAGGGGGCTGAGAATGAGAAGCGCGAATGCTTGAAGGCAAGAAAAGTGTTAGGGCCCGGGTGTTAGCAAAAGGGGAATAGATGTTGGGGAGAATGGAAGGGGATTAATCGCAGGGAAGTCGTGTGAAAGAGCTATAGTACGTAGAGTCCGAGAAAGTAGATCTACGAGGTTTGAAAAGGGCCTTCGACTTGCTGAAGAATGCGGAGCTTGAGCTTAAAGTTGGTGTGGACGAACAACAAGTTGATCAGACGTACTCAACGGATAGAAATACTTCGTCTGTTAGAGGAAGGAAGCTTCAGAGAATGCACCTCTCAAATTATGGTGAAGCCGGGTTGAGGCACTCAAGGAGCATGGACTTGAAGAAATTGTGAGCAAGGCGTCCGGAAGCTACCAAAGTCTGGAGAAGCAAAGACGTTGACTTGTCTTTCAATGCTGAATATTAGGAGACACTATGGAAGGAAAGAGCAAAGATGATACAGGGTAGACTTTATATAGTAAAGACCTCTAGGGTCCATGGATGATGGGTTGTTCATCGCTCCATGAAGTCTGTTCATATAGGAAATGAGATTATGTATGTCAATGTCAAAACGCACAATGAATGACAGCGGATTCACTAGCAGCTCCTGAAGCTTCATCCACATTATCGTATTTTGCCTCGTTGCAACGTGGAGGAAATGGTGAGCATGGCCTCGTGCAAGGCGGGGAAAAGACTTCGAAACATGGAAGTGGGAGATATTCTGACCACTGACTGAGCCAACGTACCGACACTGAACTTGAATCGGTCCGTGCAAACTAGAAAGTGTATGAAATGACTGAGTGACAATTACTCGACTGTTTAGCTTCAAGCCACGGAACCCTGCAAGCTGATTTCAGAATCCCCTCCTATACGCTGGGTCTGGTCCGACGGGATACTGTTTCGCTACAAAGTCTGCAATGTCCGGCGCTTTCGACAACAAGTTCTCAGTCGATGCCTCTCGCAAATCGATGTGAGCATGCGTCGTCTCGCCCTCAATGACGGGTACCATTTCCACTTCAAGCTTTGTTTGCCACGTCCATACCAGGCTGTGCCTATCACGTGCCCCTTGCGTGCGCCTTCCGAGCATCATGAACCACCATCGCTTTGTAAGTCTGATGATGAGGTTGGGCAAGCCTCTTAGCCAAGCTGTATACTTCCTGAATCGGCGAGTCCGCCGTAGGCCTTGCATCGCATCGTCGTAGTTTTCGGTACTGAGGTGGCTCTAGGTACACCACTCCACCAAGATGAAGGCAAAGGCGATCGACATTATCGCAGTGGAGAGGGCTGTGCCAACGCCCCAATTATATGCAGCACCGTGAGCTCGATAGGAACCGTACCTAATGAGAGTCAATTCACGTACAATCAGGGACGCAGCTCGATGTCTCGGGAGCACGAACGTTTCGAAATCCATGTAGCCCTAGGAGATAATTAGTGCATGTGCTGCTGTGGTAGGGAACAACTTCACATGTTGCTCATGCCGACCCTAAACACTAGACGTGTACCTGCAAGTCTGATACGCTCCGAACGTCTGAGCTAAACTATCAAATGTGAGCCTCGTGCATGCTTCGAAAGTATAGAGGGTTACATACACTATGTATGCCAACCACGTCGAGCTCACCACATCGAAAGGTCTCAGTACCAAGATCTCAACTTTATCCCGAACACTAGCCTCATCGAACCATCGAAGCTTCTCGAGGATGCTGACGTATTTGGGCCATCTGTTACTGTTTTGGCGACTGATCCGCAAGCTAAAAGCCCTCCACAAGGGTTCCCCTACAAAATGGCGCGTAGTCCAGGAGCGAACCGAGTCCACGGATGTCAACCACCACACAATAAGTTCTATCGCGAAGCTGGTGGATGCAATGATGATATAGATCATATGCCCTCCGCTCCGGCAACCAAGACCCACCTACAAAATTTTCTGAGTCAGCATTCCTCTGTTCGGTCGATCTTTCGAGTAATGGAATATGTCATTGGAGCAGATGCTGCTTAGAGATGTCTCATGGCTTCCGATGCACTCGAACGGGGTTACCTATGCTCGCAAATTATGACTTACGGTCGGACTGAGGACATGCAAGATGTCAGCTACTTCCCGTACATGGAAGAGATCTCTCACATGATACAATGAATGCTCCCGTCGCTGTTTCCATTACAATGGCGACGGAGCTCATTATCTGCCAAAGCATTCTTGAAATCGAAAGATCTGAGACCTTGAAGTGACCGTCCCGAGGACCATCAACCATGTAAGTCAAAGCTCTATCCTCGTCCCGCAACCAGTTTCTCCCTTCTTTGGCAACGAACGTGGTCTCAATGCCAGCAAGTATCGAATGCGCAACACCGTAGTGCCAGCGTAATCTGCCTTGACCCGCAAACACAGTGAAGAAATTTGCACGGAAGAAATCCTCGTCTTGTAGATGTTTAGTCCATGCAAAATCTCTCGGTCGCCTGTGGGTTTCCGTCATGTACGAGGTTTGAAGACTTGGGTTGAGGAGTGCAGCTCGGACATCGTCCACGAACAGGTTGAGCCGTCGACGGATTGCTTCTGGTGCAATAGGATTACGGTCCACTATGGTCGCCAAGACTAGAACAGGCAGCCAGCTCATCAACAGGCCGAGGGCCAGATCATGCGCTGTTTCGTTTGCCCCCAACTGACCGAAGGCTACTTGCTACACATGCTCGTCATCAGTATTTGCATCGACAAATCGCACGGCAATATTTGACATCCTGCAAGGCTTGAGCAACGGCTTTGAATAGGAGCGTACTTGCGATTAATATAGCCTATACGATTTCGGAGTCAGCATTCCTTCTTGAAGTTAGGGGATGGAGACATAAGGCATGTCTTTCGAGTGAATGCTTGCTAGACATGTCTTAAAGCTCTTGAAACGCCTGAAAGGGGAAAAAGGAGGTTCGGAAAAGATAACCTACTAGAGCAAAGAAGAACCACATGAAGGAGAAGAAGACGGGGAAAACGCCTTTTCTTCGGTATTCCCGGAGTGATTGTGCGAAGAACCTACGCCGTTCTACAAGCTCCGACTTGGGCATTTCGTCAAGGTCAGATAAGCCGGTCTATGATAAGGATGGAGGTGCTTCAGATAGCCTTAATGTATCACTGAACAGCGCTACCCGAAGTAGCTTCTCCGCCTCGATCGATGGCATTCGGTCCTTGATAGAATCTGTAGTGCCAGTCAGCAGTAGGGACCTCGTGTTTAATATGTCGTACCAAAGCTGCAGAGTGAGATGCAACCGCATTTCGGACGTGCATTGATTGATAACGCTCAGAATGTAGAAGGAGTCGCGGATCCGGCCAAATGCCGAGTTTTGTGGAGGAGTATCGCCATATTTAGTCGCCATATCTACCATCGTAGCACATTTTGCCGTCACATGGACGTTCCATAGGGTGTATGAAAGCGTAGCCATAGGACTGCCGACCCAGCGAGCGAGCGCAAAGATTGTCTTGAGGAAGGCATTGCTCTCGTAGGGAGCCTGGACTCGGACGCTGACAATGGGCAGGACCCATGTTGCAATTGTTTGTGACGAATTTGCCCAGGGATAGTATTGGACTCCTGAACCGCAAAGGTTCCTGCAACCTTGGTAGGTGATCAATTTGGGCCTTCCTGCATTAGCGAACAGATTTGGAACCGATCCATTGTAGATACTTTATAGTCGGGGTAAGAAGAATTGGAAGCTTTGAATCGAGCGCCACAGGCATCGAAATTAGGACCCATGTTATCATGAGCAGATTAGGTCGAGATGGAATTGGAAGGAGCGACAGTAAAGTAAAGAAGTAGGAGAACGACGCAGGTAGGTGGCAGGAACGCGTCAAGGCTGATACGAGGGCGTCGGAGCTGAAGGCTTCCCAGGCCAGGAGCTCTGAGTCAGCGGATATTGCACGTCAAATGTCACAGTCTGTGCAGGCGAACTTGCAAATCATTCGAGATGAGTGGTAAAGCGCAAAAGGAGAAGAGGTCTGATCACATGGTCTTGAGAGCGTGAGGCGAGAAGGCGCCTTTTGATAGATGCTTACTGGTTCCTGGCAATTAAAGGGATTTGGTCGTGGCTACCATAGCTCCCGAGCCCTTGGCAAGCAGATGGTCACGGTAGTACCAGAACCACATCTTGTGCAAGGTCAAGAGGGGAGGCGACGTGGTCGTCGGAGAAGTCGAACGGTGGCTGTGGGCGGGCCCTGGTATCCGAGGGACGGCTGACTGAGCTGACCGCGGCTGACTCGGGGAAATCACTGATATCCCCAGCCTTGGCTAAAAAAATGTATAGATATTACTAAGATATCCCGAGCAAACTGACTGATAGTTGAATACCTTCCCGCAATCGCGAATCTCAAAACTTGATCTATTTTACACTTGATTTTGTCAACGCACTCGCACCAAATTTTCGAAAAAATTTAGCTACAATTCTGGGCCACATTGAAACTCTATTGTCAAAAAAATTTCGATGATTTTTGATCAAAAGCTACCGTCTTATGCGTAGTTTTAATAATGTTGCTCTTGCGAAGCTAACGCTTCGTCTTTGAGGCTTGACAATTGAGTGCTTTGCGATCGTGCAATTTCAAGATCTACATAACTTCAGTTACAAAGCATCAAATTTAGTACTCAAAACAGCTATATATTGCTCTCAATATAATTTAGAATATAGACTCTCTGTATATGTATTATAGTCGTGAGTAAATAACACGATAAGGTGCAAAAGGTGGGTTAGGTTCTAAAGGTGATATTCCACTAACTGTTTTTGATAAGTTAGCGACTAATCACCCACCAAATTTCGTCCCGGATATCCTCCTGTTATTCGTTGCCGCCGTATTTAGCGCTTTCACAACGGTTGTCGTCCCTTGATCTTATTTTCAGATTCTCGACCCCAACTTCTAGGCTTCTAGCAAGATGCTTTTGATCAACTTTCGCATTTCTTGATTTATTACTGTCAAAATCTTACGTTTGATAGAATAGACTTTGCGCTTTTAACAGTATAAAGTTTAAGTTAACATTTAGAAAGTTATTTAATTGCAAAAAATTTGTGTTTCGAAACGTGTCTTAAAAACAAAGATCGACTTGAACTTCTTATATGTTAACAAACTATGCAATTTCTATAACTCTAGCAATTCGTAATCAAAACTTATAAACAAAGCAATTTAAGAAAGTGTATAGTGTCTAGAGTAATAAGTAATTAATTCTATATATTTTAATAGCGAAATGCGAAAGTTAACCAAATTTATCTTGCCAGATGTTGAGGTCGAGGATCTAAAAATAAGGTCAAGGGGCGATAATCGTTGTGAAAGCGCTAAATCTGGTCTACCCCTAAGCAGCAAGTTATTCGACGAAGGCAATCCCTCGCTACCAGCTCCTACATCTACTTTACTTCACACTTCACACCCTCATATATCGTAAGGCAGCGAGTCTGACTCCACACCCTTTCGACCTTGAGTTAGAAACTGCACATAGATTGGATCGCGAGATCTTGTCGCAGCCTCAACAAGCCTTGCGCTTGATCGATCGGCCTACTTAACAGTATTTCTCGATGAGTGGACACATAGGACTCGTTCACCACTTTGCCGAACGTTGAAATTCATTCCATGCTTGCAGAATGTCGCCTGAAATTCCTTTTACAGTGAGCGAGGGGAATTACAGACAGCTCAACGCATTACAGCAATGACTGCGTTCCAGGAGTTGAAGATGGCACTTGGCAGACTTTATTCACATTCGTGGACTCGGATCATTCGACACCGCATCACAGAAAACCAGAAGCAAGCATCTCCTCCGAATGCTGTAAGGTTGTTCACTACAAGGCTAGTTTGTAAGAGCCAGTGCTCTCGTTCTTTGAGGCCAGCACTCTTTTGGACCATCATTCTCTCTTACTGTTCCCATCGACAACATGCTTTTTAAACACTTCTCTATCCATTGCGTTTCAATTTCCACGACTTCTCTTGCCAGCTTCCGCCATCGTAGTAGTTTCAAGGCGCACAGCCCTACATATATCACTTCACCAAACTCCTTCATTGCCCACGATTCCTCTCGGCTTCATCACGCCATTTTCTGCACCTCTACTCTCCTCCCAGGTCTTGAGTAATTACAATGTTTCTCGTGTTCGAGGAGAATGAGGGTGGCAAGCCCCCTTTGTACAACGTGAGATTAGGTATATCTTTGCCGCTGCGTCCCACTCAATGCTTCAACGATACCAAGCCAACTCCACTCCATCAAAGCTTATAATCGACCCCCAGATCCGACCACCAAATTTCTCTTCTTCAGTGATTAGTCCACTTGTCCCAGGCAAACGACACTATTCTACCTGCGCTGTCGCTCTCGAAGTTCGCTGTAGGTACATTACTGCTCGTGCGACGGCTTGCATGTCTGACGTTCACGCTAGATGGCCACCTCTTTTGCTCCACAGCCGACGGTTGAGAACACCTCGAAAACCGGACCTCGCATAGATTCAGGTCAATCTCCGTTGCGCATCCTGCTTGGTTGCAACGGAGACGGTGATGTTGTGTCTTTCAAATCCCAAGGCCTCAACGACAACACCAGCATGTACGAAGACGACTCCTCTCCAATCGAGGAGGAAGTGAAACCCCAAGATGTGCCACGGACACGTGAGATATCGCCTCCGTCGCCGAGATCGGATCATCGAACCTTTACCAGCAAGGACCTGCCACTGGCTCAGTATACCGGCAGACTCTGCCATTCCCCACCGCCTATGATCTCTCGCACCGTATCAATAGACGGGGAATGCAAACGATCATTATCACCCCCTAGCTCGAAGACCAGCGCTAGCAGCCAGGACACAGAGGTGCGCTCAAACGGCACACCTTGCAATTGCCCCTTCGTGGAATCACGTAGGATGAGTGAAGTAGCCAAAGTCGCTGTTCTCAATCACTACAAGAAGTACGCGCAGATCTACACGTTCCCAGATGGTCGACAAATCCCCACTGTCCGCTCCTGGATGCGGGAAACCATTGCCAGGAATATGGATCTCGGCTACAATATTGCAGTGGCTAGAATGAAGAGCAGTCTCGAGGCAGCCATACCCGGCGGCTGGCCCATGCACAACGGAGGAAGACCTTGTCGTGGCTATCTAGGCTGGCTTCAGCCATGGATGCGAGCCTTGGTGCACAGCACCTTGGTCGAAGCAGGCAACGGAGCTCTCACCGCGATCGACAGGCGGGAAAGCACCCTGAACCAGGAACGACCTGCCTTCCACTTCAGTATCCCAGGCATCGGCAACCCTGCGGCGACACACCTTCCCTGCTTATGCAAAGAAGCGCATGCCATCAGTATCGCAACCAAAACCCTAGAAGCAACCATGACCAAGCTGGCGCCCCTCGTGTCCATGCTTGCCAATGGCATGCAAGACATGGACCGCGCAGCCTTGCATTCCCGAATCTGGCACAAAGTCAACGCGCGGATCCAACTCGCAATGTCCGAGGCCTTCCGGGAGATCGTGGAGGATTCAGATATCGGGCAACGGTGCGCTGAGCATGAGATGACGCATGTCCAGCCATGGATGACAGAGGTCATCACGCAGCATTGTGGGGCAGCTGCGAGGGTGGAGCGCAGGAATCTGCAATGGAAAACGCGAGATCTACAGATCAATCGCTTCCAGCGGTGGCTTGAAGAGCTCTATCTGGAAGACGAGGAGGAAGACACATTGGCCAAGGGTGCTCAGGAGGAGGAGCACTGCAGCGCAGGGAGCCATGAGCCGATGGATGTGGACAATGGCAATGGCTGTAGCAATGAGCAATGAGGGGTCGAGCCCATCTTACAATTAAGGACCACGGGAATTGCCACTTACTGTTCGGCTCGAATCTGGCCCATTTTATGTGGACAGCAGTAAGTGGCAATTTCTGTGAGCTGGTGTTGTGGATTGGACGGCAGACAATATGCGGATTCGGACTCCTTAATCAGATTGTGAGTGCGGTACTGCTTGTATGATAAAATTACACTAGCAGGTTACGAGCTTGGGCGAAAAAGAGGCGATCTAATATTCGGGATAGAGTTCTATAGATCGTATGAGCTAGATACAAATCCAAGAAAATCCCGTCAATAGTCTTCCCATCAAATACTTTCCCACCTCGTTCAACACATGCCCAATCTAATCCACACAGCACAATCCTCAATCAGGCCGGTCTTTTGTCATCAAAGCTATCGACCCTTCACCAGGCCCAGCTCTGGCATCAATAATAGAAAGTGAGTACCAATGATTAAAACACCCTCTAGTTAGGCCACCGCGACCTCCCACCACCTCAAGCGCGCCTCGAGCCGCTCAAAGCGAAGACCGCCGCCCACTGCTCTACCTGAACCACAACGCGCCATTATCGAAGCCTCTATCGCCGAAGCCGCGAAGGTCTACGGATCCATCAACACCGTAGTAAACACTGCCGCATACGTGCAGACCGGCATGCTCGAGGGATGCAGATGGTCCTCCCTTCGTTTCGCAGATGCCGCTGATGCTATCAGCAGAAAGCCCAGACACGTTCAATTGTTGCCTGATGCAGGATTCTTTATAGCCCCAACAAGACAGACTTTGGAGCAATTCCAAGCGAATGCTATCGGCCCGCTGAACATCTGTCCACCATGCCGTTCTCCCGCACTCTTCGCAGATATAGCTCCGGCGCCTTAGCCACTGTCGGCAAGCATGGCAACTTGATATCCCGTGGCAGGCTGCGATCTCGACGAGTTACCTAAAGCCACCATGCGGTGGGCCGTCGAGGGTTTGGAGTCTGAAACTGCTAGGTTAAGTATCAGGCACTAGCTTAATCGAGCCTAGTTCGTTCCGTACGGAACTTCTAAGCCCAACCGCGAAGATCAAGACGTGGATGATGATGCTGAGCTGAGCCTGGAGAATAACAAGGTCAACGGGAGCTAGTCAGGCGGGGGATGCGGTCTCGGTAGGGGAAGCTGGATACTCAGACTGGGTAAACGAGCTACACTGCGGATTCGGGACACAGATTCGCGCAGACAGGTTGTATGAGTTGCTTGCCGAGATCCATTGTCTGCCAACTCATACAGAACTTTGAACTCATACCGATTGGTAAGCGCAATATCACTATTGTCTCGTTGGAACTTAAATGGCGTCGTTATCTCCGTACAGTGGCTACCCCGTGCTGTCTGCACCGAAGCGCTTGTTGCAAAATAAAGCACCCATAAAGGTTGGAACACCGATAAACGATAACGAAGACATAGGGAAAAGAAATTGCGAGAGATTTCCTCTGCGACAACCATAGGAGCCAAGGAACTGAGAGAGAAATACTTTAGCAAACGATGGAAATAGATGTCAGCTCCGGATAGTGCTGCGAAGCGTGTATTTGGCTCATCACTACCTGAGAGCGAGCCGGAGTAATAGTGTTTAGAGAGCATCGACCGAGTGACATACTTCCGAATTGTTGCGTATCTGACTTACTCCGATCCCAGTCACTTGCAAATCCCCAGGGAAACGAAGAACGAGACTCTATCATCAATGACGTCCAAGAATCCCATCGCTTACTAAGATTCTTTTCAATCTCGGGCCCTACGACCTGAAGTGTTTTTTGTCCAGCAACTCCTTACACTCGTGCCACGAGGCACTGTGACTTTATATCCGGTTTGCTTCAAAAGGACGCTTCTGAGTACAACGCCCCCTGTGACGCTTCACCATGCCTGCTCAACAACCCAGAGTCTGTTTGATAACCGGCTGCTCCTCAGGCTTCGGACAGGAGATCGCCTTAGCTGCACTGGCGTATGGCGAGCGCGTTGTTGCAACGGCACGTGATCCTACTAAACTGAAGGATCTCGAGTCCCGTGGGGCGGTCATAGTTGCCCTCGATGTTCTGGCCGAAGACAGTGTGCTTTAGCAAATCGTGGCTGGGATCGTTGAGAAGGCGGGCCATATTGATGTGCTGGTCAACAATGCTGGCTACATTTTGACTGGGGCCGTCGAAGAGTGCAGGTAAGAGAGCTCCAATTGATCACTGAACGGACATCTTGCAGAATCGAAAAGTAATACGGAAGATTTGCAGTGCTGACGTTGAATTATCAAACACAGTCGACAGGAGGTCCTCGAGCAGTTCCAAACCAATGTCTTCGGGCAACTGAACGTCATTCGTGCAGTCCTCCCCTATCTGCGCGAGAGACGCTCTGGCGTCATCGCGAATCTGGGCTCGATTGGAGGCTGGCTGGGAACACCGGCAGCCGGCCTGTATTGCGCGACCAAAGCGGCTGTTACTGTCCTTACGGAATCACTCCGTAAGGAAGTCGAACAGCTCGGCATCGAGGTTACTGCTATCGAACCAGGGTATTTCCGCACGAACTTCCTAAGTCATGGCCATAAGTCACGCGCTGCACATGAAATTAGCGATTATGAATCTGCACTCAAGGACTCCATGACAGCATTGTCCGCCTATGACAAAAAGCAGCCTGGAGACCCGGTCAAGGGAGCTCGGCTCATTGTAGAAGCCTTGACGAAGAGTGGGCGCTGTCAAGGCAGGCACTTACCGCCCAGGCTGGCCCTGGGCAACGACGCTGTCCAGTACATTGCTGGAGTTATGGATACCAACCGAAAGCATCTGGACGAGTGGAAAGACTTGACGTCCACGACGGATTGTGAAAATAGTGAAAAGTGATTTCTTCGACAAAGGATTTCGGTTGGAGGCTCAAAACAGATCCATAACGAATGGTAATGATTGAACCTCCTCAGCTGCCTTAGGAGATGAATGAAGCATCCATATGTTAACCGTGCTCATGGCGTCTCTCTCGTAAATATCAATATCTGTGTTCAAATTCGTAACTCAATACTATACCGATGTGTCAGCGAACGCCCGTTCTTCGGTATTATAAGGTACTATGTACTGAGGTTGAAATCTTAGATCACACACACACAGCCTTCCAGAACCCCGTGCCAGATCATCGTAGTTTGTTATCGACGCTTGGTCGTAATGTGGTGCGCACCATTGACTGCTCAATTTGACTAAGGGACGTGTCGTACGTCTAGTATATAGCAGGAAGCAGTGCCAACCTTCCACCATCCGTCACCATCGTCTCCCCATTTAAATACGCTCCCGCCTGGCTTGCCATGAATAGGATGATACCCGCAATATCTTGCTCGCTTCCAGTGCGCTCCGCCGGACTTCGGTCTGGCGGCATAGCACGTGCACCTGCGAATGCAACACCATGCCCTTCCACATCGCCGAATTTTGGCATTTGCGAAGTGTGACCCTGCGTCATCTCACTTGGATACAATCCGGGTGCAATCAGATTGCAGCGAATGTGAAATCAGTTCTGAGCGAAGCATGTGGACATCATCTTCACGAGGTGATTAACAGCAGCCTTCGATGTGCTGTAGGCGAAACTGGCAGCCAACTGGCGGCTAAATCCCGCTATCGAAGAGGTGACTATGACTTGGCTATCCTGAGGAACATTTCGCTTCTTGTTTCCGGCGTCCAGTAATTCCAAGAATGCGAGCGTCGTGTAGTACACTGCAGTGCAGTTTATATGGAGGGCCTTTGTATATTCCTCAGTCTCCGGTGACCAGAGCGCTTCCTGGAAGTCCTTAATGCTAGGCTTCTCGCCTCTGTCATTGAGGGTTTGCCAATCCTTCGGCCCCGACACACCGGCATTTGCAAACAATAAGTTGATAAACCCTCTAAAGTGGTTAGTATAAGTCAGCGCACATCTCGGCTTTCATCGTGTCCGAGAGTTTGGCATACTGCTCCTGGCGGACTTGCTCCACAACCTTGATTAGAGAAGACTTGTCGCTCACATCGCCCACGATGGGCTTTATTGAGCCGTTGACACCGGTCTTTGCTGCTTCTCGAAGTGTACTCTCACGTCGTCCGATAATATAGACTGCCTTTGCTCCGTTGGCATCCAATGCTCGAGCGGCATACAAGCCAAGGCCAGATCCGCCTCCCGTAACAACGGCTACGAGACCCTGGACGTTGAACAGGTCTTGGATTTTGTTGTTCGCCGGCATGATGAATTAACGCTTGAGGCGACGGTAAGTGAGTTACTTGTCGATGGTATCCTCCCGTTCGAATGGTTTGCATTATACTCCGAAGTGGATCATGAGGGGATGACGACCAATGACGCCATCAATCTCAAAATCGTAGCCTTCCGTTCTCGGAGGCTTCAACGGACTGACCCTGAGGCTTGTGAATGAGAAAATAAAGTACTTACATGTACCTGTTGCTTGAAATTGAGCACTAGTGACGAGCTGGTCTCTAGCTTTTGAATCAACGGGACGCTCACGATACTCCGTGGATCGCATCATGAATGGTACTGGTAGGGCCCTCCTGGACAGCCCTGGGAGATCCGAATCTCGCAAATCGATGATACTCACTGTTCGTTCCGGTAACCTCTTAACATCTATACGAGTCTACTTTTCAACTCAATGCCGTATTGCCAGACAACAAACAGTCCTTGGAAGTTACACTCTTCAACGATCAGCAACAGTGACAGACTCTAGGTTCAAATCCTGCACAGTAACAGACATAAGTCATGGGAATGACATGCTCTGGATTCATGATTCATTTGTATCACAGTCCTCTCACAATGAATCGAATAGCTAATATAAATGCAAGAATGAAGGTAAGGGGTTCGGCATTCGGACAGATCCGACCATGCACGGACCGAAGATCCACCGGCGGAACAGGTGTTTGTTGCTTCCGGACACTGGTACCTCAAACAGGCATCAGCAGTCCTCTATCAGGCGCCCTATGTATTATACAAGTGTTATTTCCTTGCATTTATGTCCCTGTCTTTGGGTCCACTATCAATAATGTCGACGACATATCTCCCGGCCCAGGAAAAACATGTTAGAAAGCTAGAATCTCAGTCGAGGCAGCAGTAGAGTAGAACCGAGCGACAGCCGGCATGGAGCAGCTTGAGATCCACAGCAAGGTACTGCTTGATTGCATAGCTTTCCTATCTCATGTTTGTAGCTGATGTCTACGTCAAGTCCTATCTCGTCCGTTGGGTCAATGTCAAGGCCGAGCATACGATTTCCTGGAGCATACAACCTCACGGTCACAAGAAAGCTATCAACTTTGGCATTTTCAAACATCCTGGTGCAGGAAATGCTCCGACACCTAAACTCCCTTCGTCGACTTTCGAGCCGCCTCCGACCCCTGGTGTACGTCCGGTGGATGCGCCGCAAGACAGTCACGGCTCGAAGAGCGCGGCTTCATCGGCTATAGAGAAGTTGAAGGCTATTGGATTGATACCAATTTCATGGTACGGGACGTGCGAGCCGGGAAGGGTGTCGACTGGAAAGCAAAATGTGCCCAAAGACGAAGCCGGAATGTATGCGCTGGTCTTCGATAACACTTTCGCCAAACAATTCTCGAAGAACGTGACTTTCGTCCTTCTGACATACCCAACCGACTCTCCTCCAAATCAGAACCATCATATGCGCTATATCCAGGGATCAGATAGCATAAATAGTCTCAGAGATAATTCAGCTTCAAGAAAAGCGCCTGTCCAGCGCGAATCATCCGAATCCGTTGCCCAGTCAGGGGCGCAACCGTCAAAGCTGCCTAACGGTACTGATGAAACCGGAGATCAGCTTTCTGGGCAAAGCGAAAGTAGCCTCGCGTCAAATTTCTTCACGGGGATCTTACAAAAACGGCGCCGGAAGCGACATCAGGGTTATGCTCGGAGATTCTTTTCGCTAGACTTCACGACCTCAACTCTGTCCTACTATCATAATCGACATACATTGGTACTGCGAGGTGCTATACCCCTATCATTAGCTGCCATCGGAGCCAACGCTACGACTCGGCAAATATCGATTGACTCGGGTGCAGAAATATGGCACTTGAAAGCACATCACCAAAGAGATTTCGAAGCTTGGAAGGATGCACTGGAAGTTGCAAGTACAGCACTGACGCCAACATCACCTGCTGCGGCAATAGGCTTCGATGCACGTACGCGGGTGTTCTCAGCAACGAGGACCAATCCTGAGGAGGAGCGAGAGTGGACACGGATTGAAGCTTTGCTCAAGAGAATAGAAGAATCTCGCGACGCGGCAATGAGTTTAGCGAAAGACACGGATCCCAAGTATCTGTCATCGATCAGCTATAAGCTAGCGATCGATAAGGTAGATTCCAACCCCCTCTCTAACGCATCCAGTACTTCAGAGAGCCCTTCCGAGCAAGGCTCAAATAGCGGTTATTTTCAAGAAGGCGAACGGAAACCGTTCTGGAAGCGGAGACAAACCAGTGAACGGGCGGTGCCTGGCATGTTCAAACGCAGCGTTTCGGCCACACCCACACTTTCGGCAGCAAGCAATGCAATACCTACTCCAAGACAAGCGTCATTTGTTCCAGAGAAATCATCGACGAAGAGCCATCTCGAGGAGGGCGTCCATGATCATTGCATGTCCTTACTCAAAGCATTGGACTCGGTCGTAGCCGATTTCAACACCCTTCTTATCGAGAGCAAGCAACGACGCCTGCCCAGGCCGCCGATCGTCACCGCTGCTTCGCGTTACAGCATTGATTCACTGGCGCCTCAAGAATTCTTCGACGCCCCTGATGGGAATGACTCGCAACTACTAGCCATACACGACGACAGCGATAACGAAGCTGGCAAAAGCGATGTATCTGCCAACGACGAAGATGCATCTTCCTCGGCGAGCGACATTGACGACAAGACAACCCATAGGGACACCACATCGGAGGACAAATCAACCTCAGCCTTCCCTTCCAAACCCAAGTCACTCACTCCTCTCCCAGCTCAGTGGGTCAAGCGACGAACCACAGTTCCTCCTCCAACCGTTCAACCTCCAAGCCTAATCGGCTTTTTCCGCAAAAATGTCGGAAAAGACCTCGCCACCATGTCCATGCCCGTCACCGCGAACGAGCCCCTCTCCCTTCTCCAACGCGCCTCCGAGCAACTTGAGTACTCTGACCTCCTCGACACAGCCGCCACCACGCCCGACTCCAGCACCGAACGCCTCCTCTACATCAGCGCCTTCGCCATCTCCACCCTCTCCAACTCCCGCGTCAAGGAGCGCGCAGTCCGCAAACCCTTCAACCCCATGCTGGGTGAAACCTTCGAGCTCGTCCGCGAAGACCGCGGCTTCCGCTTCCTCGCCGAGAAGATCTCGCACCATCCCGTCCGCATGGCCTGCCAAGCCGAGAGCGAGCACTGGACCTTCACCCAACCCCCCATGCCAACCCAAAAGTTCTGGGGCAAGTCCGCCGAGCTCGTCACAGAGGGTCAGGTGCGTATTGTCCTGCACTCCACAGGCGATCGCTTCTCCTGGGCACCAGCGACATGCTTCCTGCGCAACATCATCGCCGGCGAGAAATACGTCGAGCCCGTCGGCAGCATGACCATCACCAACGAAGCAACCGGCGAATCCGCAACCATCACCTTCAAAGCCAAAGGCATGTTCTCCGGCCGCAGCGAAGACGTCGCGGTCCAGCTCTTCGACTCCTACAGCGACGAGCTGCCTCTCGGCCTCGTCGGCAAATGGACTCACTCGCTTTCCATCACCGAGAACGGCGTGCCGAAAAGCAACACGCCAGCGATCTGGACAGCCGCGAAGCTCGCACCCGACGCTGGCAAACACTACGGCTTCACGACCTTCGCGGCCTCGCTCAACGAAATCACACCGCTCGAGAAAGGCAAGATCCCGCCGACGGACAGCCGCCTGCGACCGGACCAGCGCGCGGCCGAGGAGGGCGATTTCGATGCCGCGGAGGGGCTGAAGGTAAAGCTCGAGGAGAAGCAGCGCAAGCGGAGGAAGGCGGTTGAGGAGAGCGGGGAGGCGAGGGCGCCGAGGTGGTTTGAGAGAGTTGAGGGGGTGGTGAGCGGGGAGGAGGTGTGGAGGCTGAAGGGGGGGAAGGAGGGGTATTGGGAGGAGAGGGGTGGGAAGTGGGAGGGTGTGGAGAGGGTGTTTGATGTTTGATTGGTGGTTGACGTGGAGGGTTTGCACTCGGGGGTGTACAATATAAGATCATTGATCTCCTCAGAGGTCGAGGATGCAAGAGTCGTGTGGCTTTTTAGAAGTGTGATACCTACAGGAACGACCTGTCGCGAGCCTGAAGAAGCCTCGGAAATAATGGGGACGGTACGTAGTCACTGTAGGAACAGTCGCGTCGGTAGAAGGAAGGGTTTCAAGACGTGATTGCTATTACCTGATCTATCGAATTTTCTGTTCGACGGCATACAGACTCCTCGTATGCTATGCATCCACTGCCGTAGAGAGCTAAACACCTCGCTATGCACGTAACTCGTAATGGACTCCGAAGAACTTTCTCAGATACAGAACATCGCGGACGCATGCCCAACATCAGAAATAGACGCACCAGGACGAGCGCCAGAGCGCCTTGCTGTCCGGGAATTACCAGCGCGAACCACCTCCAGACCTGATCCTCCTTTTGCTCCAACCACCCAAAGACAACCGGCCCCTAGATATCGATCTCGATCCCAAAGTCCATAGCCCCAATAATGTCATCGTCCGCGCAGCTCCTCCCCACTTTCGGCAGCCCCTTCTGCGGCTTCTTGACCGGTGTCGCTGCCCTCAGCGGCTTCGGCGTCCCACCAGTACTCATCGGCGTCCCCGCCCGACTCCCATCGCTCTTCCCATCAAAGAGGTCATCAACAGCTGGCCTCGGCTTCGGCACCGCCAGCTTGTCAGCATTGACATCGTAGTGCGTCTTCGCCGTCGTCTTGACACGCGCAAACGGGTCCAGAAGACCCTCACCACGCTCGAAACGCTCGCGCGCGAGTCTCTCGGCTTTTCGCTCTGCGCGCTGGGCTTTGCGCACATCTTCGGTGTTGGCTTTGCGGTTGGCACGGTTGAGCTCCGCGAGGCGATCTTGCTGCGTTTGGCCTTCTTTGGCGGCGCTGGCAGCGGGTTTGTACAGTTTGGTGCCGAAGGCGAGTTTAGGGGGTTCGAGGGCGGCGAGCTCGGAGTCGATCTTTGCGATGGCGGCTTCGTCGCCTTGCTTTTCGGCGATCTGGCGACGGCGAAGGATGTCATCACGCGCGAGGTGGGAGAACCGGTTTTGGAGCACCCCGGAGCGTTGGAGCTTCTGCTCGATCTCTACGGCGGTCCAGGAGCGGTTGAGGAGGTTGTTGATGTCGGTGACTTTGGAGATAAGAAAGGGTTTTGTGGGATGTTTCAGCTCTTCGCCTGCTAAGAGTCGAAGGTAACGCTCGAACTCCGCCTAATTTTGTTAGTAAGGGACGTAGGACTAAGTCACGAATGACCGACCGTAGTGAACTTAGAGTTCGAGCATGCTATGAATGGCATGTCCTTCTCAGATTTGCCGATAGCTACTCTGGCATATTGATTAGTAGGGAACGATTTCCCATTGGGCCCCTCCATTGCATATTGTCTCCCTTCAGAGAAGCCTGCTAGCTATTAGCGGTAGAACATCTCCCAGGAGTGGCAATTGCTTACCCGATATACGTCCAACCCTATAGATTGACTCGCCATTGGCTTTGTCGACGCCGATGTTGACACGAACATAGCAATTGACGATAGCTTCGTTGAACCCAGGGTAAAAGCAAACCTTAGCGAAGTTATCACGGCCAACGCGGACATGCTCAAAATCGATCTGCTGTGCCGGCTGTTCATCAGGCGGAGGCTGATGGGATGCAGCTCGATCATCCCACTCCACTTCACTATCGCCATCGGCATCGACCTCAGACCCGCGAGCCATAGGAGACGATTCCAGCATGCGACGGTTACGTCGCTCTTCGCCTTCGAGACGGCGTTGCTCGTTACGGGCCTTGTTCTCTTCGCGCTGACGAGTGTACGATTCAATGGTAGATGAATCCCCAACCTTGCGTCCACCAAGGGTGGTCTTCTGGCGAGTGCTCTTTCGCTTCGGGCTATCTTCTAGCTCGGCCGTATCTGCTTTGCGCTTCTTCTTTGATTCAGCCTCTCCACGAGCTTGGAGAAGACGTCGAAGATGGATATCCTGCTGCTTGCGCTCCTGCTGGTGGGCACGTTCGGCAAGGATGGACTCGCGTTGGATCTCGGACAGGGACATAATCTCTTTTTTGTCCTTCTCGGAATAGAATTTGCCATCGACAGGGAACATTGGGCCATCGTCGTCTACCTCGCCAGCCGGAGAGGTCTCTGAATCCGATTCCGACATGGGAGCAGAGTCAAGGGAATTCGGCGAAGATGCAGTCGAAGAGCTGGTTTTGAGGGTCAGCATTGTGTTGTGCTGCGGTGTAATGGCTTGCAGGTGTGGAAAAGGAGACCTACGCCTCGCCTTCTTCTTCGGAATCATCCTTTCTAGCCTTCTTGGTGCCCCGGCTAGCACCACCATTCACCTTAGTTGAGGGCTTGTGTGACATGTTGAGCTTGCTGGAAGAAGCTTCATTCATGCGGTGGACCTCAGTGACAGTGTCTGAAACTGGAGAAGATTTTCTGGCGCTGCCAGGAGAAGTGGGTTTAGATTCTTCTCCATCGGAGGAGTCGCCATCCGCAAGCGCGAGAATCGCCTCGTCTAGATCAGCCATGACAGGCTAGCGCTTCGTGGGCAAACAAGACTGTGATGCTGAAGAATACAGTGAATGATACGAAGCCCGCTTCGTATGTCCAATAAGTCCGAAGTCCGAAGTAAGGTACGAGTACAGGTGTGCGGAAGTGGTGGGAGATTGGTGAGATGTTGGAGAGTAAGAGCTGCAGTGATGGCTATCAGAGTTTTCTCTCGAGCGGGAGGCTGGGAAGGTGAAGCGTAGTGTTGTCTGATCTTGTGTTGCTGTGAATGAACAACGGTGGCCAATTCCCCATAATTCACTACTCCAGGGGGCCTTTGATAGCCAAGCCCCGCTAGTGTAGCCGCGCTCTTGGCGCAGAGTGACAGGGCAGATCATCGGAGCTGCAGTAGAGCTCCGATCCATCAATTCGTCTGATTGGGTTCTGACTCGAAGACTTGAGAGCTCTTCTCCTCAATCATGGCTGCTGCGCTACGATCGGTCTACAGGCCGGCCTTACGACTCAAAAGTCCGATTTGTGACTTTCTCCTCCCTAGCTTTGCCTCCTCACCAGCACGAAGGACGCAGCATGCCTCAATCACCACCTCCTCAGCCCCTCCCTCATCTGAACCGACTCCTGAGTCTCTCAACAGCCCATCTGGAGCTAAGCGAAGGAAACCGCTTTCAAAGGAACAACAGGATTTCCTAGACAGCGCCGTAAGCTTGCCTTTTCATCCATTGCTTCCCCTCCAATCCCAGGTGAGTGTCTCTTCTAATTCTCATCGACAGCTTCGTGTGAATCATGCAGGCGAGCTTGCCGCTACTCTCATCTACACTGCTCAAACGCCTCCTATCCTCAAAGCCTACCCTCACCTCCGCGAGCTCATGCACCATATGTATTCCCAAGAAGCTGGGCACTTCTCCACCTTCTCAGCTCTCCTCGCTAAACATCGCATCCGGCCTACAGCCATGTATCCTATCTGGAGCGTCGCAGCCACGGCTCTGGGCTGGGGTACCGCAATCATTGGTCGAGAAGCGGCAATGGCGTGTACGGAGGCTGTGGAGACGGAGATAGGTGGGCATTACAACGGCCAGGTGAGAGTGTTGCTGCAGTGGATGAAGGAGATGGAGGATAGGGGCGAGGAGGTAGGTGAGGAGGTAAGGGAGCTAGTCGGAACGTTGAAGAGGATTAGGGATGAGGAGCTGGAACATTTGGATGAGGCGGTAGGGCAGGATGCGAAGATGGCCAGTGGGTATACCTTCCTAAATCGGGTAGTGAGGAGCGGATGTAAGGGAGCCATATGGATTAGTGAGAGAATCTAAGTTGAGCTCAGGCTATCCTATTGTTTTCTACCTTATGCTGCCTTGAAGGGTGAAGGTGGCGAGCTGGAAATTTGAGAAACCTCTTCTGGGAGGCTTACTGGGTCCCACGGCAGAGGCCTGTGGAATACCTCGGTCCAAGCGTCGCCTCCTTCCCAGAGCAAGAGCCACTTTACGGTCTTGGGTATGCCAGACTGGTAAACTTTCTGGAGTTGCTCTGTGGTCCAGCCCCTGGCCTCCCGCTTGTCTCTCAAGTAGGTATGAGCGCCGTACGGATCCTTCTCAAAGGAGCCGTAGCCCCTGTTGTATTCCCCTAAGTCCAGGTGCTCTCTAGAAACAACATCGTGTGAGGGATCGATGCCAACGAAAGTAAACTTATCTATTGGCCAACGGATGGCTGGGCAGTGCAACTCTATGAATCGACGCTTCTTGAAGTCGTGTGACACCAGACTAATGTGGTTTGGCCACCTTTGGATAGTCAGATAGAATCGTAGAAGCGGGAAGAGTAGATTTTGGTAAGAGTCCACTGCAACCTCTTCCGTGGTCACGCGAGTCTCAAATTCAGGGTTTTCGAGTATATCGAAATACTTGTTGGCTCGAGCAACGTCCTAGAAATGATCGACGTCAGTCATGACAGCTCGGGCTGAAGATTGATTGGGACCTCGTATGCTGTGGCTGAATCTCAAGGTTGATCGGTAAAGTCATCCAGCATATTGGGAGAGATGAGAGATCCGGTTGGTCCGAATAGGAAAGTTGACCGTACAAAATAGGATTTGGCCTCACTGATTTCAGTCCTATTCTGCTTCGTTGGACCTCTGGATATGTCAACTACTACATCCATTCTCCAAGGTCGGTGCATACCCTGAGAATACTAGCAGGGAACCCGCGTTCTCGTTCAATAGGTGTAGCCCTGCGTGGATGTGCTCGATAAAGGTCGCCGTTTCTCTCCAGTGTTGGAAGTCCTCGATAAGCCTGAGCTGTGTCAACGAAGCCAGAAGGCAATTGCGCAACAGGCGTGTATTTCATGCGCGGACACGGTGCACTTTTCAGAGGTTCATCTGTTCAGCCATGAATCTCCACGCTTGATTCAGTCTAGCGACATTCCGTTATTCCATTCTTTTATAATTGCCGTGTATCGAGGGCACCATCTCCTACCGGCGCATGGGATAAGTGCAGAGACTAGCTAAAGGGAGTACGAAAGCCGTGGAATGTGCTCCACCAGCCGCAGACGAGTAATTCTGGAAGGAGAAGCACACAACCCACCATTCAACTGGATCTCGTCCATTCGTCGGACCACCTAGACAGATAGCATGGCAGCAAACTATAATGAGGTGGTCGACCAGACCAGATTTTTCACGTGGTCGGTAGAGTCGGGTCATGGCTGTCGTCGAAGATTCGCGGAACTCCATATCGCCAGGCTCGGGGATGCTCTCGGCGTAGAAGCTATGCGTTTAGGCGAGTAGAAAAATCAAAGTGTGTAAGCCTGCATTGAAGTATCTAAAGAGGCTAGGAGCAGAAAGCAGATGTCTTTGTTCTAGCTTAGTTCCACATTCGGAGAGACAGAAAAGTAAAGTAGGCAGTTGACAGAAAGCGCCTTCTGCAGTTGGTACAAGACCTTGCATTAGGAAGGAGCTCTGGGCGCCCAATGCAAATGCCGCTAAAGGTGCCTTAGGCTCCGGAACCCGAGAATGCCGATCATGCTTGTGAGCAATCGCTGAAACAGACGCGCTATAGTGCTGAGATAAAATGATACACAACCCACGCCTCTGCTCTACTCGTGAAGGTAAGTGCAGGTGTCTCCTTTCCGGCATTTGCCCTCTTGCCAGAATCTGCACGGATATCGTGGTATACCATCGAACTGGCAATGCCACGTCAGTATCTGACACAACATGGGGAAACCCTTTATGAAGGACGAATGCCACGTACCTTCTTCTCGGGACCCCTTTGCCGCTTGTTTTGTCCAAATCCATAGCTGCCGTTGGCCTGATCATCATCGGCTTGACGTTTGCGCTCATACTCTGTTTGATACATATTATAACCGTAAGATTGCATTGGCGCAGCTGGTTGTTGGCCAATCTGCGCCAGAATTGCTTGGAGATTAGGCTGCTGGGTCTGAGGTGCAGAGTACGCTGGCTGAGCCTGGCTAGGCACTTGCATAGCGGCAAGTGCTGCTTGAAGATTGTACGCAGGAGCTCCGGAATGATGTGGCGTTGGCGTCATTTGCGGTTGTGGTTGCTGATTGTGAGAAAATTGGGCAAATATAGCCTCGAGGCCGCTAGCAGGTGCTTGTGTCGTCTGTGTGTTAGGCTGTTGATACTGCTGCGGAGCGGCTTGCTTATTAAACATTCGTAGCAATGCAGAAACGTCTGGAGCTGATGGTTGCCCCAGAATAGGGGCAGCTGGCGAGTAGTATTGGGATGTACGTAATCCGTTGAAATAAGCAGGTCCACGCTCCTAGAAGATGAGTTAGCACAGATCCTGAGCATATACATGCAAAACCACGTTACATTGTACACCGATTCAGGGTTCGGTGCTCCGAAGTCTTTCTCGACTGTCTGCTCGCCTGAATAGGGCTCTGCAGGTTCTCGAGGGGATGATGGAATGTCTGACAGTGAAGTGTATATCACTAGCAATTTTGAGCGTTCACGCTCTTCTTGCACTGCCTTTTCTTGACTTTCGACTTCTTTCCTACCACCTCGAGTAGAACAGCTGCGCTCAAGCTGATCCTTGTCGATAACGCTGAAGTCAACCACTGAGACCTGTCAGTGACGCCGTTTGTCAAATTTACAGAGAACTTACTTGACGGTGAATACCAGGAGATTGGGAGTTCCTCAGCGGGCTCGTAATCGTCTTCTTCGTCCAAAAGGTCGAGGTCTTTGTGCATCTTGAGCATCTGGCCTTCACCTCGGCTATCGCCAACGTCGCGGACCATGCTATCGTCGTGCCCGAGTTCTTCCTCTGGATCGTGTTCAAAGGTACGCACTTCGACCAGATCATCGTCAGCTTTGAAAGATACACGAAGCTTGCGACGCTGCTCTTTCCGCAAGCGCTTACGCTTCTCCTCTAGTGATTCGGGTGGTCGAGACTCCTCGGACTTTGAAGGGGCATCATCCTTCTGCTTGTTAAGGTTCGCCATTGTCTCGGCAAAGGAGAAAGCGGGCTTCGATGTCCCACCCGCCGTCGCGGAAGGTTTGCTGTCAGAGCCCTTACCACTTTCCGAGCCATCTTTGGCTTTATTCCCGACATTTGTTGCAGATTTTGATGTTCCTGGCTTTTTTGATGCTGACTGTAGGCTTGAGAAGAATGTGGAAGGTTTTGCGGCAATGTGATGGGCCTTGACTCTCTCAGGGACGGCAGCAGATAACGGAGTCTTTCCCGTCGATTTGGATTCAGCCTTGGCAGCCTGCTGTCGTCGCTTTTCAAGTAGGCTAACGGTTTTTGGGGCATTGCTTGAAGTTGAAGTACCGTTAGCTAGCCCAGCCTGCTTCTTGTTCGGTGGGGAGCCGGAAGTGTCATTCGGTCTTGGCCGTTTGATGCCAGGAGCGCTATCAGATGATCGAGGACCGTCCGTTGAAAGCTTATTCGTAATCGAGTCTTTGCTGGCTTGCGACTGTACAGATTTACTATCCGATACAGTTTTCTTCGCGCTCAGGCCGAACTTTTCCAAAAGTTTTTGAGCGAGAACTTTGACTTGATCATCTCCTTTCTTTATGAGCCTTGAAAGCAATTTGTCCAATTTGGTTTTCTCAATCGTCTCTTGATCTATCTTAAGCCAACGACTCATGAGCTGCAACATATAAGTATTGATTGTATTGCTCCAGGGCCAGCTTGGTTCTCTACGTACCTCGAGTATGCTGACAATGAATGGTCCCGAGTACTCATTCTCGTTCGTACGATTGAGGAGAAATTGGGAGAACGTTGCACACATAACGGGGTTCTCCCCAAGCCTAGGCAGCGTATCAGCGAGGTTGACCTTTATTGATTTGTGAAGCTATATCAGGTGCTCGACGAGAAAGAATAGCTATCATTTTGATTATATGACTTTGTAATTCGACGCCCGCATCGTTATAACTGTCACAAAGATCCATGATATAGACGATCAATGGCAGTGCTTATTCCACGAGCGCACTGATTGGGGGTAACCTGACTACACTAAATTACAGGCTCTGACGCCATTTCAAGGTCTAAAAATTGCAAAACTTGTGGGCTGGGCGCCATGTCGATACCTGGCAATGGCAGTGGTTCAAGGGTGTGAATCCTTTCTACTGTGAATAGGACGTTGTGGCACGCAGTCTTCAACGGTGCCGCTTGTGAAAGAGTGGGAAGATTTCGCTGAAAGCGAATGGAATTTGTACGTACCTCTCAACAATATCTCTGTGCCCATGCCTCAATGTGAGGCGGAGACAGGACTCCAAGAGACGGCGTTTCTCATCAGCACGACTTCGGTAGTCGGATACTTTTGTCGCCTCTTTTTTCTCGGTCGCTTGCTGCAACTTCTGCGTCTCTGATTTCCATTGTTCGCGAATGCTTCGGATTATCTCCCAGTACTCGCCAAGAGCACTTCTGATGACCGCGCCTGAAAGCACTACGCTACGTTTAGCCCACACTGCCTTGATAATGTCAAATTCAATGGCTTTGTCAGGATCGTTGGGTCGAATAAGAGGAATTGGTAATGGCTCTTCGTTCTGCGGCTCCTCCTCAGACGCAGATTCATAAGTAGAATCATCCTCGGAGCCAGAGTCGCTTGACGAGTCGGCAGACGAAGCTGATTCAGTGGTTGGCGTTTCACGTGCACTGACTGGAGACGGTCGTGAACCAGCTACTCCACTTCCAGCCACTTTAAGCTTTTTTCTGACTGTGTCTCGGGCCAAATTCCAGGGACCAGTGCCCTTTTCTATAGCGGTATATCAGCCTTGTGGCCAACATGCTGTAAAGATGCGCTATTACCTTGTAGGAGCAATTTTTGTACTTCCGATTTCGACCTACGTTTTAAATGTTTCGGCAGATTGGCTAGAATAATCGTCAACGATACTTTGCACGACTTGCTTTATGGTGATTTCTGGAAACTCTACCTTTAACATTGGTCACGTCTACAAGACTATTGCTAAGAAACGCAGAGCCTTTGATTTTGCTAGCTTTCGAGGAGGTAGATAGTGCAGCGGCATCCCGAACAAGTAGCCCGCGTCGAGGAACGCTGCTTGGAAGGTTCGCTGCAATAGACTTCCAGGCTTCGCTATCCAAAGGGCGCGAAGCTACGATTTCACTCGTAGATAACCTGCGCGAAGGCAAAGCAGGAGTATTCTGGTTTGGCTGTTGCTACAATATGATCAGCTCAGCGCTAGACAGTCGGAGACAATCTTTAGCCTTGTCGTGACTCGTAGCTTACCTGTCGAGGTTTGGAAGATGCACCCTGTGAGTAAGGATTGGGATAATGCTGCAGAGCCTGCGGAGAGATTGTCTGGTTTTGGGTTGTGACATTTTGGTAGCTTTGTGAATTTGGGAATGTATAGTGTGATTGACTTGTCACTGGCACTTGGATCCCCAACCTTGGATCGTAAGCCGGCGTTGACAAGGTTTGCTGGGCGTGCGAGCGGAAATTGGAGTAATCGAAGGAAGATGGAATTCGCGAGTAAATCTGATCGTAGGGTCTGTCTTGGATACCGTAGTCTGGCGCGGCATAATTGGAATCCTGTAATGTGTTGGTATTCCAATTTGGATTTCCTCGGCCAAAAGTGTTGATGGTATCTTGAGTGTCTGTAAAGGATGCCGGATCCCAGGCATTGTTGAATGCTGGATCATGATCCGGCTGCAGGAAGTTGCCGAACTGATCGTTCTGAGAGGCACTGTTGAAGGAGTAGTTGCCTCTGAAAGCATGGGCATTAGGATTATTGGGATCTTGATGTCTTGAGTCCATTGTAATGCACCCAATCAATCCCGCGGAGGTGCCTGGTGGTCCGTGCACACGGCTGACACTAACCCCAAAAGCGTTAGGAGCACAGCGGCAAATAAGACAGACTCTCGGTGATGGGCCAGCTTTTGTGCTCTGCAATATGCAGTCAAGATTTGGGCCTTTGTGGCTTAGGTGAAATTGCCAGGCCGTAGCTATGATAAAAGTAGCTCCTCCAGACCGTACTGCTCCCAGAGCTCAGGTGATTCTGTACTCAATGCTTCGAAAACTCTGGAGGCACGAACAGGTCACAAACTCAACAAGGGTCTCGATGAACCGATCGTGTGTATATGGCTTGCCTTCAAGGACAAGCAACTTGCATTGTAGCGACCAATACTGCATGGAGTGATCACTTTGATTCGAGCCAGATCACCGACGCAACTCACGCGTCCACCCACCCAATGTCGTCCTTATAGTCGCTCTATAATCCCTTGAGATGGCAAAGGCTTAGTACTTTATCAAGGCTATGAGGTTCATGAGATGTTCTAAGTGCCTGGCAGCGGCATCTGACGAGGTTCTTGGGTAGAAATTGATGGATGATGAAGCGTGGAGGTTGAAAGAAAATTGCGCGGGATTTCGTTCGTGACTGACGCTAGTCCCTTAGAGCGCCTACCTAGTAATGGATGACTAACCGAGTTCTCGGTCCTATCATGTTTCAGCAAAAGAGCATCAACGATTCGTAACTAGTGATGCACACCCATCATTTACCGCATCGCTTACTAGCGGTAATTACCGTAAATGACGGTAAATGAAAATCCTCATTTACGGTCAGTGACGCACTAGTAGGGGGGGGAACTATTAATAGTATATTTGATGCTTTACAACGGTAAATAGTTATCAAATCTGAGCTTTACTGCCACCGACGAAGCTCCTTCTCTTTAACACGAAAGAGGAAGGCGCTAAGCCTATTCGGGTACTCTCTCACTAGGCCTCATGTTACTAGCGTGTTATTTACACTTACAGGCTGGATTTCTCCTCATTTACGGTAATTACGGTCAGAGATCGTTCCTTACCGGTAAATAACCATCACTATTCGTAACGCTGTGTGTGACTCTAAACCGCCGCTCTCTGGCTAAGCGCATCTCGTGATTCAGGGTATGGCACGGAATAATGTTCCTGCTTGCTTCTAGGTGGATCACCACGAAGCGCCTCACGAAGCCCTAGTTCAAAGACTTGACCGTCACGAATACTCAAGAAACAAATCGCTTGACGATAGAAGCGTTTCCAATCATCAGCTTCAGGTCCATCGGTTCTCCCTTTCTACAACCTCTCCTTCACAAATTTGTCGAAGATGGATCAAGCGCCTGCATACATAAAGGAATCCCACACTTATCACGAGACCAATGCGCCGTACTTTCTACCCAACGAGTAAGCACTTCGACTGCCTTTGGCTACCTTAAGCTTGTACGAGTCTCGTGATTTATCGACCGAGTAGTGCACCTGAGCATGAGCGTCTCAATGAACAGCATGAGGCTTTCACAGAGCTGATGCACGGTCGCGTATTCCACGCGTCTCTTGAAGATCCTCATTGCATCCTTGATGTGGGATGCGGTACCGGAGTTGTGTCGTGTATCTTTAGTCAGATGTTTCCATCCGCCAAAGTTTATGGCGTCGATCTCTCCCCAGTCCCCGCCGCCAATTCTAAGCCCAAAAACGTATCGTTCATTCAAGGAGTTATGCCGCGGATGGCATACTTCGATGACACCGGAGTTTTCGCCGAGGCATCATTTGACCTTGTTTTCAGTCGCCTTCTTGTTGCCGGCATGTGTGGTTGGCAAGAATATATGAAAACTGCTGCGAAATTGGTCAAGCCTGGCGGCTATGTGTAAGTGATCGGGCTGCCTCCATGCTTGCCCTTCGATACCTGTCGGGTCGCATCCGTGGATGGTATATCAAGCTATACGTTGAATGCCCGGGTGCCCGGATTATCGTTCACTATCTACAACACTGACTCGCAGCTCTCGGTAGGGAAACACAGGAACTATCAATGGGGTGGTACATTGACGAGACACCATGCGATCAGGACTGGGAGTGGGCCGACATCCTCAAAGCCGAAGCGAGAAAGGAAGGCATGGACCTGGAGTGTGGAAAGAATATGGGGAAATATATGCGTAATGCAGGCCTCGAAGTTACTCACACCAAGACGTACAAATGGCCTTGGGGTGCCTGGCTAGCGGACACAGGGCACCTAGAAACAAGAAGGCTTGGCGATCTCTCCCTAAAGACATCCTCGATGTTCAATGGCGTGATCGCTAGATTATTGAGGGGAAAGTCGTACAGCGAGGAACGCATCGCAGAGCTTCAATCCGAAGCTAATCAGAAGCTTTGGGGTGGGCAGAATATGTATATACGCTGGTATGTGACCCTAGGTCGTAAACCCATATAGACATGAACAGTATCGTACATATGAGCAATGTTCATTTTCTCGTATGTACTTTACATGATGATACCATCCGTATTCACTTGGTGCGTTGAGACCTACCGCAAGGAATTCTCATGACTACATCTACGACAGCTGCCATGATGAACATACTTCTATTAGGCACCAGGATATCGTGAGGCCATCAAGTAATACATCCATCTCTCTGTTGATGATGAAAACCCTCCCCACTTTTTGAAGAATCGAGGTCACCTTTAATCATGGTTGGCCATCACCAATCACTCCGAGACCGGCAAGTAGGTAGGCCTTCCATTGCCCAGCGTTCTGAACCCTGATCAGTACTGATTTCTTCACACCAGCATCCCTCGAACGGATCTTGAATCTCAATCATTCCTCGCGCGAGCCTTCTTCCGCTCAACATGACCCTTCCGCTGCCAACGGACTTATACCCCAGGCTACGCCCATCTTGAATTCCGATGGAGATCCAATCTGGAAGGTCCTAGTTTTCGACAATTTAGGAAGAGATGTGATCTCAAGCGTGCTGCGGGTCAACGACCTGCGGGGGTGGGGCGTTACGATACACCTGTGAGTTGATGTGGGCGAGGACGAAGGGAACATGAGTGAGGAGCTGACTGTAACAATCAGGAACATCAATTCCGCTCGCCATCCTATCCCCGATGTACCTGTCTTGTATCTGGTCGAGCCCACGGCCACCAATCTCAACCTCATAAATGCAGACCTGTCCAGAAACCTCTACGCCGATGCCTACATCAATTTCACCTCCTCGATACCGCGGCCTCTCATGGAGGACTTTGCGGCGCAGATAGCGGAGGCCGGTACTTCAGAAAGCGTGGCACAAGTCTACGATCAGTATCTCAACTTCATCGTTGCGGAGCCCGATCTCTTTACTCTGGGGCTGGGAAAGGAGACCTATGGGACACTCAACAGCGCGCAGACCAAAGATGAAGATCTCGACACCTTGATTGACAAGATTGTCAGCGGTCTTTTCAGCGTCGCGGTGACCATGGGTATGTCGTTTGACGAAAGGCACGGAAGATTACAGCTGACTGGAGCGCAGGCACGATACCGATCATTCGCTGCCCGCGAGGTGGCGCTGCGGAGCCCGTTGCTGCAAAGCTTGATCGCAAATTGAGGGATCACATTCTGAACTCGAAGGACAATCTTTTTTCATCGCAAGGCCAATGGCCGTCGTCGTCGGGCATCACGCCAACGTCACGACCTGTCCTCATCATCGTCGACCGTAACGTTGACCTGATTCCTATGCTCTCACATTCTTGGACTTATCAATCGCTCGTTCATGATGTGCTGAAAATGCATCTAAATCGAATCACCATCGAGACGCTAGTTGACGAGGATAACCCATCCAAGGGAAGGACGAAGCGTTCTTATGATCTCAACTCCAGCGATTTCTTCTGGGCACGGAATGCGGGCGTTCCCTTCCCGCAAGTGGCAGAGAATATCGATGTAGATCTCACCAAATGGAAGGAGGAATCTACAGAGCTTACGAAGAAAACCGGTGCGTCCTCTCTCGAGGACTTGCAGAACGAATCAAGTGCCACGACGCTGCATCTCAAGGCCGCTATCGCGATACTGCCAGAACTGCAGGAACGCAAGAAAATCCTAGACATGCACATGAATATCGCTACCGCATTGCTGAAAGGTATCAAAGATCGGAAACTCGACGAATTCTTCCAGCTCGAGGAGAACATCACCAAACAGACCAAAGCCCAAATCATGGAACTGCTCAATGACGAAGCAAAAGGCAAAGAGCCCCTCGACAAGCTGCGCCTCTTCATCATCTGGTTCCTCAGCACAGAACAAGACATCTCCAGAGCCGAGATGGACCGCTTCGGGGAAGCCCTGACCAAAGCCAATGCCGACGCAACCGCCCTAGCCTACATAAAGAGGTAAACCCCCATCAACCACTCCTCTCACAACTCCAACTAACACCTCCCCCCCCCAGCGTCCGTGAAATCACCCGCATGACAATGATGACCTCCGCGCCCACGCAACCAGCCCCCCCATCCACGAGCAACGAACTCCTCCGCGGCTTCAGCTCCATCAGCAACCGCCTCACCGACCGCCTCCGCGACGGCGCCCTCGGCGCCAACTTCGAGAACCTGATCTCGGGCGTCAAGAACTTCCTCCCCGTCAACAAAGACATCACCCTCACGAAGATCACCGAGTCCCTCATGGACCCCACGTCCGCCTCCTCCTCCGCCATCGCCAAGACGGAGGACTATCTTTACTTCGACCCCCGCTCCGCCAACGCGCGCGGCACGATGCCGGCGCCGCGGCAGCAGCAGCAGTCCGGTGGGGCGCTGGGGGGTTTGGGGCCCGGGAGCAGTGCGACGTTTGGGCAGAGGAGACAGGGGTTTAGCGAGGCGATTGTGTTTACGGTTGGGGGCGGGAGTATGGATGAGTATGGGAATCTGCAGGATTGGGCGAAGAGGACGAGTGCGGGTGCTGGTGGCGGTGGGGGGGCGGGACCGCGGCGGAGGGTGGTGTATGGGAGTACGGAGATTGTGAATGCGGAGGATTTTGTGACGATTGAGTTGGCGAGGTTGGGGAGGGAGAGCAAGGGGTAGTGGTGCAGAGATGTAGTGGGGTGTGGTAATGAGGAGAGGATGGGCTTGTATGGCTTGAAAGACTAGGCTGATTGATAATTCTGCTTCGTGCGCTGAGTTCTTTTACACGGATGGTGATGAATGCTGCCGAGTCTAGTTGCTGCCGGTGTGAATGTTGCTCAAGGGCTTTCAACGCAGTAGATGCTTTGAGCGGCAAAGACGGTAAGAAATACCGCGATGGAAGTACAAACCGAGTGTCCGACCAGAGCGGGACAAAAGATAGAAAATTACCAGCTTCAAAAGCGCAAACAAGGAACGATTCTGGGGCTCGTGGTCTTTGGTATGTACAATGGCGAGAAACGCTCTGTCCGAGGGACTCGTCATAGCTTCTAATCTCTACCTACGAGAACTTCTTGCCCTCCACGCCCCCCGCCCTGACCGGGTTCTCCTCCCTTCTCTCCTTTTCCTCATTCCGCGCATCCAGGTTCGCCAATGGCAGACTCAAGAATTGATGCTTGTTCGTCCACCTCACCTGGCTCTCGGCGAACTTATCTGCATACGCAGGACTGGGCGGTGGCTCTGTGATCTTCGTGACCAAGTACGCCGTCGACGCTTCCGCGATGCCGTAGATCAGAACCCCGAGGAGCGGGATCTTGAGGAAGATGTAGAAGCCGACGCCGAAGCCGAAGAGGAGGCCTTCACGGTCGTGGAACCAAAGGCGTTTTTGAGAAGGGGTCATGCGGATGCGAGAGAAGTAGGGTTCGAGCTGTGGATTGCGGGAGTCAGAGAGAGGGAATTGAGGGGGGAGAGGAGGGAGCGGAGGGGTTACCAGTTCTCGCATTAGGCTTCGAGAGGAGAAGTAGCTTTGCAGGAAGATGACAAGGTAGCGGCGCGGGAGGAAGATGCCGCTGCCGAAAATGGCGACTGCGGGTATGGGTCCTGCGGCCTTGTTGAATGTGTAGAAACTCGCGGCTGGTAGTACGAATCGGCCGACATAGGGGAGATACGAAAGCATGTATATGACTAACGAGATGCCGGCTCTTCTACCGAAGCGGATGAGGAACGCGAGGGCTGCATCCATGGGTGGCCGATGCTTGCTCGTGTCTCCGTGGGTAGAGTAGAGTCGGAGATTTGGGTAGTACATGGCTCGCAGGGTATTCGGGTCCTCCGATTTGTGCTTCTGGGTATAGGTCTGGTCAACCCATTGCAGGGAGTCCATGAACCTGACATGATAAGTCTCGAGCTAAGAGATATCTGAAAGCGGCATACATGTGATCCAATGTTGGTGTAATATACCGCATCAAGCTCATCAAGAAGAACGGGGCTTGGAGGACCGAATTGGCCAGGAAGTCCATCCCTCCCACAAGCTGGTCGTCCCAAGTCACCGTGTCAAAGTTCACGAAGAAAGCTAGGAACCATAGCGTTGCTTTGATAGCAATAATCTGCATGGTTCACGGGTCAGCGAACGCATCAGAGTATCGATCGTCTTTTTCCTTACAGGCACAGCAATCAGGAACCTAATCAGGATACCCGCACAGACTGCGAGCGCAGCCTGGCGGTAGTGCTCATACTTGAATAAACCTGGGTTTTGCAGAGCTCTGTGTGCTACCGCATCGTTCAGCTTGCGTTAGCAGGGTAGGATTCTGGAGAGGCAAACCGCCGACTACGGTGAGCTGGGCGCCTCTGAGGATGGCATTGGGGTCGAAGTTGGACATCGCAAAACTTCCAGTAGCCAGTGGGAGGGAGGCCTAGACAGAGTGCACCGAAGAGAAAGTACAGTACCTGAAGTCCGAGACAAGTCGGCGGCGCTGATCCACGCTAGTGAGATAAGATGCAGATTAGGGTTCATTCAGATAATGGGGGACGATCACGGGACCTGCAGGTTATACTGTCTCGACTGTTACTTCCATTGTACATTACATGTACTTTATTGAGGCTGGCTTTTCTGAAACGCATCGCTAAAAGGCCAACTTGTTTTTCAGTAACGATATAAGCATGCAACGATTCAATGTTCGCAAAGACATTGCTCTAGGCAATCCGACCAATTCAGGCTTTTGAGCAAAAAGTCGTTCAAATGCATGGCACTTGATGTTGGAATTCCTTTAGCATCCAGAAAAGCCAGCCTGAGTAGACTGTTCGAAGATCGAATCAGACTCTAGTGTCCGACTAGGGGTACGCATCTCACAATAAATAACTTTTTGACGAAGTACAATGGCTAGTTGCCGGTTCGGACACTTCCCCTAAGCGCATCGAAAGGCGTCCAGTAAGATCAAATATACGCTGGAGACCGAAATCAATGAGAGCACTCATCACCTCAGTACTGGCTAGTCATCATCTCGAGGCTCTAGTCATCCCCATAACCTCCCCGTCCTCGCCGCTTTTCACAGGCTTCTCTGAGATCGAAATGGTGCCCACTGACAGTCACTTGCGGCCACCGCTTGAGGTCTCGGAACAACCTTGTCATGAAGACAACGCTTCTGTGAGTACCGGCGGCGCAGTAGACTAACACGGCAACGTTATAAGGATCAGCCGGCGTCAAGTCCATGACCAAGCGCTTGATCTTGGTAAGAGCACGTTGATACTTCTGTTCGTGCTCAGGATGCGACCAGAAATTATCGATTATCTCCCGGTCGAGGCCCGTATAGAGACGTGTCATCCATCGCGGCGGACAACGTAATTTGCGGAGATCAAATTCGCAGAGAACAGGAAGGTGGATGTCATGTTTATCAGAGTTTTTGGCGCCGAATGTGAAGAGTTTGATATGCGAGACGTGCGTCGGAGAACGCGAATTTCCGTGTTGTGGCGACCGGGCAAGGGTCCTATAACAATCTGGCTGGGCCTGCATGATGGCAGCAGCATGGTCGGAAAATTGTTGATAAATGTTGCCCGTCACCTTGGAGTGACTTGTCCCCATTGTTGATAGATAGACCGACTTTATCGAACGCTCCGAAGTGGGACCATTTTCCTGAAATCCAGTAATCTGAAGTCTTGGGGGATGTCAGCTAGGATCTTGAACGTACCTTAAATACGGCAGAACCTCGTTCTCCTCAAGCCTTCGTATAGGAACTGGGGTTGTGAAGTCGCAGAAGATATCATAGTAAATCGGGATGTTGTGGCTCCGTGACGCAGACCTATATCGATGATCAAGGACTCATCGTTAGCATATCAGAACGCCACGAGTGTGTCCAAAATCAATGCAATGAATACTCAAGCCAAGTATCACGGAGTTCTAGGTGTACAATAAAATGGATGTTTGCTATCGATGAAACGCTCTGTCAGATCTACCGAGAAGCGACGAGCTCCGAACAGACCATGCACGGACTAGGACACACGATCCTCCTAGACGATGCATAGTTGGCTTATTCGAAGGGATTCGCCGTACCAAACTCAGAGACGGTTCTCAGGGGTTTATAGCTATAGGAATGATTCAGGGTCTTTTCTTCGTACCTTCTAGGATTCGTGATACTGGCTGAGGCTGGGAGGCTGCATCTACCGCAGGTACAGTTGAGTCAGTTGAGGGCCGACTTGCGAGAGCAAGGAGTGACTTGCACTCTTCTTTGCACGAAGGCGTCAGAGGTCTGGGAACGCTATGGATTTCCTAGGGGCATCACCGGATGCGTAGAGGCTGGCTTCGTACTGGTGATTGAACCGCGTAATACTTCTGTCGTATGTGGCACTACGTTTGTGTGCTTATCTGCTTTGCAAGCTGCTGATAGTCATCGAGTTTTTGTCTTCTTCTTCGCTTCTGGAGATACTGCTTAGTAGGATTGTCTCAGCCGGATTTCTGATCTCATTGGGTACACCAGTATATCATTTCATCGGCACGTGCTCACAGCTTTGAGAAGTAAGTGCTCCCTTGAGCAGCTTTTGTCAGGTGGACGAGCGCCCTGTGGGCGTATAGTGTGGATGCCTTTACGCGAACATCAAGTATGGCCGCCATCAAACGCAATCCTCAATTACATAACCAGAAGTCGTCAGGATCCAATATCATGGCATCTGCAAACAAAGCCCTTAGCCAAAACTCTCCGTTCCTGCTTAGCAACAACGTACGAGGTCAACGCCCCTCAATGAGTTATGCAACGTGGCTCGTCGATTGGTCGAGTGGGTCCACGACGATCCTTTCAACATCCTGTGGTGATACGGCAAGAGATAGTCCAGTATCACGGGCTTGTGCATACCGGCGAGTACTTCAAATAACTCCAAACTGCAAATTTTTACCGCAGCTCTGGTGGACCGGTGGTACCAGATGCAAAGAAGGCGCATGAGAGGCGCACATACATGCAGAACGGCAAAAAAGTGACAGCAATGGGATACGTAAGGGATGCTAGAATAAGAGCGATATGATATAGAAATCTCAGAGACTTTGTGATGGACCTGGTAAAGTTTTTATACAATGCAGGCTGCCTCATTGCTGGTACTGCCCGTCTCCACACACCTCCTCGGTCCACCGGAAAATCATCTTGCAGAGTCGTGATGGAGCTTCTGCTGCAGCATGCCGATGATGTGTTGATGCCTACTCCTTTAAAAGTACATCAAATGTGAAATGATAGGTTGAAACACGGACCCACTTATGTAGACTTCGGTTTCAAGGGTTCTCGAGGGATGTTTTGCGTCATTTGGTCCTTGAAACAAATGACTTCGGATCTGGGCCCTGCACCCACATTGCCGGCACTAACAACAAGTCGCTTGGCTTATCCCCTATCGATTGCAGCTCGATGCCCAATATCAAACCCACCACCTTTGATTCCCCTCTTGGTTCTTCAGCAGTCTCTCGTCCAACTTTATTCGTTCTTTGACAGAACGCTCGCTCTTTACCCTACCTTCTTTTGGTCGAAGTTGACCTGCTACATTCCTTACAGGCAGTGCCCTCAGACATCTTCGCAAGCATTTTATCACTTTCTCCCTCCTCAGAACTTTCCATTGAGCTTCGAACCTTTCGCAAGACGGACAGACCAGCATGCAGCTTATCATACTCGCCGCCGCTGCCATCGCGCCTATGGTGTTGGCCTCTCCCCAAGCCTACTACGGATCCGTGCACCATGGCCGTTATCACCATAGACCGCATCATCGAGCCTCTGGTCTTCGTTTGTCAACGGGTAGTGGCCTCTCAACTGGTGACGCGTCAGCATCTGCCACTGAGACGGCTCCGTATGGGCTTGGTAACAGCACTACTGATCCAGGCAGCATTGGACTTGCTACTGGCGGCACCCAGGGTTTGAGCACGACAGTTCACCACACCGTCTTTACCACCGTACCAGGTCCTTCATCATCTGTAATCGAGTCAGCTAATGGACAGAGCTCTGTCACGAATGTGTTGAGCAGCCCGTCGGCGAGCGAGTCGGTCACTGCAAATGAGGCTGCGGCTGCGACAGAAGCAACCTGTGACTCGGGCACGGTCACTGCAACATTCAACCCTACCTACACTGTCACGGATACTCCATCGCAAGCAAGCACCGGCGGAGCTCCGGCCGTATCCTCCTTTTCTGCCACCCTGTCCGGATCAGAGGGAGCTTCTGCCGTCTCCCTGTCTCGTGAGAGTGAACCTTCGATTCTATCAACAGTGGCTTCTAGCCCTGCGCCAACGTCGGTGTCCTTTAGCAGCCATAGCGAAGCAACTCAAGCGCCCTCGTCGCCAACGTCGAAGATTCATGAGACCTCCACGGTCAAGTCAGACACAGCACCTGCTTCTCCGAAGGTCGTCTCGCAGTCGATCGTGCCTAAGACCACTTCTTCGGCTGACGCCCTCAACACGGCCACAACCACATCATCGTCTTCTCAGTCCCAGAGCTCTGCAGCGGTCGCGCCCACCATAACTGTAGCAAGCACTGTTTCGGTAATTCCGATCCCATCTTCTAAGCCCGCTGCAGGCAGCAAGCGTGGCATTCTCGCGAGTGGAGCGGACCAAGATGCTTTAGTCTCGGCTTTCGACAACTCGACCAAAATCACCTGGCTTTGCAATTGGTATTCGGCGCCACCGGGGAACCTTGGTTCGCACATCGACTTTGTCCCTCAGGACTACGGCAAGGAATCCAATACTGCTCCCAAATATGAATGGACCACGAACGCCAAGAAAGCCATCGCGAACGGGGCCAAACACTTCCTTGGCTTTGGTGAACCAGAGGCGCCTGACACGCCGACCATGCACACGAATATGAATCCTCAGGACGCCGTCACACTTTTCATGTCGGATCTTCAGCCATACGCCAAGCAAGGTATCAAAGTTGGCGCACCAGCCGTGCTACAGCCGGACCCAGATCTGAATTGGCTTAAACAATTCCTAGGTCTTTGCGAGACAGCAGGTTGCCAGATCAGCTTCATCGCCATTCATTGGGTATGGAGTGCAACACCCTCCGGACGCGTTCAGGACTTCAAAGACACGGTCAATAATGCAACCGCCATGGCAAATGGCAAGCCGGTATGGATCGATAACTTCCAGGCCTCTGGTACGAACGACGAACAGCAGCAATGGTTGAGCCAGGTCCTGCCATGGCTGGAGTCAAATGATGCCGTGGAGCGGTATGCATATCTTTCACCAGATCGCTCTACTGGAACGGGGTTCCTCAATGCTGATGGCAGCATGTCCTCGCTGGGCGAGTTCTATGGAAACTTCTAAGGAGAGCCAACTTGATTGGGTGGACCGGGGCCACTAATCGCACTCCTGTTGGTAACGAAATATTTGAGAGAAAATAGCATGAGAAAGGATCAACAGCAATGTCCTTTGTTTCTTCCTGTACATATTTGAGTCTTTGTGCGGTTGAATGAAGACCTACAAGCTTGTGCTGCAAGCTTTAGCATGGCGATCATATCGCCGTACATTCGGTAGCTGCTGCTCAGATCTGGACTGATGAACATGGTGACTCGTTCAATCCCAAATTGCAACGGCCGTAGGTGATGTTGCTCGCCGCGATAGTCCCACAGCACTCATACTTTTCCTGTAGGAGCCACGCAGTACGGGCGTAAAGCGTCTCGAGGTGCAGATTGCCATCACAGAGGCGGCTTCCTGCAGGCACACTCTCGAGCTACTGCGTAAGAGAGCCAATGCCGGATCCAAGCGAGGGACCTCAAGGACGTCGAAGCGAGGCCGAACCATGCTTGAGCTCATAGACCAGAGCGTGAAGCCTGAGGAAGTCGGAGTCACGGTAGGAAGAAGCCCGGTCACGTGGTAGATTTACGGCAGAACTGATAGCCCGCGCGGCTACGGACTGCTTCCTCTGCCGCCTTTTACCTTATGTACTTCCAGATGGTCTGAGCGACCATGATGTGATTACGATGTGGAGCCATCACACGGCCGTACGTCAAGCACAGTCCCACACCCAACATGGCTTCACGATCTTTCCTACAAGTTAGTCACCGAAACCCTGTCGCGGTGACTCGAGATGCCGTGAATCAACCCTTGCTCTCCTTGTCTACTACACCTTTTCCCTACTCTACATTTCATAGCCATTCCTCAACTACCTTTGCTATTGATATCGCTCACTCGCAATCCTTTAACCCTGGCCCAGTATGGACAGGCCGATTCCCCTGCTCATGAACAACTTCTCTCCTTTTACCATCCTCGCTACAGGCGCCTGTCTACAATCTCTCCTATCTCTCGCCCTCCCCTTCCGCTACGCCTTCCTCCCTGCCTTCTTCCTCCTCCTACTACCCATCGCCAACACTGCTCTCATCAGCTTCGGCTACAAGCATAATCATTACGAAGACAGCATTAGAGTCGATAAATGGACCGCGCAGGTACCAGACAAGGATGGGGTACCAAAGAAGGCGGGCGACAAGGGAGTCGTGGTGTTTGTAATTGGGGCGAGCAGTAATCAGTAAGTTAAACGTACGAATAACCCAAGGCAGTGGAGTATTAACAGCAATGCAGTCCGATGGGAGCCTTCGCCAACGGCTTCAGGACCACCGCCGACTACTTCATGGGCATGTTCAAAGACATTGAAGCCAACCCGGCCAAATGGGGCTGTAAGCTTCCCTCCCCGCTGCCCCGTCACAGTACCCCAATAGGAACATTCAGTGTCTAATCGATGGCGGACATCAGATCTCGGCCGCTCCAATCCCCTCATTGAAGTCAACCCCTCAGGTTCCTTCACTACCTGCACTCTTACCTACTGGCAGTCCATGGAGCACCTCCACGCCTTTGCGCACGCGCCCGTCCACCGCGAGGGTTGGTCCTGGTGGGATCAGTATAGTAGAGAGCATAGAGATGTGGGCATCTATCACGAGACATATTTCTCGCCGAAGGGAAATTGGGAGATAATATATGAGAACATGCAGCCGTTTGGGATGGGAAAGATCAGATATCCGGTTGCTGGGGGTGAGAAGGGGCAAGGGCAGCCGATTAGTGGGCTGGTGCCGGCGCAGGAGGTAAGATATAGGGGGATGGCGAATAGGATGGCGAGGGAGGAGGGGATTGCGGCGCCGATGTGATGGATGGCATTGTCCTACTAGAGCGGTGGCTGCGACTACTGATGCGCTTACGCCCCTAATGAAGAAATAGAGCATTGAAGCTTGTGCAATTCTCCTAAAAACCACGTTCTCTGTTACGCTCCTAATGCGATACTGCCATGAAGATTTGACCATCGTTCTACTCAACTGCATGGATGGTCTCTCTCAATTAATGCTATACTCGCAAGAGTCATGGGGTACAGCGCGCAGCATCAGATACTGGTCGACTGCCTCCACCAGCATCTGCATTGCTGGATCGCATTCGCTGCCAATAGCTGGTATACAACCAAAGCGGCCCTCGCCCGCGGTGCTCATCTAAAGCCCTACGAAGACGGGATGCCTGCCACCCATCCAAACCACCGGCATCATTGCTTAGGCAGCTCCGCGACCTTCTTCTCAAAGAGCTCCTTGGCTTGAGTCCACACCGGCGCTTCTTTAGGATCATCCCGCTTATCAAGTAGCAGCAGACTCGGCAGCAGCGCCTTAGAGAATGCATCTGAGCGCATTAGCATCCCTCATCCCCAAGAACCATCTTTTCTAGACTCACCAGACGCTTCTCTAGGTAACAAACTCGGCAGGTGATCTTTTGGCCTTCAATCAGTACCCTCCAGCAATCCATCAGTAAAAAGCGCAAGACACTCACCAATAGCAATAACACTCAACTTCGGCTCCCTCTCCACCTCCACCGGCAGCGTCGGCTTCCCAAACGTCGTCCAATCATCATAAATCGGCACCGGATTATGCGGATTATTTGGATCGCAGCTCACATCGCACACCACACTCAACCTCCTCCCCGGATCCGCCAGCGAGTCCTTCGTCACAAACGGCGGTATCGGCTGCGTCAGATAGATGCAATTGATGAAGATATCCGACTCGACGATCTCCCTAAACGGCCCCCCACCTTTCGTCTCTTCCATATCCCAGCGCAGGATCGACGAAGCAGGCACCCCAGCCGCCTCGCACAGATCCACGGCGCCGCTGCCACAACGGCCGAGAGCACCGATAATAAGCACGCGCGGGGCGTTCCCGCCATTCTTCTGCGCAGCGCCGTTGACAGCCTTTGTAACGAGCTTGACAAGGGTGGTGTCGTTCGAAAAATACGAAATGGACCCTAACGACTCACCGTCCCGGATCTGCTTCGCCCAGTTCAGCAAAGCGAGCGCCGCGCCCGAATACCCGGCATGGTACCCGAACGCGGCAACGCGGCGTCCGGAGGCGTCCTGGAGGAACTCGAGGTCATAGAGCGTCCCGCCGCCGCGGGGGAAGCGGGAGAGGGTGCGTTCCCAGCCGGTTTGGCGCTTGTAGCAGTGCGAGAACTGGATGTGCGTGTGGTGCAGGGGGAAGTCTTCGGCGTCGGGGAGCTCCTTGAGGCCTAGGTAAATTTTGGGAGTCAGGTTTTCTGCTGGAAGGTAAGGGAAGGATAGTTGGGGCATGATCTTTTAAACAATCGCTACTGAGAATTGTCTCGAGCTTCTTAGAACGCTAAAAAGGGTCCTGTGATACTCAGAAATTGACATACCGATGATGAGATGGTCGGAGGGGGCATCGGGCCAGGACCCTTCGGGGACGAGGGTCGCGCCGACGGCGGAATATTCCTTGTCGAGGAAGATGCGGACAGGGCTGCGCTCGACGTTGACGGTGTAGCCGGCGTCGATGAGAGATTTGGTGGTTGAGGGCGTGAGTGCGGAGCGGTGCTCCAGGGGCTTGGTCTCGCTTCTTACTATTCAAAACCTTAATCATCTTGAAACAGCTTTCAAAAGGGCATATGACATACAGTGAAGAGTCGTGGGCGACATGTTGAGCTACCGAAAAGGAGAATGTGTCTAGCTTACATTCCAATACTACCGAGCACAAATTCGATCGAGAAAATCACTAATTTGATGGGACCTTGCGATCTGAGTGGTAATGCCAACAAGACGTTAAAATGTACAGCTTCTCAAGTATTTCATGTACTGACCTGCTCAACATTCGAATTCGAATGGAAATTTTCCAGCCGAAGCCGGAGACAGAGAAGCCCTAAAGCTAAACCACGTTCGGAGCTTTGAGGCACGTGGGCCATTCACGTAAAAATACTGAAGTTCTTCACTATGATCTGAGGGCGGTGCCTTCTCTGTTTCGCGGACTCGGGGTTCTCTTTGCCTTGAGGTAATCCACGATACTACCTTAGTCTAATAGGTTGCCGAGCTAGTGCTCTGAAGTAGGTACTTTAGGTGTTTACGAAACAAGCATTGTTCTACGACGCGACAGCCCATACTAAAGTAGCACGAGGTCACAATTCCATGGCTATATCATATATATGGGCACCACGAATCGAAGCTCAAGTATCATTGCATTGTCTATCATCTAATTGCCTGCTAAAGTCGCTTATGATAAGCACATAGCCCCAAGAAGCGTAAATTGAGCTAAGCTTTCGAAGATGACAGAATGAGCGAGTCAGGGCAGAGCTGTGCAAGCAAGGCCAGAGCCGGTCAACAGCGTATCGGAAATTTTCCAATGACCGAGGACCAGCAGCACATTGTCTACCCCGTGAACTGTTGCACAATCTGTGACGCCATCAAGTTGTGCACTGGATAAGTCGGGTGAAGTTCATTCAGCCAGAGGTATTGATCGACGGGCACACCACAGGTGGGATCTAAGTAGCTTAATGTTTGAGTCCCACTGCAAAGCATCAGCACGGCTGTATCATCTGCTACAAGCTTTTCGACGCTCACTGTAAGTACGTGGGACAACAGTGAGTTGTATTCCTGTAGGCTGATGTTTCCACGAACTGGGTTGGATCATTGATGACTCTTGTGAAGACCCAATTAGTGTCATAGAAGACACTCGTCGTGTCAGGATGTCTGAGTCCAAGATAGTAAACGAGTAAACCGAGGCGAAAGTTATACTCGCCTATGTAGCTTGCAAGAAAACCTTTGTCGGCTGGGCTCAGGACGAGACTCCCAGGTGAGCGATCGACTGGCGGTACATTCATGAACACAAAATTGCGTGCACCTGCGGCATATAGCTAAGAGCCGGAATTAGTTATAAATAATTGTACTGGGAACAAAGGCAAAGGCAGCTCACTTGGTTGACGAGACGCTCGTAATCCTTGATCAAAGCGTAATTCAAAGAACTATTCTGCTGTAGGTATGATAGGATGACATCATTGATACCAAAGAAAACTGTGAATAGCGTATCTTCGGCGGACCAGGGAACCTCCCCATGAGTGTAGAAAGGTAGAAAGCTCTCGGTGACCTGCTGCTCGAAGGATTGCACGATCAGGCCATATGGAGAAGGGAGCAATGCAGGATCGATGGTGGCTCCACCGTAACCGAAACAGTACGTTTGGATATAGCTCTGATTGTACGTAGAGCTCAGGAAGTCGACGTAATTAGGGCCGTTCGAAGAGGTGGCCCCGGGGTAGGCTGGGTTACCAAGGGGATTACCGGGGTTTGGCTGTGGGCCACGAACATTGAACCCAGTGCTGGTGTATGAATCACCGCTACCGCCTTGTGAGCTTACGACCAGCATTTAACATCGCATGATGCTTACAATGTGAACATGTAGTGAATGTGCGACCATCCATTCCACGCCGTTCCGGATTGTCGAGGACGGATCTTGAGCCGGCGAGTCTTGCCAAATTGGCTGCTGAACGAAGTGCCGGGGTAGAAGGAAGCATTTTCGGGTGCTCTGTGGGCAGCTTTGGAATAACGCCAATACTCTAGCTTCTTGGTGAAGTTTTGCGGTAACGCCGGCGCAGGATAGACCCCTGGTTGAACCTGGTGATCTGAGAAGGCAAAGCACTGAGCTTGATGCAGAGCAAGTGAAGTTGCGAGAAGAAGGTAAACAACGAAACACATATTGCGAATGCAATATTGGCAAAATGCTCCTAATTCTGATTCAGTGAGATTGAGTCGCGAAAGGCCTGGCTGGAGAGTAGAAAATCTGCGTTAAACAAAGCCTGCTCGAATCTCAGGAACCTCAGAGGGAAAGAGCGTTTTGCTAAAGTACCTTCTGATCCTGGAAAGGCACAATTATCTCGGCACCTCGTCGCAACTTTGTTGTGAACCTTCCGTGTGAGTGCTCGGACCAAGGATTTGGATATTAAGAGGATCTTGGCCTAGAAAAGATCGCAATCATATGGAGGTGAATGTGAAAGTACAGGAGCCAAGCGATCGGAGGGGCATTCGAAAGTCTCACATTTGTGACTTTCACAGAAGTAAGATGCTTAGAAGATACTGATCCACAGCTGTGAAATAATGTTGGTTCGTTTGTTTTGCTATGTCGACTTACTGCATCATACTGCTAAAGTCGAACTTCTATGGCTCTGGGTGACTTCTAGCACATTTAGACAAGCTTTGTAAAGCCAGCTGAAGGCTGAGCTTTACCAGCGGTTGGTAGGAGAGAAACCAAGAATTCCTGTACCTACGAGAGAGGTGGCAAAGCGATGATCACAACCTAGTGATATCGGCTGATACGCAACGACGGTACGACCATGACTTACGCCAAGAGGAGTAGCGTCAAGCCTGCGGAGTCACCGACGCGTCGAGCAAATACGCCACAGCTCTTGAAAGGGTAACAACTTCTCCTTGTGATCACCCGTAAAAGATGGTGGAACCCAGATATGCCAACGGCGCGAAGCTGAAAGCCCCCACAGGTGCTATGTCTCAAGATCAGGCACGCACCTTCCATATACGCAACTTTCGGTGATGGAGTGAAGCTCTGATTGTCGTTCTCGCTGATACCTTAGGATCACCATTGCCTGCACAGCAGCACGCTTTCCCGGATGGCCCTAGGGAAAGCATACGGCGAACGGGCGCTTTGCGGGCCTCAATTATCGGCGCTAGAAGATCTGACGCGTTATGCAAGAACCCGCCTCTGGCAGATCAAGGATGATCTCCGGCATACGACAATGTCGTGGCTCTGAGCTCCAAACGCTGGATTTCCACTCCCATCATAGACTATACCGCTGCTCCGTAAACGTTCCTGAACAGTCGACCAATTGTGTTGTGAACGTATCTCAGTACACACATGACGAGCTGGTAGAGATGGTGGCGCCTGTCTCATATCTTGGAAGAACCGTGGATCTTGTCTGCATGCATCAGTGTCTCTATGATAAACCTGTTTGCCTCTTTAGCCATTTCCGGACTCATGTCATGCCCGACACCATCATAAATGATGTTCTCGAAGTGCACAGATCTATCTGCAAACCAGCCGTTGCTAGCCGTTGCTTTCTTCAGCCATCGACAAAATGGTTCTGCGCATTTGTAAGGAACGAGCTTATCGGCACCACCGGCCATATTCAATATTCTTTTCCCTTGTAACGTGTTGCTCATGAGCGGCACCAATCGCTTCTGCTCATCTTGTGATGGCATTTCATCATACTTCTGTGAGGTATGAGTGCGAAGTGGACCAAGAAAGAGCCCGGCTGGGTCAACTTTCTCTACGGCCTTGACCAGGCTTAGTGGGAAGTCTTTGGAGCCTAGGAATTGCGCTCCCGGGATTTTCGAGTTGGTCCGTGACGGTAGCTTCGAGAGCCTCGCACGATCAGACATCAGCGCAACGTAGTCAGGGCATCCAATGATGACAATGGCAGTGCTGACTCTAGCCTCATGGACGACGCACTGCCATGCTGCGTGCCCACCCAATGATACACCCAGGACAATATGGACGACAATTTTACGATCAGATGTAGGGAAAGTGTAGGACGAAATATAGGTCATCAATTGGGACACATCGGTTGCGGTCCCATCTACGAGCCGTCAGCAAAATGAGAAGGAAGACTGGGGCGCCACTCGAACGGTAGATCCCTAGCATATCCTGCGCATGCGACTCATTGCCCGATCGCCATGTCTCATTCGCCAACTTGTTGACTTCTCTCGATCCATGATTCCTCTGATCAAAGGAAGCGGCTATGAGCCCTGCACTTTCCGCCGCTTTGGGCTGATGATTCCAATCGGTAATGGCTGAGGCAGCAACAGGCTCCATGCAAGTCTGCGTCTGGAGCCTCGGATGAAGAAGCCACAAGCAAGTGACATTGGTGGCTTCTGCTGGCAAATCCTCCAAGCCGTGCACAGTCGTGAGGATGCCAGAAATCGTGAAAGTCTTCTTTGACACTGTTGGCGGGCTGTTGGGGTAAGTACCTTTCATCGGATTAGTTGTAGCCATCGCGGAAAGGAAACCCGCGGGTCTCAGTTCGAGTGCCTAAAAGTCTTTGCAATCCTATGCGACAAATGAAAATCTCCAGATTAGGTCATGGTAGATAACGATAGGCCGTATTCATCAGGAGCGCTTCCAATGTATGTCGGACTGTCACGGTGTCACCACGATTGTTGTGTTAATAGGTACTTACTCCGTATGCGGCGTTGAGGTACGAAGTTTAGGTTTATATCCGGCGATTAGCCCCGTTCTCTGCCAAGTCGATCAAGAAAGTACCCAGGCCTGGTCGCTCCAACACGCTGAAGCTGCGCGCAAGTCACACTATTTAGGGCGTTGAACAGAGCGATAATGGCTCCCAGCTTGACAGACACCGTTGTTTGTAGTGTTGGAAGTCACTCCACGAGACTCTGATTGGAGGCCTTTACGACGTGAGGACGATGCCAGCACCTGACCACATGCCCCGTTCACCCAAGAGAGCGAGCGTTGCAGAAGTTTCAACACCCTTAGACACCCGAAGTATCCAATTCGTAAATCCTGCTTCCGATGCGTATAGGGCAGATGGCCCACTAGATTCTGATCCTAATTACTTCGAGGACGGTGAGCTTGTCGCTCCACATCGTAATGGCGGGAATCTTTTGTCAAAGCTACGCGGAGCTCTGACGGCCCCATCAAGTGCAGCAGGACACCAGAGAAGTACAAGTGGATTCTCACTCGGCGGTGATGCGACGGACGAGCGGTCTTCAGGAGCTCGAATGCCGGCAGGGAATGAGCGCGATAGGATCGCAGTGGAAGAATCGTCGGACGAGGCAGGTAGCGAGCTTGACGCAGACGCTGAACAGAGTACCGGCGAAGATAGCCCACGAGTCTTCCCTCACCAGAAACCAAAACGGAAAAGCCGACGACCACTCGAAGATGGACCACACACAGCACCAACAACGCCCAAGTCCCCAGCCTCTGGTAATGGCAGACCTAACTTCTTATCCTCCAACTCCTTGCTGGCTTCGGACAGGTTTCGACCCTCTTTCTTACCGCGGAGAGCAACGACAATGGACATACCCGGTGAAGGTCGACAAGGCGTGTCGGAGGATGAAGGCCAGGACAGAATGAGCCGAGAGAGCCCTTGGCTGAAAGGCAGTGCTTGGATGCAGGGCTCTCGCGGACTGAGCTACAAAGGTCATAAGCAAAATCAGCATTCGAATGACGACAGACGTCCAAGCAATTTTCGACGCGCATTCACTGGTCTGGGAAGCTCCGGAGATGGCCCAGAGGGTTCACCATTCACACCGTGGAGATCCGGCCGTAACGAAGGAGCTCCTTCTGTCAGCGCAGCTAAATGGCGACAGCTGAAAGCAGGACTGCGGATGATGGGCCAAAGACGAAAAGCCGAGAACACTGTTGATCATGCCAAGTCCGCAGAGTTGCTTGCAGAGCTAACAGCTGGAGTTCCTGCTGCTCTGCTCCTGGCTAGCATGTTCCAAAGAGATGAGCATGGGAATAGAAGGATACCCATACTTCTAGAACAGGTCAAGGTTAAGCTCACAGATAGCCAGCAAGTCGATTCAAAGTCTGGCGACCGACACATGATTTTTCGAATTGAATTGGAATACGGTAGTGGGCTCACACGGATGAAATGGGTTATTCATCGTACCCTTCGGGACTTCACGAACCTCCATGCACGTTACAAGCTACAGGTCAGTGCACAGAAGTACATCCAGCTGAAGAACGACGATGCTCGTACGAGGCTGCCTCATTTTCCCAGGAGCACATTCCCTTATCTTCGAGGCATACGCGGGCTCCAGAGCGAATCGGAAGATGAGAAAGAGAATGATGATGCCGACGGCACGGGGCCGAGCGGTGGAGACGGTAGTGCTACGGAAAAACCGGCAAAAAAGAAGAAGACACGTCCTGCGCTGAGTCATATAAAGAGGAAACTAAGTACTGTTGCTATACATGGTGGGGATGCTGCTGGAGAAGCCGGAGCTGGCGCACCTGGTAAGAAAGAGACGTATCCAGAGAGACAGCGCAAAAAGCTTGAGGTATATCTGCAGCAGATGATCCGATATCTTATCTTTCGACCAGAGAGTAATAGACTTTGCAAATTTCTGGAGCTTTCTGCTCTTGGGGTGCGACTTGCCGCAGAAGCAAGCTATCATGGCAAAGAAGGTCTTTTAATCATTCAATCTGGGAAAGGGGTCGACTTCAGAAAGGCTTGGACGCCGTCTCTGATTAAGTCACGCCACGGACCCAAGTGGTTCGCTGTGCGCCATAGCTATATGGTATGCGTTGATTCACCCGAAGAGATGAACATCTATGATGTGTTCCTAGTCGATTCTAGTTTTGAGGTACACACTAAAAACAAACGTATGCGAGATCAAAAGAATCCCAAGGACATTGCAAAGACTGCAAAGGACTCAGCATCTCGACAACAGCATCATACTCTACGGATCTCCAACTCCGAGCGGAAGCTGAAGCTCTTGGCCAAGAATGAGCGTCAGCTGCACCAGTTCGAAGATTCCATTCGTCATATGTCCCAGAACACTGTATGGTCAAAGACTAATCGGTTCGACAGCTTTGCTCCCGTCCGATCCAATGTTTACGCTCAATGGCTTGTTGATGGTCGAGACTATATGTGGAATGTATCCCGAGCTATCAGCATGGCCAAAGACGTGATACACATACATGACTGGTGGTTAAGTCCGGAGCTATACATGAGGCGGCCAGCTGCCATAAGCCAGAAATGGCGACTAGATCGATTACTTCAGAGGAAGGCACGCGAAGGGGTCAAAGTCTTTATCATCGTCTACCGCAACATCAATTCCGCCGTCCCAATTGATTCTACATATACTAAGTTTTCTATGCTCGACTTGCACCCGAACGTTTTCGTACAGAGATCACCAAACCAGATAAGGCAGAACACGTTTTTCTGGGCCCATCACGAGAAACTATGCGTCGTCGACTACACTGTAGCTTTTGTAGGAGGGATCGATCTATGCTTCGGACGTTGGGATACACCTCAACACACCGTTGTGGATGACAAGTTGACAGGGTTCGAATTATCTGATGCACCAAAAGACGCTGACCATTGCCAGCTTTGGCCCGGCAAAGATTATTCCAATCCCCGAGTACAAGACTTTTATGCGTTGGATAAGCCATATGAGGAAATGTACGAAAGATCCCGGGTACCACGTATGCCATGGCATGACATCTCAATGCAAGTGGTCGGACAACCCGCACGAGACCTCGCAAGACATTTCGTACAGAGGTGGAACTTCATCCTCCGGCAGCGTAAGCCTACTCGTCCAACTCCATTTCTGCTGCCTCCTCCAGACTATAAGCCGGCAGACCTTGAGGCTCTTGGACTCCAAGGCACCTGCGAAGTACAGATTCTACGATCGTGTGCTTGGTGGTCCATTGGAACCCCAGACTCGACGGAACATAGTATAATGAATGCCTATGTCAAGATGATTGAACAGTCGGAGCATTTCATCTATATCGAGAATCAATTCTTCGTCACCAGTTGTGAAGTTGAAGGCACCAGAATCGAGAATCTGATTGGCAACGCACTCGTAGACCGTATAATAAGGGCATCTCAGAAAGATGAGGCCTGGCGAGCGGTCATCCTTATCCCTCTGATGCCGGGCTTCCAGAATACCGTCGATAGTCAAGATGGCACCAGTATCCGGCTCATCATGCAATGTCAATTCAGGAGCATTTGTCGTGGTCAATCGTCTATCTTTGGTAAATTGAGGGCGCAAGGAATCGAACCGGAAGACTACATTCAGTTCTACGCACTTCGATCATGGGGAATGATCGGGCCCACCAAACAGCTTGTGACGGAACAACTCTACATACATGCCAAATGTATGGTAGTAGACGATAGGATCGCCATTATTGGTTCTGCCAATATCAATGAGCGCTCAATGTTGGGATCCCGCGACTCTGAGTGTGCTGCTGTGGTCAGAGACACAGATATGCTGTGGTCTACAATGAACGGTGAACCATATCTTGTTGGTCGCTTTCCCCATACTTTGCGCATGCGTCTTATGCGCGAGCACATAGGCATTGATGTCGATGAGGTCATGGAGGAAGAACGACTGGAGAACAATGAGGAAGCTTGTCAATGGGAACAAGATATGGACAAGTTCCACGGTGAAGCGTCAACCCCATGTGCCTCTACCACCGACCCGAAAGCAATTCCAGACGGACTTCAGTCTGAGCACATGTCGAAAGACGAGACGCTTGCCAAGTCCCTTCATAAAGAGGGATTGCACAGTTTCAACCATGACGTGGACTGGGAACAAGCCAACAATCCGAACCTCTACACCAATAAGCGCTTGACAACAGACCCAAGGGTAACAGACAATGCGCAGCATAAAAGGGATGTGGACGGCGAAGGTCCAGACGAGATGCTCCGGGAAGAGCGAGCCGGTCGAGCAGGCGCCAGAGACACTGCTCTTGTAGGAGACAGAGAGGTATTGCTCTCGCCTACAGCACGTGATTTGCGCAGGCGAAGGTCTTCCTCTCGCAAGAAAAGCCCCTCGCCAGCTGGCTCAGATGACCGCGGTGGCAACGAAGCCCTACCGCCACCACCACCCTTATTCCGGGGAACGACCGCTGAGCTAAACCTCCCCCAAGTTTCTCAGCTCCCTGCCCTCCCCTCTACTGACGACACTGATATCGGCGGTCCCTCTTTTCACCGTACTCCCTCTCAGAAAGCCGCGCAGCCGTCAAACCCCCTCGTCGCAGACATGGAGCGCCCTCTAGTAGACAAGAATTGCATGCGCGATCCGCTTAACGACAGTTTCTTCCTCGATACTTGGCATGCGGTCGCCGAAAATAACACTAAGCTCTTCCGCACCGTTTTCCGCTGTATGCCTGACAATGAAGTCAAGACCTGGAAAGAATACAAAGAGTACTCGGCGTATGCCGAACGATTCGCTCAAGCTCAGGGTGGTGGCAAAAGCAAGGACCGTGTGCAACAGGAGACGCCGGGTAGTTCTGGTCCTCCCGGGCAGGGAACCCTGGCGGACAAATTGAGGCTACTAGGTACCGCCGGGGAGAAGGCAGGCAACACGGAGGAGAAAGTCGCGACATTGGGCGAGAAGCTGATCCACCACCTGCCACTTACAGACCATAACCACAACAACAACAAAAAACCACTAGGAAAAATAGAGGATTGGGCCGAAGAGGCCAACCGAGCGCAGGCTGCCAGGCAAGACGCCAAAACAAGAGCTGATGCGCATAGGCAGGGCTCACGGAGTAGTAACACGGTTCTTGATGAGAAAGCCTCGCTACAAGCTCCACCTACCGCCACCAGTAATGGAACCTCCGCACTGCAAGATTTCGCACCTTTAAAGCCACTACCGACGCCTGACATCGAGCCTTCGGCGCTATCCAAGAATGACTCGGCCACGCCCACAGTGGCCTACTCGGATGCGCTGAACCAAACCGCTTCCACAGCTTCCAACACGCGGAAAAGACGGCGTAGAGCGACGACGAGAAGCTCGAGACGAGAGTTCCATGCTAGTGATGATATCACTTCCAGGCAAGACGCAGAAGAGCTCATGGGGATGGTGCAGGGTCACTTGGTCGTTTGGCCCTATGATTGGTCAGTCCTGTCCAACGGGTGATATGAGAGTCCAGAGCTAATAATGTTGCCCATAGGCTTGCTAGAGAAGAGAAAGGTGGGAATTGGCTGTATAGCATTGATGGTCTGGCGCCGCTGGAAATTTACAATTGATCCTCAATGGGTCCAGGTTTCTGCATAGCGGGTGCTGCATGTAACGGGCTTTGGAATACGTTATCAGCTGGCTTGAAGCTGAGTCTTCCCATTTAACATCCTCGTGTACATAGTCCGCGGAGAGTCTTCTTGACTACATTGACGTCAGCCCTTATTCTTCTGTCCTTGGGCTCGCATCAAGGCACATTGCAAGCGAGCCGCTTGCCTCATATATACTTTTCATGTACTCATCAGGGCAGGGTAGTCCTTCAGAGATCTCAAATACTTCATACCCACCATACTTTTGCAGTTGCAAACCAGTAGCACGCTCTACTTGGGACTCCAGCTATCTCTGGGCGCAATTCATCATCGTTTCCGTTGAGGATGCTGGTTCTGAGCGTCTTAGAAGCCCGTTTCCGCAACACGATAGCTCCCAGCTCCAACTATGTCCCCCAGTCCAAGACAAGCGGAAACGGTCTCAACAATCACCATCCGACCAATACATACGGTAAAGTGTTTGTGAGCCCGTGGATGGGATTCATTGTCTGATAAACGAACCACACAAGATATTATAGATTGTCTAGTAGCATCACAACGCCAACGACGCGACCATCAGAACTATATACAAACCCCTCAAAAATGCTACGAGAGAGCGAATTCAAGTGATAGACTGGGTCCCCGGGCAATCGATCCCATCCTCTATACACGACGTCGGCGTCCCCAAGCCCACCCTCCCATCCCCATACGTCATCCACAGCGGCACCGAGTCCCTGGTCAAGTCCGGCATATTCCACAACTTGATATCATAGCACGGCCCAACGAACGAGAAGCTCATCGGCCCGTCCTTGGAATCATCCACCACGCTCGTCGAATGCAGCTGCACCATCCCCCACGGGCACTGGTCCGACGTGGGCGCCTTGGAGAAGTCCATGATCTGCGCCTGGATCTGCGTCATGTGGTTGATGACGAGCGCGCAGGTGCCGTTGGCGGGCGCCAGCGGCGGGTGGCCCATCGACCAGCGCCCGCCCAGGCAGTTGAGCTGCTCTTTCATGTAGCACAGGTCGTGGCAGGCGCCCGCGGAGGAGATGTTGTTGAAGTGCAGGTTGACGCCCCAGGCGCGACGGGCGTGGCACGGCCCGTCGTAGGTGTAGACCACGGGGCCGTCGTGGTCGTAGTACCCGTATTTCGCCACCTCGTCGGGGGTCTCCAGCGTGCCGAAGGGACAGTTGTGTCTCTTGGGCGCTCCTTTGATGGGTTTGGGGGTGATGATGAGGGTGCACTTCCCGGCCTGCTTGTCGACGCCGTAGACGGGTGTTTTCTGCCGGTGGATGGCCCGCAGGCAGTTGGGGGTCTTGAAGCAGAGCTTGCGGCATTCGTCTTTGGACTCCATGTGGTCGAAGTGGAGGTTGGCGGGGAAAGAATCGGATCGTCGTTCGATGAGGTTGTGTGCTGGATGTTCGTCACCCTTATGGCAAGGACCCTGGAAAGAAAAGTAGAGGGTGTCATCCACATAGTAATGAGCCTCTGGGTTCACACCAAGTGGACACTGTTCTGTCGTTTCTGCCCCTTTCACCTTCTCCTTCGTGATGCCAAGCGAGCATCCAGCTGGCCTGAAAACCCCACCCAAGCAATTCAGCTGCTCTTTCCGGTAGCATAGCTCGCGGCATGATTTTTCGGATGTGATGTTGCTGAATTCAATATAGGTCAAATGATCGTCTTGATTTGCCATTCTCTCGAGTGCAAAGCCCTCAATCTGCCTTGGGAGGATCGGGTGGCCTTTGTCTCCTGCGATGAGCATTGGCGGTGACACCTTGCGCTCCTCATCACTCTTATGGCAAGGTCCCTGAAACACAGTGTGGGGCATATCATCGACGTAGAAGAGAGCCTCTGGATTCACCCCAAGTGGACACTGCTCCGTCGTTTCTGCCCCTTTCACCTCCTCCTTCATAATGCCTAGCATACAATCAGCCTCATGTATCGGTTGGTAATAACCGCCCAAGCAATTTAGCTGCTCTTCCTTGTAGCATAGGTCGCGGCATGTTGCGAGGGTTGTGGTGTTGCTAAATCGGGGACGGGTTACAAATTCTTCTTGCTTCTTTATTGCATTTACTGCCTCGGATGAGATTCGCCGAGGAAGGATTGAGAGGCTCTTATGTACTGCAATGGTTAGCTAGAGTGGTCGGATGGGAAAGAGAGGTTTACCATCACGCTCTGTCTGTGAGATTGCTGCTGGGTGAGCATACGATAGCTGTCCTAGAGCCGTGGCAAGAAGGAGGCCTGCGATGTAGGAGAAAGCCATTTTGCAGTAGACTTCGATGATAGTTTACCTTTGATAATCTGTTTATGTCGATTGTTTGAAAGAAAGACTTGGTACGGGTCTGGCTCTTATATTATAAAAGTCCATCCTTTCGGGCTCAGTGCAAAAGCCACATGAGGTTATTCCTTGTGTTCGTTTTTAGCTCTGTGCAACAAAGCTAGATATTGCCTCAAGTGGTTCGAGTTTCTGCCACTCGCGCCTAAATGGGTATCTTTCCGATTCGCAGCCCAAATTGCCTAAAACGCTCCCTACCAAGCTCGTCTTCGCATCAGCCATGAATCAAAATCGTGCATGGATACACCCAATTTTCCTACTCCAACTCCAAAAAGCTCCGTTGCTAGCTTGTAAATGATGATGTTTTTACCTCCATTCGGATCAAACCCCTAGTACGTCTACGCCTACGCCAGTCTATCGGCGTCGATCTTTTAAGCTTCTGGGACGGCCAAGAACCCGTCCGCTTTCGCCTTTTTCGTCGCTGCCTTTGCTACTGTGTAATTGTTCTCGATCATGATTCTGCCGATGTGTCAGTCATGCTCTCTACTGAGCCTCGATGTATTCAACTTACGGCAAGCTTTCGAAGACCACGCTATTGCTTTCATAGTGATTGACGAAGCCGCCCTGCAGAACCCTCTTTAATCCCTGCAGGCGGTGTAGCTTCCACCACTTGTCGATCCTCATAATGCCATCTTGACCAATCTTCACCATCATCCTACTGCCGAATATCTTACCGTCGTGATTCAGGGCATTATTGTAACGTGGTCCACTCGTAGGATCCCTAACGCTGTTGAGGATATCCGAGAAGTTGGTACGGACGGATTTCTTATCTTTCTTAGACAAGCGGTGTGTGCTCAGCGAAGCAAGCTCAGACAGCTGGGAGATAAGCTCGTCGGTGTTACGGAACGCCGGGTGTACATTGGCCAGCCTCGAGATCATGGCATCAGCATCCGGTTCGCCATCCGACGAATCGGAGTTGGGACTCTCGTCTTCATCTTCAGCAATGTAAAACTTCTCGTACAAGAGCGCTATTGTTTCGCCAGCAGCGATCTGGACAGATGGGAAGGAGCTCGAAAGTTGGTCGGTGAAAGTGGCGAGGGCTTCTTCGAGTTCGGAGGAGAGGTCATCAGCGAGCGTTGCTAGGAAACCCCATTCTTCCAGAGCAGCAGTCACAGGCCCAGCTTCATCTTGCGCAGAGATGAAGTCTCCGTCCGAAGCAGCGATTCCGAGCAGGAAGGCCATATTATCAAGGATTTCCTCGTCAGAAGCGCCACCGTAAAAGGTGCAAACGCCAAGGGTGTGAATCGCGGCCGTTTTGCAAGAGATTGAAGTCGAGTCCGAAATCATGCGCTTAAGAGGAGATGCGACGCTGTCGTAGATCAGGTCGGAGGGCGAGGTGATAAGGGTCAGGCCGAGCGCCTTCAGCGCAAGAACAGTCTCCTTTTCCGAAACCTCCGCTTTTATGCTCTTTAAGAATGCAGTGACAAGCTCTCCTTCTCTGCCGTCGATGTCGTCGTGTGCATATTGAGCGGTCAGGATGTGGATGTAGGTAGCCAGGCACTTTTCTCTACCGTGGACACTGCTACGCTTGCGATCGATGATCTCAGCCATACGCTCTTCCAGATCCGATCGCCATGCGCTCGTCGTGTCGACAGCCTCAGAGTTCAGGATCTCGTTAAGGGAACCCACACTGCGAGTCGTGTTAGCTGGGCGTCTTGCATTTGTCGGAGCGGAATGTTAGCTCTGGAGATGTAGGCAATCTAACTACATCAAAAAGAGAACATACCTGAAGGAGGTTTCGTCGCTCAGTTCGCCTCCCGTGTCTTCATCATCAGAGCCAGCTCTGCTAACAGCTGTACTGGCGACGCGTGATGGTGCTCTTGAGTTGGACCTTGAAGTGGCTGGTGATGATTGCTTCGATAACGCCCTGCGCGATACTGTCTTGCTGCTCTCCAGAGCACGTCTTCTCAGGTCGTGCATGATGATGCCTCCTCCGAGACTTGTAAAAGGGGGATCCTAGATGAACGATAGATATCCCGCGAGGGAAGTCGCTTTTTTCTCCAGCTATTTGAATGGATTTCGATGCCGAAATTTGAAGAGTTCTGAAAGTGACTGAAATATTCGCATCCCCAATTTCGAGGCTATTTGGTGTTGAGAGATTTGCGCAAGACTACTGGGTGTTGAGGGATTTGTTTGCGGAAAGTCAATAGAGCTTGTGAATTTCGTCGTGCAGATGACTGAATTTAGCATGTGTGTCTCTGTGTGCCAAGCAATACTTTAATACGTGATTCCGTCGGCCCGTTGATGAATTCTAGCGGCGGGATGGTTATGGATGTCCTTTGTTGTATCCTATCAGTGGAGCCTGCTGCTGTCGAGGACTAGGTTGAGCGACGTACCATCTGTTGGCATTAGACTGCACTCCTTAGCGCTTATATGGATCTCCCATCATGTTATACACGTGTAGATATAGGTCGAATTTCTGGCATTGGATCCTACCAAAGAAGTTTCGCATGCTCCCATCTGACGGGTTTCCTCCCTTATACATGATGATCTGCTCCCGAAAAATGCATCATCACTATCTAGCATGGCTCTCCGTAGAGTAACAGAGAAAGAGACACGACGTGTGTATTCCATCACACTTTTCCGTAGAACCAGTCCCACCACCATACCCATCATGGTCACATATGCCTGAAACCATGCAACGCCATGAACGCGCTCGCTAGCCAGCAAAGAAATTCGTTAATCGTACAGGATGCTCGATACGCACCATTACCGCACCCATCAGATGCCGCATGGCTCGTCTTCGCATGTGGAAGTAGATGTCGTGATGCTTTAACCTTCGTGATCTCTTCCTAGCATTCTCGACTTCGTCGGCGGCTCCCTATTCTCCTTCTCCCTTCTTGCCTCCAGGATGAGCCTCTCACGCTTGAGATCGTCGATATCGTATGAAGGAGTCGAACATTCTCCGCTTCCGCTCCGTGCGTGCTTGTTACGCGTGGCGCCGATGGAACTCGTCGACTTCATTTTCTTTAGAGACTTTGACTTGCTGAAGTCTTGAGTACGAGACAAATCATTCAGCTGGCCGCGATCGAGTTCTCGAACGTCGTTCCGGGTACGTAGATTACGGATCTCGCGGGCGATCCTTTCAAGGGTTGTGCCACGCTTCTTAAGCGAAGAAGGCGGCAGGTGCGGCGGCTCGGTAGCAGGACATGCAGGAAGGGGTTTGACGCTATTGTTACGACTGCAGTTGCCCGGGATGCTGTTGTTTCGGCTGCCATTGCTACTGCTTGTAGATGGACGGTCGATAGTGGCAAAGCTGATGCCTGAATCTGAGCGACGTTCCGCACGGTGATACTCTGAGCTGGCGGGGTCGAGACTATTATGGCCGCTGATCTCCTGGCACTCCTCCACAATGCCATTGGCGGTGCGAAGGTATTTATCAACAATTTCCCGCACAACCGGCCAGCCATTCGCATCCTCAGGTCGTTCGCCTTGGTGTTCCAGATTCTTAAGTATGCTTTTGCCGTTCTTCTCGACCCCTGTGATATATCTGAAGAAAGCGTTGCGCTGAGAGGCGAGAATAGTAGATGTGAGTTGCCGCGTTGGTGGTGGCGCAGGTATTGGTGGATAAAGGGTATTGAGCATGGCGTAACAATTGGATTTATTGAAAGGTTCCAGGCGCATTTCGTTTATCAAAGTCTGTTGGCAATTCTATTAGTCGATCGCAGATAGCTAATGGCGGCGCTCTTACCCATCGTCGAAGACCGATAAACAATTGTGTATACAGCGCCTCGACTTTTCTTTCCTTGTCTTGCATGCTCGTCATCCATTCCGCTACCCTAGGATACTTATTCATAATTTCTTCGCCTGTCTGGCATACTGCCTCAGGATCGACCCCCAATCGCTGAAGCGCGAGGTTCAGCTCCCGCTTCCTCCTGTTCTCCAGGTCTTTGAGGTAGTCTAGAGCGGTAAGTGCTTGGGTAAAATCAACGAGACAGAGGTCGGCGGTGAAACAGCGACGGACGAAAGATGTGATGAAGGATGGTGGGAGGGAGAAAGGTTGAGACGGTAAGTTGCTGATATGCGTCATGAGGCATGACTTGAAGTGGTCCGTAGCGTTCTGTGGCACCAGCTGCTGCTGCTGCTGCTGCTCCGATGGAGAATCGGGAGACGCGGGGGTACTATCAGGACTTGAGCCATCGGAGCTACAAAGCGAGGGTGTATCTGGTCGAATTGACTGGCGAGTGTAGTTCTGTGCCTGAGGTGCTGAATTGAGGGTGTACATTGTTCGTAGTGGTATTTCGTAAGTGCCTGGATATGCAAGGAGGTGTTCCAGTATCCAAGGGAAAGCGGACCTCTCGTTAGAAGAGGAAGAGTTGCTGCGTAACGACATTTTGATAGCTGAATCGTGGCTTTTGCGTATTAACGACAGGACGATAGCGAGTTGGTTGGAGGCGTTGGGCTGGGCTGCGGCAGGGTTGGAGCGTGACAAAGCCAGATATCGAAAAAATAGCGAGAACAAGCCCTTAAGCCAGTCTAATGCTCAAGGAGTCGTCATATCGAGGACACTGTACGAGAGTGTGGATGGCCGCGCATTGAGTGAAATAATGAAGGTTGTTTATGGTTCGTGGTTTGTTTAGCTGGTAGAGCGCTTCTGGTTGCCTGGCAGGAATCGATCCTCAACACTTGCGGATGTCCGCAGTGGTCGAGTCTTACTCCTTGCGATTTTGATGTTAATGGCTTACGATCTGACGAGCGGATTCAGCGACGAGCAACGTGTGGGCGCAATTTTGTGTGATTGATGCCGCGTAGCAAACACAGGACCAATTGCAGCCTTTCCGGCAACCTTCCCGAGCGGCGAGACTCTGGGTGTCAGAAAAATGGAGTCAGGGAAGACGAGCGGGTTCGCAATCAGAAATTGTTTGACTGATGGGATTGCCACCCCTCACAATTTTCGAGGCACCCTGTCTAGCTGTTCGTGGTCGGCACGGAGTGCGGGTGGTGCGGCGAGGTGTTTGAAGGCGACGGTACCAGGTCATATGAAGGCATCCAAAGCATCGATTTTCTAACCTTCGCTGAATCGACAACGTATCCTGATTGTATTCGTTGTCGAGGAAGCCGGGCGAGGGTTAAAGGCAAGTGTTCTCGTCAATAGAAGACGGCCTAGATAGTAGTACGATAACAGGCACAGGAAGTGAAGCCGAAATTTCCAAAAGGATGGATCCTCGACCCCTTTTGGAAAGCCATCACTCCATAGCCTGGTTCCTGCAAACGCGACAGGCTAGGAATGAAAGTCAGATGGTTCTCTGGCTGGAGGCGGGCATGAAGGAATTGATGACTACAGGTAACACTTTCTGCAAATCGCACGGCCAGCACAACGCCTTCCGCTGCCATTTCCCGAACAATTTCCTGGGGTCTCGTCCCGCCGCTGCACCACGCAGGCATTACTAAAGTAGGTGTGCTTCTACCCGTACGTCTCGCGTGCTTTGCCATGCTTGGACCTTGCTCTCCAGGCTCCTAGAGTCCCAGGCTCCAGCCCGCCTCCGCGTCGATGGGCCTGTCACAACTGACAAGCATCTCCGGGATCGTCAAATGATTTCCCCGGATCGCGTGTGGGAAAATCCCCCTCAAACTTCTCGAGTCTTAGGCAAAAGCAGACGCGTTTGAGGATTGTTCCAGCTTGCCCGCAGGCCGTCGAAAGCCTGAACCGAAATTTGAGCGCTTCTACGACCACGGCTCGCCTGCGGAATTCTGGTATTATGATACTACGTCGGTCATCGACAGTACATCTATCATCAGCATCGCGCAGCCGTCCGTGCTCCGATCAATCCGGCGATCGAGGAGAGATCACGATCCTTAGATGTCTCTGCAACAAGCGCTCTTAAGTCAGATCTGGTCAACGGCCAGCATTGTCATTGCTGCCATCGTCCCCCTAACTTGAATATATGCGACAATTGTACGGCATCGTAATTTCCATTACGCAGATCTCCCGGACGGGTCAGTTGCCTGGCTTGGTTGTAGTTCCCAGCAAGGTTTCCAAATGCCTGCCGCTTGAAGAGTGGGCGGGCGAACTTCTTGTCTTGTTGTCCCTCTCAACTGTCACACATCATTCCTTACCTCCATATCTTTCTCAGAATGTGCTTTGCCCTGCGCTCTTCATACGCTGGATGAGCAAAGAATCGAGGACCTGCTACTGACCCTGGATCTGAAGAGATCGAGACTTTTGGGGGGATCTCTGCGGCTATACATCAAGATCGGAATCAGATCGGCCACACGACAAGGGCGTCGCGTGTCTGGCACACCCGCATCAATAGAATTGCGTGCTCGCTCGACGAACCGAATACTTTAGGCTATGCTCAATGAGCATCTACACCGCCGCAGAACGAAACCTTCCCCACCTGCTATTCACGAGTACTGGATCACGCCGCATGGCCTGCAATGCACGAGGTATATCTTCTAATGTATAAGTAGCGAGCTCTATGTTTGGATCGGCATTCCATGAAGACACGAACGCACACATGACCCCAATGAATTGATTGGTTGACAAACGAGCTACTGTCGGCTAACCTGATCTGGTAACTAACTTATTATCTGGCGACCCCGAGCAGAAGTGCATCTCTGTTGGGGTGCTAGGAGTGAGGTGGCCAACCACAAATAGTTCATTACGTCCTCTGCCGTCTTTCATCTGTCCCTTGCCGGACAATGTTGCAGCTCTCTAATTATAATCGTGCATAATCCCACACAGTAGTGTCATAGCTTTGGTGTGCTGCTATTTCGTACTTTTTATCGCCAGCCGAGAAGATACAGCCCCGTCAATCGTATGATGCTCTACGGGAAGGTAGTGTACTCCTTTGTGGGTCTACAAGCCGAATGGAGAGAGGTCAGAGTGAATAATACTCAACGGTGCTAACGATATAGACCAAATAGTAACCAAGGCTACCTTAAAACTTAGTCTATCGGGGTCTCCTGTTCTCGAAGGTCGGCAAAGGTCCGAGAGTCGAGACAGACACGAGGCACGGACAGAAGTCTCCGAGCACGCACTGCTTGGGTCAGAAATCTCAGGCTTATGATGTTCACTATGTTTTATAGAAGTCAGACCACGGTACAGAAATCGGTCTGGCATGCGCAGCAAGCATTCAGACGTTGATGCTTGTGCGATTGAAGCACAAGCTTTGTCACACAAATGAAGAAGCGCACCCTATCAGGTCGGTAAACTGTCGAATCGTAGTATTTCCATCGGCAGAACGTCCTTTGCACCAGTCTACCTGGTCGTCTCCGCTTCCGAAATGGTCCAAGGAGCCATTAATGGCTCAATTCGAGACAGGCCACACCTACTTCTCTCCACATTTTGATTTCATGAAACACATACTAAAAAGTTTCAATATATTTAGATCATTGAATGTCATGGGTGCGAACCGAGAACATGATGTGCAGCCCGAAATTTCACGTTTAGCTTCATGACTCAACAAGGCAGCCATACGTGCAATTCATGGCTAGGACGCATCTGGAGTGTCAAAGCAAGAGAGTCCCTTCTGTAACCTTTACAGCAGTACCCGAAAGCTGCACCTTTTCCACCGCTTTGCCGCTTTCAGCCAGTGTTACTTCGACGCTGATCTCACTCGCGCGTCCCATCTCGATGCCCTGTGCGATATCAAATCTGTAGGTGCGACCACCTTCACCGCTTTGCAGAGCGAGATAACTTGAAAGGGTGCACGCTGCACTTCCAGTCGCTGGGTCCTCGCCTATTTGCGGCTCTATCATCCGAGATCTAATTCTCGTGGGATATTCCTTGTCCTCAGATAGTAAAGAATAAAAGTAGGGAGCCGCAAAAGAAGGAGACCATCCTTCATCCAAGGCAATTGCTTCTGCGTATTTCATTTGACGGCCCACCTGGAGTTTCTGGAGGTAGTGTTCAACGTCGGGAAGTGTGATAAGTATGAAGGTCATCCCCTTCACAACTGAGACAACGGGGAATTCTAGGAATGAGTCGTTAGTTCCACAAGGCCAAAGGTCGATCAAGTCATCTTGTGGTCTTGTTTCCATGGAAGGATGCAAGGACTCAACCCGGGAATGCGTCAAGCGGCTCGTGTGTATGTGCACATTATGTGGTATACTTGCAACTGCCCAGCCATGCTCCCTATCATACTTCGATTGAATAGTGCCAGCCTTGGTCCTGACATTGAAAGCTTGACCGGTATGGGCAGTGGCGCTTTCCCCAATGCAGCAGATACTGCCTATCGTTGGATGTCCGGCAAAGGGAAGCTCTGCGGTCGTGGTAAAGATATCAATCCTTCTGTCAGGGGTCGAATCATCCTCAGCTTCATGTAGAAATACTGTTTCGGAGAAGTTGAACTCGCGAGCAATGGCTTGCTTGAGATCTTGCTCCAGATCGTCATTCTTAGGCACCTTGACAATGGCTAGCGGGTTGCCTCTCAATCGTGTTTGTGTGAAGACATCGAAGGTGGCAAAATCTAGTCGTCTGCCCGTAGATGCAGTCGCCATGGTGAAAAGAAGGTTATCTGTGACGATTCGAAAGATGCAAGACTCAGGGATTTATACGAGTATCTTACCTAGATCTGGTACTCAAGTTGGTTTAGCTCCACAGGTGATCTACGGTTGGGGGCGGATGCGCCATCCAAAGCTTGGTCTTGACCAACTACCTTAAGTACTCTATCTCACTCCACTCCGTTCTTCCTGTTCAAAAGCATTATTCCATTTACTAGTTGTATACTCACTCTACACGCGGCGAGTGGGTGTAAAAGCGAGCAATTAAGTTGTAATCAATATCGTGGCTTACCCCACAGGCAAACTTCAGCTTACTGACGCGGTGGGACTATCGACAATGGGGACAATTATTACCGACAAGGCCGTTCTTGTCGACAAGCTTACCCGCTTCCAATTCCTAGATCTCCATCGGCAGTCGAATTTGGGTCTGAAAGTTTTGCTTTGCGACGTTGTGGGTATGAAACTGCAATCATCAGACCCCTGCAATAAACAGCATTTCAAGCAACATCAGCCCTCCTCCAATTATACAGAAAGTTCTTAGTAGCTTCCAATCCGCAGCCTGTACCATGGATCCAATGAACTCTCGATCGGCCTTGTCAGGGTCGCATTGAGTTCCATGGCTCAGAGCCGCCTGCTCAGCGCCAACTAAGCCCGAAATGGATATCTCAAACCATTTGTGCCTCGCATCTCTTCCAATTCCCTTCCCTTCTTCATCTTACCACTGACTCGCATTGATAGTTTTCGCAATCGTGCATATTTCGCGACTAATTATGTCACCGTGTGCACCTTCCCGCTCAGGAATCTTCTTGAGACGAATGCTACTCCATTGAGATTGTCGCCAAATTCTGATCAGCAATGCCGTTGGCGGCTACGCCAAGTACGATCGCATTGCTTATGCTTCGCGCCAAGATCATAAAGGACTCCTTTTCCACAGTCTCTTACTTTCCATCCAGCCAATCTTTCTGTACTCCATTTTCTCCAGCTCGGGGGACCTTACATTCCTTTCCTATTATCTACGTTGCATACGTTGATCGTGTGTCAATTTACTGTCTTTAGTTTTTACCTTCTGTCTCCTATTCATCAGCATTATTTTAATATCCATTGTGTCTGGACTTTCCATCATGATGCACTACAACAATGTACTGTTGGTTGCGTTGGCCTTCTCAAACGGTTTCGTTGAAATTGCCTTGGCAGCAAGGCAGAACGCACAGGCATCGAGCGCCTCTAATGCTGCGCAGAGCCAGGGAGGCACGCCAGCAACACTAGATGCTAGTGCTTTGCAAACTGCAAGCAACCAAGATGGACAAGGCAATGGTGCTGCTGGCGTTAAGGCTGGTCAAGCCAAAGCGAATACGTGAGTACCTCGATGAGCTAGATCTGAGCACAAAACTTATGGTTCTGGCTAGCGATCCTGCCAACTTTATCAACGTCTGTGCAGGAGGGCAAAAGACGTTGACGAACGGCGCTCAGGTTAAAGGTGGATCATGTAACGGCATACGTAAGCATGCTCGAGAGGGAGTCATTGACCTTAGCTAAACTGTCACATAGCGATGGGTGACATCCCATCCACGGACAACATGGTCTCCACTATCCTGACCAGCCCGACACCGGGCCAAAACCTTGCAGCCAACCAGGATTTCGCGGTCAAGCTGCAGGTGGCCAACATGAATGCCGGAGTCTTCACAAACCCCACTGTCACCTACTACAGCGCCCCACAGGCACTTGATCCAAACAACAAGAATATCATTGGCCACGTCCATGTGACCATCCAAACCTTGGGTTCGAACATGACTCCTCAGCAAGCCCCAGATCCTAAATTGTTCGTTTTCTTCAAAGGCATCGACGACGCTGGGGATGGCAAAGGCGGCCTGGCGGCCAATGTTGTCGGAGGGTTACCCGCTGGCAACTATCGTGTCTGCACTATGTCCTCTTCTGCCACACATCAAGCCGTTCTCATGCCTGTCGCGCAGCGCGGAGCCCAGGATGACTGCACCAAATTCCAAGTGGGAGGTGGCGGTAGTGCTGCTTCTGGCGCTACCACCGATAGTGGCAAGCCTGCTGCTGCCACTGCTGCTCCCGCTGCTAACAACGCTATAGGCGGTGCCCAGAACGGCACGCAGACCGGTGGGCAGGCTAATAATCAGCAAGCTACGGCGGGCAGCAGGAAAGGTGGTAAAGGCCAGCGCAAGCAGGGCAAGCGCCCCCGATTCCAGAGCCGAGTTTACGTTGGGTAGATTATTACCTTACATACCCACGAAGGAGTGACCTTTAGACATACCTTCCATTGATGCTTCTTGGCAGCTTAGGGGAATGGAGTCGGCTTTTGGTTGTATGATAATGCAGAAATCACAAAGATAATTTGCTTTCATCTTAGAACATCTCTTGGCGCCAAGCTTGACCTTCTTGACCCTCGTTGAAGTACCTTAAGTTTGAAAACATCGCGTGAAAACATGGATTATATATCCCAACCATGGGAACACCTGCCAGCACTCGGATCATCCCACATTTGTCTCCCTCTAAACCGCTCCCATTGAAACCGGTAGCTAATCGCAACGTGCATCATGTCGTGCTTGGTGACCTTCTATTCAAGTCCTGGTACCCTTCTTACTATCCTGAAGAGCTACTCGGCAAAGAGGTAGAGATGCTTTACGTGTGTCCATGGTGCTTCAAGTATTCCAATGATATCATCCCCTTCGTGGGACACGTCGTGTGTGAATTTTTTCTTTCGGTCCTCGGATATAACATGCTCATTGATCTGACACTCCGTACAGAAGCTATGCTCTGAGACGTCCCTGCCCATTCCCGGGACCTTGATATACACCAAGGGCACGCATTCTATCTACGAGGTTGATGGCGAAAAGAGTCAGGTGGTCACGGCCTGCCCCTAAATTTGTGACCAAGCTCATGTAGTACTATAGCTGTTTACTCAGAATCTTTCTCTCTTCGCGAAACTCTTCCTCGATAATAAGTCCGTCTTCTTCGATGTCATCGGCTTCAATTATTACCTCCTTACACGCAGCGCGAATCTAGCCTCCAACTCCACAAGCCCTCAGAAGCCGCAGATAGTTGGGTTCTTTAGCAAGGAAAAGATGAGCTGGGACAATAATAACCTCGCCTGCATCCTCATATTCCCTCCATGGCAGCGCCAGGGTCTCGGCAAGATTCTGATGGGTGTGAGTTATGAATTAAGCAAGCGCGAAGGGCGTATTGGTGGTCCGGAAAAGCCCTTGAGTGAGCTGGGCAGTAAAGGGTATATTAAGTTCTGGGAGGCAAGAATTGCGAATGCTATACTAGGAATGAAGGTCAGGAGTACCATGACGGTGGAAGAGCTTGCGACTCGATGTTGGCTGTTACCTGAGGATGCAATAGTGGCATTGAAAGATATGGCTCTCTTGGAAAGGAGTAAGAAGGCCGATGGCGGCCATTCTGTCTCGAAGGCTAGAGTAAAAGAGTGGTTTGCGAAGAGCAGGATTGACCTGACGTCGCCCATATCTGCAGAAGGGTTCATCGAAGATGCCATGCCACAAGGGTCATGATCAAAGCTAGCACCATGTGAGGAGCTGAAGGGACTGACACAAATTCTCTAACTCGGCTCCAGCATGCTCCAAGATGTAAAAGCATTGGCGGTGAGTGCTTTGACTAGCTGGGGATGTTTAGCTGCCCCTCAACCAAGAACTCCACAAGCTCACTCCGAAATCGGTATATGGCTAATGACGCGGTCTTGCCTGTACGCGCCCGTTTGATTTAACTCACAGGAGCCTGACGCGATTCTCATCCTGATTTTGCCACGGAGCCGCAATTCTAAAGTATTTTACAACCTTTGACCACTCCAGCTCGTCATCGTCTGGCCTGTCCGAACCTTCACTCCGGTCATCCATCCCCAACATTACAAGCCTCCTCGCACTACACAATGGCAGATTCCAGTCTGGCCACGTCCGTGAAGGCAAAGGGGCTTGAATTGTAAATTTTCCGATCGCTATCATTTTGACTATGACTAATTGACTAAATGATGCGCAGAGCGCTCGTGTCCGGGAAATACCAAGACTTGGTTGTGCGCTGCGAATCACGTGAATGGAAAGTGCATCGGGTCATACTGTGCGCCAGCTCAGAATACTTTAGCAAGGCTTGTGAAGATACTTTCGAGGTGTGTATTCCTTCCCACTTTTCCGAACCATCGCTTATAGCCGGGAAGGAGGGCATTTCTGGCGAGATCAATCTGCAGGAGGATGATCCCGAAATGGTCGACAACATGCTTCGCTTTCTGTACACCTCGGACTACCAGGACGACGCCGAAGGAGGTAGACCTCTCCTAGTGAATGCCAAGATGTACGCTATTGGCGACAAATACAGAATCGAAGCCCTGAAGAAGCTTGCGAAGACCAAGTTCTCGGAGGCCTTAAATGCAGGTTGGGATGTCGTTAGCTTTCCCGAGGTCATTGAGACCGTGTACACTACAACGCCTGCTACTGACCGTGACCTTCGCGACTGTCTTACACCTGTTCTGCTAGAACACAAGGAGGAGTTGCATGAGCATGAAGGTTTCGTCGGCCTAATCAAGGACAAGTTGTCGGACGGCGAATTTGCAATGGACGTTATCCATGCCTGGACGGAGTTTCGTGGCTCGAAGAAGGACTCGTCGAACACCTACACCCAGGGTCCTTGGAAGTGCAAGTTTTGCCAGAGAAGCATCACGAATTGTCCATCCTGCGCGAACCGGATTTGATGACCAATAATCTCTGGCACTGGGATTCGAGGTTCCTGGGGAAGGGAACATTGGGCACTAATGAGATCGAGCGGGATTAGAGATGTAACGTATCAAGGCCCGCAGTCGAGCCAACATAGTTCTCCTTAATTCTCAGTGTGTGTTCGGTGAATGATATTGAGTCGCTGAATGTGCTTGGCTCATGAAATGAGATGTTCCCTCGCATGAGATGAAGCGTCGACATCTTCTTTACATCATCTTCCTCGCACAAGCACGCTGGCGTCATCCAGATCGTCACATAACAAGATCCATATCTTTCTGTGATTTGCAGCTCGATCAGATCAAAAGTCTTATCTTTTAAGCAGTCCTCGAGACAGGGGTGGCTTTGAAATCCTACTGCTGCTCATATCCACAAGCGCGTTCGAAACCAGAAATTATTCCGACTTGATCGTCAAAGTCACGAGAATACATGGCACGTTCACCGGATCTTCCTATGTATGCGATCTCGATATCTTAAGACATATTGTGAATACATGATTCCAAGGTTTCGGAAGGTGTGATAGCTTGGATCCAACCCCAATGCTGACAAAGCCTTAGGAACAACTCAGTTCAGTTATTGCTGCATGAGGACACCTCGATCATCTCCAATACTTCTACACATGCGACTATTCCGACTCCGGCGACAATTCCGGTGACGCAATCATCAATGTCCTGGTTTACGCCATCGCCGACAAGTACAACGTACCTCTCCTCCAAGATCTCGCAAAAGAGAAGTTCCAAAATTTCATGAGATCTAAAATTCCTACATGGAACCCTGACGCCTTTGCTGGCGTGTGTACACAGATATACTCTACCACACCATCCTCGGATGGTGGCTTGCGCAATTGTGCGAAACACCTGATGAAGAAGCATAAAGAGTCGCTGCATCTGAATAAGGTGTTTAGGAGTCTCTTGCAAGCCAGTATTCTAGAGGGCGATTTTGTGCTGGACGTTGTGGACGCATGGGTCAACTGAAGGTGTGACCTTGAGTCTTCTCCCATCATGTACTGCGCGATAAGCTTACATCTAAGGCTACTTATTCTTAGAGCCTAGACAGGAATGCACGTTTCCAGGCTATGGCTGTCCCATGATATAAGGAGACCACTACCTCGAGATCCCATACCTTCGAGTCCAATTATCCTCCACCGATGCAACCTCCCCTCTAAACTCCTGCATTTCTAATAACCAAGGACCTGTACTAAAGTTAATTGTCCCCCGTCCGATGGCGCGATGCACATGAACACAGAATCTGCTACGAATCGCACTGCGACTTAAAGACTCCATAATCTGCTTTCACTTTCAGTGCTGTCACACAGCCGTTCCCCCAATGCTGCTTGAATGTCCAAGAGCATAGGTATCTCTCACCTCACCCCCTCTGTCTTAGACACAAGACCTCTTACCCTTCCCCTCCACCCCCCTATCAAGATCTCCTCATAGCCCCTACCGAACAACAACATCCCCAGCAAACACCCCCCAAATCTTCCCCCCACTTCCCACAGCCAATAGCTTCTCGCATTTTTACGAGCCTGCAAGAACAACAAACTAATCCCTGTATCTATCGACCCGGCCAAAACACTAGCGCAACCCCAGCAGCCAGGCTCCTGCACCGAGCTTCCTGACTTCGGTAACTCCACAGCAATATTCTGAACCCGTGGTCATCTTCTGTAGGTCGACACGCTGAGGCGATGAGGGTTGCTCTTTGGCCTTTGTGCTGATACGAGACGGTGATGCGGGGAGTTGGATTGAGTGGCTAACCTTTGGCTATTTTATCCTGTGCACTCGCTGGCAGGGTGCTACTTCGAAGGACTGGCTGTTTGAAGCAGAGAAACATCACTTTACAATCAGAAACAACGTGGTGACGGGTTGGCGATTGACTGCGCTCGCGAGTGATCGCCCCTTGTCACAGTGGGATATCTAACACCGGCTGACACAGTCTGAGGTTCCTCAAATAAGCTTGAGTTCTTGAGAAGCGGGGTAGCACCCACAGGGGCAGCGCATGCGATGGTGGACGTGGACCAACTGGAGGGATCAGATGGTCTGCAAGCGGACGAGAGCAGTACGGAGAGATCGAGCCGCAATGTAGGTTGCAAAAGATCCTCTGTTTAATTCCATCCACAACAAACTCTAAGGGGTATCAAAAGTCCTCGCATCTAAATCCCAATCCCATTTTTCCATAGCAGACAACAACAACATCATCTCCCACTCCACGCCTCCTCAAGCAGACACCCCTTCCTCCTCACCACCCCCTCCTCCAAATTCAACCCCCTCACCACCCTGAACCCCCCGGTCCCTACCCCCATAGTCTGCCCCAGAATAATACACTCACTGACCCCCTCGATCTTATCCGTCTTCATCCGCGCCGCCGCCTCAAACAGGTGATCCGGCGTCTTCTCGAAACTCGCCAGCTGCAGCACGCTATCCCTCATCTTCGCGAGCCCGAAGCGCGTGATCCCCAGCACCTCGCCCTTGTACGTCATGACGTCGGCCAGCAGCTTCATGTGCCGGGGGTCGATGTCCATGTCGCCCATGACGATCTGGATCTCCCGGATGATGATGCTGCGCGCGGCCTCGATGCCGAGCACGGCCGCGGTTTCCATGACGCTGTTGGTGGTGGTGTGTAGGCCGTCGATGCCGTCGGTCGTCATGCAGGCTTGCAGGCCGTAGCCCTCGACGTAGAGCCTGTGGGCTTTGGTTTCGTCGTCGGTCTTGATGACGGCGCGGGTGGCGTGGGGGTAGCCGCGGATGGGGATGTCGGGGAGGATGCGCTTGATGGCTTGGGTGCGCAGGAAGGTCTCGGTGTCTTTTTTGGCTTTGGAGGCTGCTTTGGCGGCTTTGGAGCCCGAGGGGGGAACGGCGTGCACTTGGATGCGGATCCATTGCTTGAAGACGCGCATGTGTTCGGGCAGAATTTTCAGTTTCTTTTGCTTGGTGATTGCGGTTGCGACGTCCATGGGTGTGATTTCGAGGTCGAGTTTGTTGATGGTTTCCAGGTCGACGCAGAGGTCGATGACCATTTGGGCGCCGGAGCAGAAACCCTCGATCCAATGGACGATGTCTCTAAGGTAGGTCTTTTCGATGCGGCCTTTGGCGACTTTCGCGCCTGTTTGGCTTTGGGGGTTGTTAAGCTTGCAGGTTATGAGTGGTGTACTGATCAACTTTGAGGCATTGATGATTTCCTTGATTCGTGGTACACCTTGTGTTAAGCTCATACCGGCCACACCGGCAAAGTGGAAGGTCTTGAGTGTCATTTGCGTGCCGGGCTCACCGATGGATTGAGCGCCTACAGCTCCCACTGCGTGTCCAGGCTCGGTCTGTGCACGTTTGTGCTTTTTGAGACAGGCTGCGATGAATGCTGTTAAAGTCGCCTTGGAGAGCTTGGCTACGCGGTCGATGGCATCTTTAGCTGATTTGACTGGTCATACTTAGTATCGCATTGTACTTTGGAGAATATAGGTATTACCATTAATATGGGCCTCAGTTCGTTTCCAGTTCGCCGCCTCATGTTTTGCAAAGCCTTTCGAGATACCTCGCTTGACGCGGGCATCAGCCAGCTCATCGGCCTTTCGCTTCACAAAATCTTCTATTGTTTGCAGAAATGCCCTGACACTTTCGTGCTGATCGATACCGTCGTCACTTTGATCCCAGTAATCCAGAAATTTGCCTTGTTCAGAATTGCGTATCCATCTGGAACGCTCTCCTTCTAGCAACTCCTTGCAAGTTTCCAAGATCTCCCATGGCAAAAGGCCTCGCTCTTTGTTGCTCCATGTTGTAGCCTCGGCATGTGTAAAAGTTCGCTCGAAGTTCACTGGCTTCGCCTGACCCTCCATGTCCACAGGATCAAGCTTGTCGTCGCCATACTGGAATTGAACGATGTTGGACGAAGAGTTCCGGACTGTATCGTCATACTGCACTGAGAGATCCTCAAGCGACTTCATCAAGCGCCGAGACATGTATCCGGTTTCGGCGGTCTTGACAGCAGTATCCACCAGACCCTCGCGACCAGATATGGCGTGAAACAAGAACTCTGTTGGGTTCAGACCCGTAAAGAAGCTGTTGCGTACGAACCCTTTAGATGGCGGCTGACGAGCATTCTTTGGGAAATGAGGGAGACTGCGGTCTTGGAAACCGTCTGCGACTCGCTCGCCTCCAATGATCTGCTGCCCCACGACTGCGACCATCTGTGAGACATTGATGTTCGAGCCTTTCGAGCCTGAGGTCGCCATTATCAGCGGTGAGTTCCAACGACTAAGCTCTGCAATGCAAAGGTCTCCAGCCTCTTTTCGAACCTTGCTGAGGATTTCAGAGATGTCGGCTTCCAAAGTCGATTCTTCAGTGTGCCCTTGTCTTCGTTCGAGTTTCCCCTTCTTGAACTTCTCGATCAATGCATCGCACTTTGCATAAGCGGTCTCGATCAGCTTCGTCTTCTGACCAGTCAGAACGGCACCCGGGTATACATCGCTGATCCCGATGGAGAACCCTTGGTTCGTCAGCCATCGAGCAGAGAGTTTTGCCAGGCGACCCATCGCTTCGACAGCTGCATCTGGGCCGAAATCTCGTAGGATCACAAAGAAGACTGAGTCTTTCTTCCCTGAGCCGATAGTCGACTTATCCATAACGCCACACATTACCTCGGAATTGCGGATGCAAAGCCAACCATCGTTCTTATCTAGGTCGCGAGGCTGACCCGCAACAGCTCGATACTCACGGCAAGCAGCATCGAGGTTGACCAAGACTGGGGAGGCTTTGTTGGGCCGCATCATCACATTGAAGACTTGCTTTCCTGTCCAGAGCATCACAGGTTTGAGGACAGCGGGCGGTGGTAGATCAAGCTGCACTTCTGCTCCCGCCATGTACATGCATATGTTGGTAAACGTCTTGCGATCGTAGAAATTCTCTTTACTACTTAGCAAGTACGCGGCGGTAATGAAGTCCTGTATAGCCGAGATAATGGGCTCTCCGTTCTTCGGCGTGACTAAATTGTGCTTTACCCCCATCAACTCGATAGCCTCTGTCCTCGCTTCCTCCGTCTGCGGAATATGCAGGTTCATCTCGTCACCATCAAAGTCTGCGTTGTAAGGATTGCAGACGCATTCGTTGAGTCTGAAGGTGCGATGAGGTCTCACTTTGACATAGTGACTGAGTATACTCAACTTGTGCAGCGAAGGCTGTCGATTGAACAGCACAATGTCCCCGTCTTCGAGATGTCGCTCGACGATATCGCCAATCTGTAGATTTTCCGCATGTAGACTCAATCTGCCGTACCTTAAGAACTGTTTGATTCCCTGCTCCTTCTTGGTCACATAATTTGCGCCTGGCCACTTGTTTGCCCCGTTCCTGATACGAGCCCTCAGCTTGTCTATATTGTAGCGGGAAACCTTTTCCGGATAAGTGAGGTTCTTCGCGACCAATTCTGGCACAGCAACCTCATCGATTGAAAGATTGGGATCTGGAGAAATGACCGTCCTTCCAGAAAAGTCAACACGTTTCCCTGACAGATTACCTCGGAACCGGCCTTGCTTTCCCTTCAATCGCTGGCAAAACCCTCTGATTGGTTTCCCGTATGTCGGCTGCTGGAGACCTGGAACGTCGCTATTGATGTAAATTGCAATCTGTATCTGCAAGAAGTCCCACTGTTCCATTATAGTTTGCACAGGCTGGCCACTTTGCAGGCCCTCCCTAATGAGCGTGTTGACATGCACAATATCGGAAAGCTTAGAAGTGATATCGTCCTCGGTACTAGCGCTGTCTTGCTGGACCGAGGGCCGAATGCATACGGGAGGCGCTGGGATATATTGCCAAATAAACATCTCTGGTCTCCCAGAGCTAGGATCCATGCCGAGCAGTTCGCAGTCGAAGGCTGTGATCAATCGGAAGAGATTGAGCACCCTTAGCGGGTTCATATCGTCCACGGCCTTCCTAACATGCTTCTCTACCTCTTGATGACTCTTCCGCGCCTCCACAAACGAGCGGTCGAAGAGTATTTTCTCCCCTGGAACTACCTTCTTCTCCGCCTTCGAGGCATTGTACTTCCTAAACTGGTCATGGATGATCTTTAATGGATGCTGGCCAGGTGCCTTCTTGACCTGGCCATTAAGCGTACCGCAGTAGAAACATCGATCGGTCTTGCGGCACTGCTCATTGATCTTCTTGATTATCCTACTTCGTCCCAGGTTATCAAGGTTAAGGCGACGTAAGCTCCTGAGGAATTGTCGACGATCGGCCTCATTAAGCAGGATCCGGCCACAGGCCTAGACCCAATCAGTGTACTCTTCTACATCTGCGGCACCTTGATCTATACTTTGCAAATATTTTGTAATATTGCGATGGTCAATTTCAGGTAGCCAATGTGAAATGCAGGCAGTGCCAGTTTCACATGTCCAAAGTGACCATTGCACTGTTGTAGAGTCTCGCCGCAAGTCTCACAGAACCCATCCTTACTGGAAATGCCCATGCGGCCATCCAGAGGTCCATTGGGTTGTACGGCGCGGTCCCGAGCCAAATCGAAAAGGTTTCGATCACAGACTTCGAGTACACCCTGATTCACAATGTCCTGGCTCGACCTATGCGGCTATCAGCCTACCAGGACAGCATACAAATGGTTGCCAAGACTCACAGTATACCAAATTGCAAGGCTTTTATGCGCTTGGGCACAGTGTCCACCACCTGCTCTTTCACGGTGGGCGCCACCGATGCCATCCCTGTGGCTGTCACCGGCCCTCAAGGGCTTGTAAAACCTTGTGGTGGAAGAGCAATTGCATGGGCGCTGCTTTGTGGTTTGTGGGCCGAGCTCTCCTGGTGTATGTGTTGAGGTTTTGAGGTTTTTGAGTCATGGCAAAGAAAAAGTTTCTTTAGGCGCGCTGAGGGGCAGTTGTGGGGCTTAATTTAGTGGGGCAACCCCGCAATCATAAGCCAACCGAAGAGGATCCGGGGTGGCTTAGAAGGCTACCTCTAGGGGCTGGGTGAGCCCATTCATATTATATTCCATTGTAGGGTTTCAATCACTTGAAGTACTAAGTCTTTCCAGATGGACAGGCAAGCAGGTCGTAGGTCACTGGAGTTCTTTGAGCGGCGGGTTATTATAGAGAGTCTGGGTTGAAGCATAGTAGGGACGACGTGGGCAGGAGAGGATGAACTTACTGTTCCAATGCAGGGATCGTGGTTTGGCTTGATAGTACTATGTAGAATATGGTCATTTGCACAAGCGAATTCCATTGCTAAGTCAAAGCTCAATGCCATGCGCACGCTATGCTATCGAGGGTTTCGTCGTTCATCTCTTTCTTGTCGTTCCTGCTCACTCACCAAATCTTCAACGTATCTACTACTTCTTCTTTCCACCACTGCTTGGTGCTCTCGCTCCAAAGCTTCCCTCGAAACCCGGCCTAGCCTTTGGTTTCGCCTTCGCCTTCTTCTTTCCCTTTCCCTTCTTTACCCCTTTCTCCTCTTTCCTCTTCGCCAGGTTGTCCTCCCTCCTTTTCTGCTTCAAGCTCTGCGCCTTTTTGATCCCTTCAAGCCTCTCGCTCCACTCTTTCGTGCCCTTCGCTTTCTGCTTCTCCTTTCGCTTCAGCGTTTTTTTGAGAAGCGAGGTATCGTCCCGCACACGCTCTCCGTGTGCGTGCTTACGAGCGTTGAGCCACATGTCTTTTTCTTCTTTCTCGGCACGAGTGGCGGGATCTAGGGAGGCGAGGTGGGCTTGTTTTTTCGCGGCAGCTTGCAGCGCGGTGCGGGGATCTGAGGGGCCTTTTGGGTCTTTGATGCTCAGAATATCATTCAACTGTGCTGATGCCTCCTGCCCGTTCCCGAAGGAGACCCGCCCAAAAGAAAAGTTGTTGATTGCTTCGCCCGGTGTAGTAGCGTTCGAGCCAGTACCTGGCGACATAAGAGGCGAGCCACGAGCATTGAAGCTAGCGGGCGAAAGGAGTTGGGAGCCTCGAGCCAGAGTCTCGGCTTTCTGACGCTCTTCCTCTTCCTTGGCTTGTCGGCGTAGACTCTTCTTGTGTGCCTTGCGCTGCTCTTCCTTCTGACCGCGTGCGTCTAGGAGCTCTTGACGATTCCGTGCTGGCTTGCCATTTGGACCGTCTGCCCTGCGGGCTGCGCGTAGTTCCTCGATACGGGTTTGTAAACGTGATCTAAGTTCTTCGGGTACAGCTTTTGGAGGTTCTGAACCGTTCGATGGTTTAGATAAAGAAGCATCAGTATTGATTTCATCCGTTCGGGGTTCTGAAGGGGCGGTGGGAGGGACGATGGAGGATGTGGGCGAAGATTCGGATTCCGTGGGCGGCGCATCGAAAGCTGGAGAGTCGGGGAATGGAGAAGGCGTAGCTGTTGATGGTGCGGAGTCGTGTGGTGGCACAGCGATGTCCTCCAATTCTACAGGATCAATGTCACCCGCAAACGGGCTCGCGTCGTCGCCTTCGTCATCGTTGGATTCTCCATCCGCCACGTCCATCTTCTCTTGCTGTTCCTTCTTCGCCTTTTTGGCTTCCTTCTTGGCCGCCTTCGCATCCTGCCTTTTCTTCTTCTGCTCTCGCTTCAGCATCGTCCTCTCGGCCGTTGCCTTCTGCACCGCGTTGACGTCCGCCTCCACCTGATTAGTTCCCTCCTCCGTCATCTCTGTTCGCTTAGTAGCGTTGAGCTTTTCTCCCCCGGGCTTCTGCTTCTTCGCTTTCTTCGTTGCTCGCTTAGTGCCCTCGAACGGCTTTTCAGATTCGACACCTTCCACGTCTGAGCCACCCTCCTCTTCTCGTTTCCTCTTTCGCGAATTCTCGTCCATGACATCCTTTGCACTCTTCACGTTATCAGGGTTGAGCTTGGCAAATTTGGCCTTTCGAGCCTCCTCTTTGGTTTGTTTCGTCTTTTTCCATTGATCCTGGCAGTCCCAAATTCCACAATCAGCACCTTACGAGAAGATGAGGCGGCGGGGTAGCTTGGCTTACACTCGTGTCTTCGTCATAGTAATATCTAGCGGGTATAAGTGAAAGAAGGCCATTAAAAGCTTCGGCATGACTCTTCAACCGGTCCTAGATACTCATGAGTAGATGTTCGGCGCCCCGCCTGTGTTGCGGAGTCGACTTTTCTGGAGCATACCTCAATGCTTTCTGCCATGGTCAAGGCAGTAGTTGAAAACCCACCCTGGATACGCTGAGCGATACAAATCACCACCTTCAACTAAACACGCCTGATCTTGCCCAGGTATAATCAAAGGAAATTGTAGGAGGTCTTGCTCTGTCTCCAGTGGTGAATCTGTGGGTCGGAACTCTTGGCACCTTGGCCCGCTAACTTTCGGTGACTGCCGGGTTGATTTACCGACGATCTCGCCCTGGTTCAGAGCTCACAACGAGTCTCGAGAATAGCTTGTTTAAGACGACCATTTGAGCAGCCGAATGAACAGACTAAATGATACTGACGAGACTGACGTAAGGCTGTTAAAAAAGATCGAGGATATTGAAATCGGATTCTACCATCCGTGTCGCGTTCCAATCGATTGAGCATGTCAAGCTGAGCAACATCAATCCATCAAGGTCGCCTACTATTCGGGACCCTCCAACAGCTCAGAGCACCAGCATTCACGAGTTCAACCCGCTCACCCAAGTCTTCACCTCACGACTCCCCCTTCGGCGGCCAACAACTCCCCTTGCTTCCCCCGTCCCTCACCACCCTCACGAACGGGACCGTGTTCAGATTCTCCCACTCCCCACTCCACTCCCTCAATTTCTTCACATTGCCTGCATCCTGCATATCTGGCAGCCAATACCCGGCTCGATACTCGTTCTCCTCTGCTTCCATCCTTTGCCGCAGCAGATCCTCCTTAGTGCTCGAGGGCCGGCCAATGCGGCGCGAGGCTTGGAGTGAGGCGAGAAGGGGAGCATCGCGTTGGAGATATCTGGAGGCGATAAATGAGTGCACAGACGGTGATCGAGGGATGGAGGGAGGACTTTTGAATGAGGGTATGTGTTTGTTCGATAGAGATAGGTTCAGTAGTGGCGCGAGCGGCGCCTTGGAAAAAGGAAATCCGCTGTACTGTACACCAAAGATCCTCGATCATCAATTTAGAGCCTTTGCCTTGTCTATGAGCTGTAATGCTACATACAGAGTGGTCCGTTCGCCTTTGACCTCGCAGCCGAGAGCTTCCCTAATCTATCAGAGCGTGCGCTCGCTCGTCGCAATTTTTGCGCATCTCTGCTATTCTCGTGGAGGGATGTGGTGCGGCCTTTCTTCTTAGTAATCTTTTTCTGGACCTTGGAGAGATTATGCGCCATTCTGACTGGTTTTTGTATGGATAATGGAAGAAATTGGAAGAAATTTTATGTTGGACCCACAACCTCTTCGATGAAGTGCTCAGCTACTTAATGTTCAGGGTTAATTTTAGGGTTCGATGACGGGCATTGGCAGTCAGTCCAGAGCATAAGGTATTTGAGGCACCAGCTGTCTTCTTCCACAATTGTGCTTCAGTCCACTGGTATATGAACTTGTTCACGCATAGCACAATCGCGTAAACCGACAACGTTGACTGACCTTAGTACGCAAGCCTGAACGCACTAGCGCGTTTTAAGAAGCGCGGGTTTGCAATGGTGTTCGCCAAGCGATTAGGTTGAGGTCGTATATTCCCCCAGGTCTACCACCGAAAGAGAAATATTATCTACCCACCTGCCAAAACAGAATCCACACGCATAGACGGTGACTGACATTGAAAAGCCACTCCTAGCGCAACAATAAGCTACCTCACCCTACCTCTCACAGCCGCTGCAATCCCGGAGAGCGCTGGAACTTGTCCGCTCGAGCACGAGCGTGCCTCAATCTCTTGGATCGATATCATATATGCATTGAGCTGCGACACACCGAAAACAAGAGACAGGAATCTACGACCCCATGTCGTCGGCGGGTGGACTAACCCGTCGTCGCGGGGGCGGAGGGGGTGGAGGCGCTGCTGGCGACGATGAGAACGAAGGCAACAGAACAGCCACTCCATCAGGCGGCCCACGAGATGGACGAGCACCAGAAACATCATATGCGGGCGGAGAGAACGGACACAAGATTGCTTTCGACCCTCGAGATATGGCAGATAATGAGGAGAGGAATAAGCAGCCCAAGCTAACGCTGATGGAGGAGGTGCTGTTGATGGGTTTGAAGGATAAGCAGGTAGGCGCTGAGGCATCAAGGATGAACAAAAGTCGTTGTGCTGATGGTATTTGGATGTTAGGGCTACCTGTCGTTCTGGAATGATAATATATCGTACGCTTTGAGAGGTTGCATTGTCATCGAATTGGCGTTCAGGGGTCGCATCAGCATGCAGAAGGATTCATCACGGCGGCGCTTCCCACTAGCAGATAGGGTCATTGAAGTCATTGACGACACGCTTACTGGCGAGGTACTACTCGACGAAGCCTTGAAGATGATGAAGACGAGCGAGAAGATGAGCGTCAGCTCGTGGATAGACCTCATGAGCGGTAAGGCTCCAGAGCCGTAAGCTGGCAACCTTCTAACGGTGCTCCTCAAAGGCGAAACGTGGAACTTGATGAAAATTGGTTATCAACTGAAGCAAGTACGAGAACGCCTAGCGAAAGGTCTCGTAGATAAAGGCATCCTACGAACCGAGAAACGAAATTTCCTCCTCTTCGACATGGCCACCCACCCCGTCGCCGACGGCGGTGCCAAAGATGAGATCCGCCGAAGAGTGCGCAACGTCCTGACCAACCGCACCGTCGTCCTACCCCCCAGCCAGTTCCTCCCGGAAGACATGGAATTCCGATACATACGGACAATCTCGATGATCTGCGCCGCCTACGCGGCGAACGTGCTCGAGAATGCATTAGCATCCCTCGGTCATGAATCACGAGAGCGAGCCTTTTCGCAAGTTGATGAGCTTTTGGCCGAGTATTCGCAGTGGCCGTTTGGTAAGCGGGCGGGCGGAGCGCAGGGAATAGGGGCGAATCTGGGACAGGTTGTTACGCAGGAAGTCAATGCTTCGAAAGATAAGGAGCTGCAATTGGAGGTACGCGCGACTCTTCTCTGCTGTTGATCTTTCAGGTCGTACTAGGCTCTCCGTTGAGCAGCACGAAAAGGAGCTTGGACATTGTCGCGGTCCAGAACGAATGCTAACCTGCAACTTCTACCTCCAGGTCGTTGCAGCATGCTTGAGCGTCTTCACCCGGCTGGACTCACTCCTATGATTCTTGTTTCTCCAGCCTGCCGCTCTCATCGAACAAGACCGCGACGCACGTCACGGCCATTGTCAGGATACCACCGCATCAAAAGGCTTGATGACGGTAATTTCACTCGAGGCACAGGGAGACAAAAGTGCTTGAATGGCGGTGTTCTCGTCGCTCCCAAGGCAAGGCGAAAATGGCACGGATAGTTCGTGGGTGGAGTTTCCGGGTGGATACGGTGCAGGTCAGAGAAATAAAGCTGGGATCTTCATATCTCGCAGATCATGGCGCTTTTTCGTCTTCTTTCAAACCCAGATCTGTGACCCGAGAATCTGGGAACCTCGAAATAGAAAATTATTCCCACCTTCTGGTGCTACAACAAATTCCTAGCATCTGTAGGGAAACACAAGCTGGCACTTGCTTCTCTTTTGCATTTCTGCATTTCCGAAAACAGCTAACAGCGTGCCCCGAGCTTTTCCATGCAGTCAAACTCGGCAGGCCCAGCGTGTCGTGATGATCGGGGTCGCACCGAGATCTGGATCTCTGGATGGTCTCAGATCTGAGTGGAGCTGTGGCGGAAGATTCTGACGACTCGGAGATCTTCCACGTCCCTTGACTCAGAAGATTCCGGCAGTGCGAAGCAAGGGCGAAGTTGTCCAAACTGGCGGTGTAACCCATGAATACTTACTCCGTACTTTCACGATTCCAACGGCCCAGAAGAGCTGTCTGCCAAAGCCTCTGATCGCGAGGCTTACACGCTAAACACAGGTTGTTTTCCCGGTCTGCAAGGTCGATCGTTTTGCAGACGTCGATTTGCTTGCCCCTTGCTACTGCCATTGACCAATTGACTGTGTTTTCCCAATCGGGCGATTCTAGGCCCTCTGTGCAGAATCGGCCGTGTAACCGGGGGAACTCTAATGGGACTGTTCCATGTGTCCTGTGGTTTGTTGGCAATTGTGTGCTTGTCAGTGAACAGCTGCCTTATCTTATGCTGACGGCCTGCAACGTGCGGCCAAACGAAACCAATCGCACACAGTGTCTGCGAATGTTACCGGCTCCAGCGAAGTTCAATTGCCGGACTCGCTTATCTGAGGTGGATAAGAGGTGGATCTGAGATGGATCTGAGATGGAGGACATTCGAGCCTGCAGAACTCTAACCAAGGCCCAATGCCGGACTCGCCAATCTGAGACCAAGCCAAGAGATCTCGCACTGTCAAACGCACGTTCCTATGCGATGATGACGATTCCCTGCAAGTCTGATGCAGCGCGGAACCTCAACCAAGCTCAACTACCGCTCGTCAATCTGAGACGGATCTTCCCGGAAATTAGTACGGGCGTTGGACCGTGTCAACTCACGTTCCTACTTAGATATACGCGACCACGATGGGTCCCTACAAGCTTCAGGGCATCTGACAAATTCACATCAGATCCAATTTGCGAGACTCTGGATCGTAGCTTAGTCAAACGCTGGGACGACAACGCTGGGACGACGGCCGATTGGGTAGCCAAGGAGAGTGCTAACGGCATACATCCGCAACGCTTACGAACTCAATCTCGTTGCGGCTGGATGGCGATTTGTGCCTCCGGAGCTGTCACCGGTAGCCCACCGTTAGCCACAGTCGCAACTCACAGACTGCACGATGGGCACCAAAAACGTCACCAATGGAAGTTCTGGAGCTGAGATGTGCAGATAAGTGATATGTCATGGGGCTTGACGGTCGCAGATGGCGATGGGAACGTTGTTGGTGCCCTCGGTAGGAATTGGGTTGGCTGCGGGTAAGGGATGGTTGGCACTCGGGGTGGCGAGTTGGAGGTATCTGGGGCACCACCAGAAATAGTGAATCGTCTGTGGGGTCGTCACGGCTTTTCTTCAGAGGAATCTGTGCCAATAGCTCACTGTTCAGATGATTCAACGACGCCTGTGACTCGGAGTCCTAGGACTCAACCTGTCACCCATCCATCTTGCGTCATTATTGTGTGTAACAACAACGCAAAGGTTTGCGTCGCGTGGGGCAGTCCTTGAGTCTGCCATGGGCGGCGGACCGCAATTTTGAATCGAGGTACGGAGATACCTACGTGACCAATCGAAGAAAGCTCACAGAAGGATCCACGCAGGCCAGAAGAGGTCCGTGGCACCAGCTTGAGGATCAAGGTTCATCCAAAGCGGGACGGTTGACACTGGCGCTTCTGTTTCGGGACGAACTCTGGCTTTATCTTTCAAGACCAGACCTTGCAAACAGACAGAGCCGTTGAAAGCAGGGTTGTGACTTGCGACGGTGAGTAGGGTAGTAGCAGGCGCAAGTACTTCTAGCTGGCCTGCCTTGGCGAAGAAGATCTCATGCGAGATCGATCACATACTGATGAAGTATGCCTCCCTGAGCGGAGAAAGGTCCGTTCATCTGGGGTTGTGCGCAACGGACAAATCAGAGGGTTGTGATGGAGACGGGCTTGCAAAGCTTGGGTCAAGCTAGGATCTCTGGTCAAATCGGCTCCCGTTGTGACTAAGACTTGTAAGAGGTCAGGGATAGGGGATTGACGGCCTGAGAATTTGAAATCGAACGTAACGGTTTCTCCACCATGGGCCGAGTCATGTCTCACGGTCCCTGTCGTAGTCGAAGTATGATACTCGGCCAAAGCTCGAGAATACTTGGGGCGCCTATCAAAGAAGCAGCACGAGGAAAAGGGGCATGATGCAATCACGGACGTCCAGCGCAAAAGAGATGCGGATCTCCCAAGATGGACCGAGGGGACCCACTTTTCCGATCTGGCATCCAGCTCGCCAATCTGGATCGCCTCGACGCTACTGCAGCTAGGGAGAGTATGGAGGGCTGGTATGGAGTGTGATTGGTGCTGGTGTGAACAGCGCTGCTCGGGTGGGCAGCATTCCGAGGACGGATCTCCTCTTTTTCCCTCTTTTCGCCTCTCAGCAGCAGGCCGGACAAGCCTGCCAAATCGAACTGCGCGATCTGCTCCTCGACCCGGATGCCGTGATGAACGTGCTACTGAACACTCCTGATCTCCTTATCAAGCCGTGCCTGCCCCCCTCTTCCCTCGTCCTTCTCTTCTTCCATCTCTCAGTCCTTCTTCCCAAGTTGCTCCTTGGCATTGACTTTCAGGTCACATTGACTTTCAGGTCACATTGACTTTCAGGTCACATTGACTTTCAGGTCACATCGACGTCTCGCCACGAGCACTTGTTCGTTTGCCATTAGCCGTCATTGCTTGCCGCTTCATCGTAGCCGCAGACCCCTGTCAGCCTTGGCAGTGAGCGGGAGTAGCCTCAGATCGATCCGAGGGTCCACTGCCTTCACCATCGCGACTGCCTCCGAATCGACCTCCATCCTCCCACGGTTCCTGTTCTCCCCACATCCACCTTAATCCGACTTCCAATTCTTTATCGAGCAAGGTCTTGGGTCTCGCCTTCTCGTCTTCCTTCTGACTCCTTCGTGCTCTCGTCCATTCCAGCTTTACAGAAGTGTGGCTTGAAGCCTGAGAGCTATTGTGACCCCGCGCCGTATCAACCAGCATTATACCAGAGAACCTAGTCTCGGCGAGTGTGTTGTCCGTCAGGGTCCCAGGTCTCCTCACCACCAACCACATCTCCAACAATGCCTCCCCAACGAACTATCCCACCGTCCAAGGTGCTCAAAACAGAGCGTACGCACGAAGAGAACCAGGAGCGGTATGTCCTTTGCATGCAATGCTTGCGCAACGTCTGCTAACGTTGGCATAGAGCGTACATCGCCGCTTCTCGTCGGAGTGACCGCAGTCTGGAGGCTCGAGTGGAGTCTGCACGGAGAGCTTCCGAGATCCACAAGCGACGCACTGGTCGCTCGTTGCGTGTGACAGAGCAAGATGTCGTCAACGAAGAGATGTACGAAGAGGAAGATGATGACCTGCCAATGCAGTACCGGAGACTCACTGCGCATCTTCAGACAGGCTCGGCAGACTTCAACAGACGTTTATCAGCTTACCTCACAAATCATGTCGCGATGAGGAGTGCTTTGGATCAGGCTATCACTCAATCCTACGCGCAACAATATCCCAATGCCCCTCAGTTTGCCCACAACCAAAGCATGTATCCGTCGCCTTTTATGAACCCGAACATGCCTCAACAGCACTCTCCCCAGGCATACATGCAATCACCATATAGCATGCCACCCACCCCAACATTTCCGCAACCGCAGCATGCTCGGTCACAGCCGGCCGCAGGCGTCCCGGAGGTCTCTCGATACGTCCAGAGCGTACCTACTTCAAGTCCAGTTCAGGTCGTCAGCCCAGTCGTGGAGCGTCGACGTACTTCCCCACCTTCAAAGTCGGCCTCACCGCCTGGTAGCACAGCGCGTACCCCGCAGCCTGTGCAAGCACGACCGGTATCCCAGCCATCGCCATCGGCGTACAGCGTTAAGCAGGAGCGGAAGTCGTCCACTTCGATTCAGGCACCACCACAGCTGTTGCAGAGGCCTCAGAACGTTCATCATGCGAGTCGCTATGCCGACTTCGGCCCATTGACTACATCGCTTCCCGCTGAGTCCCAGCAACTGCTCGGCTCCGCTCTCGACCTCAACGACCCGTTGACTTCAATGTTTATGGCTGGGAGCGAGAGTATGGCACAGCCGTTCTACAACCCTATGGCGCCCTCATTGCTCAAGCCACGAAATTTCCATCCCTCTTACGATGGAATGAGCGCAACGCTGGCGCCTAGTGCTCTGGATATGACACCTCACCATGGTATGCCTATGTCGATGAACCCATCGGGTGCCATGTCGGCGCCGCCCCACCAAATGTCTTTCGATCCCGGCGCTTTTGACTTCACGAAGGGGCAGTTGTACGCCAGTAATAACAGCCCTAACGGCAGTGGAACCGCCACTCCAGGCGATCTCAATTTGGATGCGTTCATCAACGACAGCGTCAATTGGGCGGAAACCACCACCTGAAGCGTCTTTGGCTAACGGCCTTTCTATCCATCGCAAAATGCCAGATATTATGGCATTCTATCGCTCATGGCCTTTGGTCACGATAGAGTGGCTTTTTATCGCGAGCAGAGGAGAGCTCGACATAGCAAGGGTGTCTTGATGAACGGGGTCTGCCAGTGCCGCTGCCCGACAGTCTGCCCCCGCGGATTATCAAGGCTTGGTCCGCACACCACCCGATCCAAGGTTGCGCTCTTGGTGATGGTCGATCCACGCTGATCACATTTCTTACCCCGTTCAAATTATTATTATATACACATAAGATTGTGCGACCCGACGATCTAGGTGGACATCGATAACCGAAGGGATCTCTTACCTTTATTCGACTATCTTGTTGGGCTATGCATCCAGATTCCTGGTCCTTGGGACGAGATCTTCGCCACATGTGGCGGCTGCAATGCATGAATGCTTGTGCGCCTTGCACGAGCTTTGTACGAGTACACCAAGGTACGGAGGTGGGGAGGAGGTATTGCTTGTCAACGCTCTTGTGCGTTATTTGGTGGATAGCAATTGATGTGGCGAGCTTTGCAGCAATAGAAGATAGATAGACGATTGAGATCAATAGCAATTATCATAGCAAGGAAGTCTTCCAATCTGGTGTGCCCGTATCATCGTGATTGAGGTATACATCCATGGGTACCATCAATGGTTGTGTGCTATGCGAATAATGTCTGTCCACATGCTACTGCGATGATGACATGTGACTTGAGCTGAAGACAACAATTTCTCCAATTTGCGCTCTGGCAATGGAGCTGATCTATCTCCCGGATAGGCTGCTGTACCGGGTGCCGAGGGAAATGCTCCTGGCCCCTTTTTACAATTTTCATCAAGAACCCACCTTTTATGGATTCCTCTCCATAGAGCTATAGAGAACGACTCCGAACCAGGAAACCTAGAATGTAGGTGTTCTACTCATTCACGGCTGGTCCCACAAGTAAGGGGGTTAATCCAGATGGGCAAATTAAATGAATACCAGCACACAGTTCCCGTGGAAAATTACAATAGCGAGCCCCTGGGCCAAAGCTACTTCCCCTATCCCACAGTTCTTTCTACCATCCCACAGCCATTCGTACGATCTAAAATCCACGTTCTGGCAAGGGGGAACGGGCCTTTTCATCGTCTATAGTCGAGGGATGTCCGGTTCAAGGGTGTTTGCATATCTATATTTAGTTGAGCGGCTCACTAAGCTTGAATCAGAAGCCTCAAACCAATGTTGATTAACATGTAAGAGGAGTGAAAGAACAAGCAAACGAACCATTTTTTTTTTCATTCAAAATCGATGGATCCAAGATTCTATACGTGTTGTTGAGCGATTCAACTCGAAGTCAAGAAAGGTGTGAGAAACGATCTGCTTTCCTATCAAAACCGGTCTTTCCCTTCTCGATTTTGTTATCTCGAAGAAGAATTCTGGGATTTTAGAAGTGGGTTTGGCCCAATGGCTCCCTGTTGATTAGGGAGGTGTGATACTCTACTTACCACTTGCGTATAAGGCAACGAATAAAGGACCCCCTGAACCCGCGGTCTAGGAATGGTTGAAGTACATCACAATAGATAAGGTAGCTTCTGCCGAGTAATAATAAGGAGCTGTGATAGTCTACCTACCAAGTACGGTATCAGAAAACGATGGACTCCCTGAACCCGCTCTCTAGAACGTTTTGCGTGGCGCCATGGCGCATGTTCAAAGACACCCCTATGCAAAACAGGTTGTACATCACAGTAGATAGATATGTTGGGTATCTTGGATAACAATACGGAAAAAGCGCGCCTTCCCACCCCCCTATCCCCCCATCCCCCCTCGCTCTACAAATAACGGCTGTACGCTGCCATGCGCTTCAATCTTCTTCTGACCCCAACGGAGCTGGACTCGCAACCCGGGGGGTCGCCACGAACTTGAGCGGTGGTAACGTGGGTAAGGTTGGTAGGCTCTGGTACTTGAAGTCCTTCTCCGGCGTAGGGGGCGGCTTGTCCCCATCCCTGTTGCGGATGCTCTTGATTTCATCCAGGGAGTCCTCGTGCGTTGGCTCAGGGATGGCGATTGGCGATTGGAGTATGGCAACTGCTTGGCCATCGTGTACGCTGTTCTCTCTTTTACCTTCCGGTCGCTCGAGCGCGTTCTCGACCTGCGCGCCGTTGGGTCTGTCAATCTGCGAAGTGAGGGTTGCTTGTTTCTCGTTGTGCAGGCTTTCCTCCCGGCTACTCGCCTCTCGATCTTCTTCCACAACCGGTAAAGTGGTACCGGCAACCCCGTTCGTGCGGTCAGCGCTGCCGCTACGCTTGGCGCTGAGGGTCCGGTCTTTCCGCTCGTCCTCTGTGGCGCCGTGCTCTTCGCTCATGCGGGCTTGCTTTTCCGCTCGTTCGATGACCCTGTCGGTTGATTTCCGACAGAGGTTGAAGCTTGATCTCTGGATGGTATGGTGGGAAGTAGAGCCGTCCATTTGTTCGGAGCTGTGGGCTGCGCGTTCCTGTTCTTCCCTTGTCATGGCAAGGCCTGAAATGAACTTGATGAAGCGCTCGCCGTAAGATTCTGGGGGTATCGGGGAGATCTGTGTCTTGGGGGCGCCCATGCCTTTCCAGAAGTTTTCGGCGCGTTTGATGAAACCATACTGAAATCATGTCAGTAATTCTCCCTTGCCGAGAGAACGATACCATGGGGACTTACATGCGTCAAGCAGTCAATGATACCAAGGTAGTAGATCTCCTCCCCTGGTTGACCGTCTTCATGGGTGGCTCGGAAACCCCCATCATCGCTGTAGAAGATAAAGTGTTTACGCTCCTCCAACATCTCGTCTGGCATTTTACTCGTACTCTTGTCCATCGGTACGGGCTTCTCGCGCTTGATGATTTGTCGTAGCTCCCTCGCCTTTCGTGCGTTCTCCAGCTTTGAGGGCGTTCTTGTCAGCGAGTTTGGCTGGGGCTCTCCGTCGCGCTCCCCTCCTGGTTGGAACACCTGTAACGTCTTGTCACGCAGATTCTCTTCGTTTCCTCTGCTCATATCGTGAATACCGACAAGCATGGAATAGTCCATGATCTTGAGCCTTTGCAGCAACGCAACGTCCCGCTTCATTTGCTCGATGAATAGACTTCTCTTGTAGGGCCCGAATTCGAAATGATAATTCCTGCGCAGCCAATTCAGGTCTTTCAAAGTGGCCCTCGGGTTCTTCTCAAGATCCTCTTCCTTGAAGTCTCGGCCTATTGTTGATCCTTTCAGATCAAAAGTCTGGTGTATGTCTCGATGTGGCGGAAAGAGGTTGTTCATGATTACGAAGTGGATCTTGCGTCCATATGGTATCTTGACTCGGTGTAGCCCATAGAACTGGGAGATGAGCGTATTTGGATACTTTTCTATGTGCGCGTAGTATTCGCGGAGTATCTTCCTCAGGAGCTTGTGTTCTGCGTGATGTATGGTCTTGATGATGTATTTATAATCTCGAGAGAAGTAGAAGAAACTACCGCTTTTGCCAGGGGAACCCAGTTCGGAAAGGATGTATTTACTGGTTAATGACATCAAATAGTCTGCCGGATCCAGCTTAAACTTGGCTCTCAAATGTCGGAAAACCCAGGGCGCGTAATCTTTGAATTTGAAGTCGTATTTGGCGGATGGTGTGAGCTCGTTTCCGGTGCTGGGAGGCTGTCAGTGCTAATCTTTGGAGTAACCCACCAATCACCTACATGTCGAAGGAGAATTTGTGCCGCGCATCGAAATCAGCATCAGTCAATTCCCGATCTATCTTTGCATTTGTCCTCGAAACAGTGAAGCGGATACCAGTCAACATGTTATAGGCGGTCACCCAATTGACATGGTGCATGTCAACCTTCGTCCCAACTATAACCCTGTCATCCTCCTCCTCCGCCTCTTTCTTTTGTTTTCGACTTGCTCTTTTCTGCCTTATCGTCTCAGTCCACCGTGCCATGTCATCGTTCTGCGGAATCTCGTCGAGCATTACATCAGAGTGTATCGAGCGCGTCGGTCGCCTTCCTCCTAGGCTTCCAGACCCTCGGGTCCCATAAGTCGGGGAAAAGCGTTCTGTATCAGCATCTGCAGAGTCTGAAGACGTCTTGACCGGAGATGAGAAATCTCTCGAAGTGCGACCAGTTGCATGCCTGGGGACTTGCAATGTGTGGCGGTGCACTAGTCGAGGTGCGGTTGGGTGCAAGGACGACGTTGAAGCTCCAGCAGGATTTGAATCCGATCTAGGAGTATGTACGAGGGCAGAATCCCTGTTGTCGGCCATGGGCGTTGCAGGACTATAAGCGTTCGATTTTGATGGTTGGGCGGAAGCCTCTGTAGGAATCGGATGTGCTTGATTCAATGTGTGACTCTGAGGGGCAGACGACGAATGGCCTCTTGCAAGTCCTCCGGTGCCGCTTCGAAGCTGACATTTCTCAGGTGATCTTGGCCGCGAAGGCTGTTTTGGAACCCCATTCGTCTGCGGAGGTGCAACGGTCTCGTCTGTCGCACTCGGCTTCGATATCATGTATGTAGAGGCAGGGCTACGTCGTCCACTCTCCATACCGCCGTTCACGCCATTCGCGATAGAAATGTCACTTCCGTTTCTCGAGTGGGTCTTTCCTCGACCTTCGGTACTATCGCTGAGCCTGCCGTTAGGTAGCGATTGAAGGCTTGAGCTGGCATCTTTGGGTCCTCTAAACACCACACCATCTATTTTCTTGCTGGCACCAGAGCCGTCAACCGCAAAGCCATTCAGGACCGTGGCTGTAGTGCTGGAGGATTGACGAGAGGATTTCTCCTGCGAGGTCCGGTGGGGAGGGTCGTATGGGGACGTATCACTGGACACCAAGGTTACCGGCTCACTGCAGAAATGGCTCGCAATGATTGACGGCATGCCGAACAAATAAGTAATTGCCCAGAGCTCAATCGCCGGTTGGAGGGTTCGCTTTGATAAACCCAATGGACCGGAGTCCGTTGAAGCCGTTGACCATCCCAGCTCAAAGCCTACTGGGGAATACTGTCTTCCATCTGGCGTTGACCAAGACGTCTCGATACCATATATGAGGGCCTTCTAACTATGACCTGATCTCGAACAGCGATCAGAGAACTCCTAGCAATCTTGAAAGACTTGCGCTTTGTGTGCTGTCAATGTAGGTACGCGGCTACCCGATGACCGGGATTTAGGACGGCGAGGAGGTGTAGAGTGTTCCAGGAGCAGGACGTCTGATCAAAGAATTCTGAGATCAGTAGGAAGAGAACTCAACAGGCCCAAGGAAACCTTCAATAGTCAGTGTATAGTTGTCCCATATCACAGCACGATACAGCTGGGGTTTGGGTGAATGGTCTGTTCTTGGCAGCGGCGGGATCTTCGCCCGTGTCTGCCGCTGACACGTGCTTTCGTCTCAACCTCAAACATACCTTGAGGTAGGGAGTAAGTAGCCACAATTACCCAGTAGTGGCAAGAATCGTCGGATTGTCCCGACACTAGTGATCTTGTAATCGCTCTTCCAAGGCAGGGAGCATCGCCAGTATGTTTATATACACGGTTACATGAGGATTGAGTGTCTCTCTCGAACCTTGATCACGTGGCAAGGATAGCAGGAGAAGGAGCATCGTGATAGTTCTTATCGTCTTATGGCTTGACAGTAACCATGGTATAAATACAGCATCCTAGCCATTCGTGACCCTGAACGCCAATAGCAGCAACAACTTCAAGCCAAAGCTATTCAAGCAAAAGCTATAGTGCTGCGCGTCCGTGATATCTTCCCTATGTGCAAGAAGAAAGGCGCCATGCACACCCCCTATCCCAGCCTTTACCGTACCAGAAGAACCAAGAAGAAATGGTGATACTACGCGACAGCCTAGGTGGCTGCAGCGCTCTCAGCCGCCTTCTTTGGTGTTGCTGCCTTCTTGGTGGGCGTTTTCTTAGGTGTGGCTTTCTTGGATGCGGCCTTCTTGGGTTTGACGGGCGCGCTGGCTTTTGTTTTGGTGACGCGTCCTGATTTAGTCTTACCAAGCACCTTCTCCTCCTCGACGACAGCGTCGGCCTAAGTCTCAATCAGCGACACAAGGTTTCGGTGCAAATTGCGTCAACGAACCTTTGCTGGTGTCTTGCGCTTGCTAGCAGTGTTCGCTTTCGTCTTGGGAGCAGCTGCCTTCTTTGGGGCGGCGGCCTTCTTGGATGCAGCAGCCTTGGTGGATCCCTTTGGTCTGCCAGCCGTCTTCTTTGCGGTAGAACTCTCGGCGGGAGTACTCTTGGCAGGCTTCTCCTTCTGGAACAACAGTAAACAACACGGAAAAGCAGCGGCAAAAGAACATCAGAAAGCGTACCTTGGTGACAGCGGCCTTCTTCTCGGCAGCTGGTTTCGTAGCAGCTTCCTTCTTAGCAAGCTTTGTGGTGCCTGATGGACCTGGTTGACAGTGAGCACCGAACGTAGTACAGATAGGATGGATGATGTGGGCTGTTCTTCTACGGCAAGAAGATCTAGAGTGCATGATATGTATATGCACCTCGCATTGCGATCACAACAGGAAGCGACGCATCGGGAATTCTAAACATAGCGTAGCTTGAATGAAAAACAAGGGGCTGATATGGGAGACATTGGAGATGAGCTTACCCTTTGGCTGAGCAAACTCTCCCTTCTCCACACCCAATCGCATTGCTTTGTTGAACTGGTTGTCGAAAGCAGTAGAAGAAGCAGCAGGCTTATGGTTAGCAAGAATGTACTTCTTGAGAGCTGAGCGACTAGTAGCAGAACAGATTGTCAGCACCAGAGTTGAACGAGAAATGCGCCCGGTGACGGTAAACAAAGTCTACAGTGAGAGAATCCATCATACCTGCTTCCGTTGCGTTCTTTGAGCTTCAATTGGCGAGTACGGATTAGCCATGCTCAGTTGAAAGATAGATGGACATTTGAGGTAAATTTTGTTGAGGTCATGTGGTGTGATGCTAGGCGACCAAGCAACAACAACAACTCGATTTCGCGCGCGTTGGTCTAGACTCACAGTGAGGATAGCCTCCTTGATCATGTCTGCAGAATCATGTTAGAGGATACTCGCGACCAAAGCGCACTTGTCTCGGAAGCAACGCGACAGCGTTGGGTGAGAATATCGAGCATTGACTGACCTCTATACGAAGGTTGGACCGGAGCGGCGGCGGCCTTCTTCTGCGGGGCAGCGGCGGTGGCTTTCTTGGGAGGCATGTTTGATGTTGGATATGGATTGATAGATTGGTTGATGAACTTTCGAACGAGGTATGATACGTCGTTATTGGGCGTGGTGGCTGTAGAGCGATTGACGTTGAAGGCTGCTGGGTAAGGATAATGAGGGAGGAACCACGCGCGGGGGCGGGGATACCCTGATTATTTATACCCTCGGTTAGGCGCTCGTGATTTGCAGGGCCCGCTCCAACTACCAAAACAAACCCCTAAACCACTAGCTTGGTTTTCGTTTATTCCTTTTTTATTTGCACCCAGAGATTTTTGACATTCTGTTATCGCGCCCGCTGCATGCGCTCCTACCAATAATTGAATTCATGACTGCTGAGATTGCCCTCACAGGTAGGTACCCTCTTATACGATACTCATGTAATACAACAGCGTACGACCAAAGAAGTTCCTAGACGTCTTGTGACGCACATCTCTGCTTCGAGGCAGCTGACTCGAACGTGTAATTCTCTGTTCCTGCACTCTTTTGCTACCTTTTTGTATCGAGAAAAGGGGCCAAGATCACATGGTCATTGTAATCCTGTACATTTGCTGGCAGCAGCCTAGTAATACAAATTCCAGATGGCTTCACTTTCCTTTCAGAATTTAGAATGGTAGAAGTCCAAACATTCTCCGCTAACAATGCTGCCATCGCCGTTCTTGCCGCAATGGTGACGCTCGTGTCTATTCCAAGGAAGATCCAATCTGCTCTCTGTAACCCTCAGCTCTACAAACTGCGCAAAGCAGTATGCCTAACCAAATCAACAGATGCAACGGCACAATCACATATAGCCAAGACTATATATCCAATATTTTAACTCGGCTCTAAAAGATCATTCTCGAGCTTTAAAATGGAGAAGCCTGCAACATCAGCGTCGGCTTGATGCTGAGTGGTATTAAAGGGTGAGAAGTGCACAGGCTAATATGATCCCATTAGTGGTGTCAAATCTCGCCTGACAGCATCGAAGTGGGACATTTTTCTTCTTGTGTCGCTTCTGGGGTCTGAACAGCTGATACCACAATAGTAAGTTTTTGACTATCACTACCACTGGCGCCAGTGGGTGGCGATGTAGCAAATCCTGTGGGGGACTCGTAGAAGTCCTCTAATGATGTCACTGATACTGACCCTTAACGTTTTGCTGCTTTATCATTGAACCATCACTAGATGATCAGTCCATCGCCACTTTGTCGACACGTTTTCTACAAGCCTCCGCCACTTACTACTCACTTGCATAGCTGGCTTTGAGGTAGGCACTTTGCTAGCGGATAGGTGTGCAAGTCACATCTCAAGCAAGCGACGACAAAGTAATATCAGGCAATCTGTCCGTCTCAGACTGATACCAAGGTGGATTTGCTCCGCTTCCTGGCAGGCTAGGGATATCGAGACTTACCACGAACACGCCTACCAATAATGTCCAATGCGTCAAAGTCGTATCTTTGTCGCTAGATGCACAATGCTGTACGGGTACCCCCACCTGAATATGCCATGAACGCTGCCAAAAGGAATCCCGCTACCCGCTAAATGCAAACCTTCCAAGATTAATCATGGGTTTTCTAGGCTCTTCAATATCAGAGCCAGAGAACGCATCGCTGGCCTCCTCTTCCGAGTCCGGTATGATCAAGTCTTCACTCCCTTTAATTGTAGGGTATTCAGATTTTGTTGCCGAAACATGATTTATACCTTCAGGTGGAACATGGCACTTCGCCTGGGATGGAGGAGTCGGCTCTGGAAACCTCTCCTTATCTGGAGTGTTCTTGTAGGAGGTTTCGACTGCCTGCTTCGGAATATGCCTTGTAAAACCGCTCCAGGATTGACTTCTATTCAAGGCACTTGCGCCGAGCCTCTGCAGAGGGGTGAAACTCCCATGTCGCAACAGCCGCGGTTTCTCCGAAGCTTTAAGAGCTCTCCGGTACTCACCAGGTTTGACTTTATGATTGTCCGGATTTCGTTGGTGGGGGATGATCAGTGGCTCAGGAGCGTAGCTGCATCGCTGCCGCAGCATGGTGAGCTCGGCAGCCACATGGTCATCCATGGTCCGTAGACCTGCTTGCGTTGAGCTCGAAACACTAGTCGCAGTTGTAACAATAGAGACCTCAGACGATTCAGTTAAGCGTGATGAGACTGAGCTTTGAGAGTCATGGGCGCTGCTTTCCCCGCGCATGAAAGTCGATAAGCATCCTTTAATCTGCTGTTGAGCGGTGGGGTAAGCTAAATCATCCTCAACCTGAGGTCTTTCGCCATCTTGAAGAACAGACATCTTCTCTTGCTTGACGGGAATGGTCCCATGATCAGTGACGTCTGGCAAGCCAGCCATGACGTCTTCGATAGAATCATCAGACCACAGGTCGAACTTCGTAGCCGTGGCCTTCTTTCTCCTCGCCTTCACGGTATTCATGGCGGGCTCGGGCTTGTTGGAAACGAAAAACCTGCTTCCTCCACCTTGGAGGGATACCAAGGGCAGAAGTGAGTCTTGATCGTCCGTTAGACCAGAGCACAATCGCTTCCGCTTCGGCTGATGATGCGGTGTCAATACTGACACCTGGCGGTTGTTGATCGAATTAACGACATGAGACCCAGTGGCAGGCGTCGATGCGCTCGACTCAGGCAACGGTGGTCGAGCTGGTGCTGGGCTTGACATCCATGTCCCACTTGTCCGATGTTGGAGTCGTTGCTGACTTGGTGACATGGCGAAGCTGTTGGGATCCAGTTCTGCGAGAGGTGTTCTCTTTGCTTTGAAGAACGACTCGATGGATTTGTTTTCTTTCATATCCGTGAACTTGACAGCATCTCGTCTCGAGGCGTTGCCCAAGGGCGTTCTAGGTGAGGTTGCAAATAATCCGGGAATTCGGAGTGGCTGCTTCGTTATGGGATGAAGATCGCCATTTGCCACTTTCGTCGCAATCTCCTTTTCTATACGAACACCAATGAATGCCATGTCCTCGGCTTCAGCTTTAGCTCCATCGCCTGCCGCCATTGATAAATCTTTTGATATTGGACAGAAAACGCGTTGGCAGAGAAAGGTTCCCTCAGCTCGCCGGAAGGCTTCAAGGTACCCTGCCGGGACATTGTATTTGCCATCGAATTCTAGCATCCTCAATATTTTCTCTACAGTTTTGTACTTACGAACCAGCCGATAAGCTGTCATCAGGCCCATGTTATTAATGCTCGGTAAATAGTCGCACCCGCTCAGGATGGCCATTACTCGAAACTCGGCGTCCGACCAGCCTACTAAACTGATGTCTCGACAGGCGGTAAAGTCATTTCGGTTGATCTCTATGCACTCTCCGTACTGGTCGAGTTTGGTCAGAAGAGACTTTGCACCGAATACCAAGAGGTCGGAGTCTTCGGACAGAATGCTGTGGATTAGACCTTTGCGTTCCAGATACGCCAGCTGAGCGTCGGCCTCGTAGGGCGCCACTACATACTGTACACCAAGCTTCTTGAGTTCCACAATCAATTGGCCTGCCATCTCTGGAGTAACGTCGACCGCCTTCTGAAGCTCCTTGTGGGCTTGGGAGATTTTGCCGAGTCTGTACAATTCGAGACCAATTCTTTTGCTCTCTGCTCGCCTAGCCGCCCTCTCTGCTTCTGTAGCCGCTTTGCTCGGAAGGTAGTCGCCATCGAATACAAGGTACGGAATAACCCCAAAATGTATGAGCATGCGCACCCGGTTGAGCGAGAAGTCAACAAACCTACAACTCGTGTGAGCTGTAGCGACCTAGGGTGCAGAGATCCTTACTTCGTTGTGGGCTTCCCTAAAGCAAGATCGATGGCGCACGCTACAGTACCTCTATGTAGCCAGCCATATGCATCCACTCCAATGGTCTGGCCAGCAAATATCTTGAGGTTGCATGGCTTGTGGATTGACTTGAGTAAAGGGAGCAGACCTTGGGCCGGTAAGCCTCGTGTAGGTGAAGATTATGAAGTAGAACTTACCAGTGATCCCCATCGTTGAATGGTTGAGTCAGTAGTCCAAGGACCACTAGGATGATGGCCGTGCCGTTCCCTCCATGCACCAAGAATTATCGAAGAAGCAATCTTGGAGCCACCATATCTGCAAGCGATGCATGGCCGAGGGGACCAAACCGTGGAGCAATAGCGTTTCCGATTGGCAAAGGTCGTCGTGCTGAAGGATGGAGCGGAAACATCTCGTTGAACGAGTTATAATTAACGCTCGCTGAAGGAGGTAACGATGGAAAGTTCTTGGCAAATGTTGACGGGAAGGGGAGACCCTTGTCACGTGCATCCAAGGCGCGTCAACGCGTCGCCGCAACAAATCGTCAACGGCGCATAACATCGCCAGCATATCGACAAGCAGCATTGCAGCGATGCCTTACGGAATCTCGAACTCTTTCAAAAGGTAATGATTGTGACACTCCGTACGTCTCAGAAGAAGTACTCTGACCTAACAGTAGAGGCACCTCTAAGACTTACTCACGCCAACCTAACGGCGGCTTCGACGATTACAACTATGATCGCCCCTGCAAACGCATACGCATGGACAGCTCCGGAGTGGCTGTAGAGCACATCCTCGCTCCTGACAAGGACGAAAATACCGCTTCCTGTACCCAAACAGATGGTCCAGATGTGGAAGCGTCTTCGTCCACTATTCCCTCAAGTCCACTTCCGAAAGACGCACAACTCTTCTCCGACAATGCGCTATTAGACACTGATTCAGATCTTTCTTCTCCTCCGTCATCACCTCCCGTTCCTGTACCGTTATCGACTCTTCCAGCGCACAAAGTAGCCTTCTCCTTCCTTAAGCGCAAGCGATCTGTTCCCAGCGAGCATGGACCTTTGACAGTCATCGAACACAATGCGCGCAAAGTACCCGGATCAATGAAGCGAGCAGGTCTGAAGCAGATGCAGATTGATCTGGGTGGAGAAATCCGGAAGACATGCGAAGATTGCGGGATGGAATACATACCATCTGTGAGCCAGGACGCTGCGCTTCACAAGGACTTCCACAATTTGAATAAAAAGGGTGTTGACGTAGGAAAGATCTTGATGAGAGACGCTGGCACCAGATTGATTTTGCCGAAGGGGAAGCAACTCAAAGGCGATGAGGCAATCATCATAGTTGATCGACGAAGCTCGTTAGGGTCACGCAATAAAGTCAAGAAGATTCTCGAGGTCGTGAACAGCGAATTGTCTGCGACAGAGATAGACGACGCGCATCTGTGGGGAAGCGTGGCTCCGACTTCTCGGGTCATATCGACACGAAAGAGCAGAAGCGAAGGAGCCGACAAAGGAAGCGCGCGCTTCAAAGCTTTCGTCTACCTGGTCGGCGATAGATCAGTCGGATTGTGTCTGATCGAGAAGCTCAGCTCAGCGAATCGGGTCGTCGATCCATCCGACGTACAGGCGGAAGAGAAAAATGATCCTGCACACGCCCATAGTTCATCGATTCTGGTCTCGGATCAACAGGATGTGGCATTGCTCGGTGTTTCGAGGATATGGACCTCACGTTCGCACCGGCGCCAAGGTATTGCTGAAACGCTCCTGGATTGCGCTAGAAGACATTTCTTTTACGGCATGGAGGTGACGAAAGATCTCATAGCGTTCAGCCAGCCGACGGACAGCGGAGGCAAGCTGGCAAGACAGTGGTTTGGCGCCCATTCCGGCTGGCATGTGTATCGGGACAAAGAATGAGAATCATCGTAGCAGAGCGTCGGCATGTATGCTTGGATTAGGTACACTAGATAGAGCAGCAATCAGCATCGCTTCCATTACACGGACCGTCGGAGCATTTTGTTGGCAGTCAATATGCAAGGCCTCTGACACTAAAATTAGTCAAGGTAGGGGTCTGCGTAATTGCTAGATGGTCAACGAGGATATGAATAATACCCCATTGGTGCAGATATACGTAGCGCAGGTTTGGGAATTTGCTGGATGCTCAGGCAGGGTAACGTATGCTCGGTGTGCCATGAGATGGCGCATATCAACTGGTGCGCATAGCAATCAAAGCTCCCACTGTATCTAGATGTGGCAGACCACGACCTACGAGCATCAGATTGCCTGAAACTGTCAGATCGATGGACCTCATGAGTGATGGATACTTGGAATTGAAAGAAAACGCTACGGCATGCTCAGGCTGGCCCACACCTTGGTATGATAATCAGTGACCATGAAGAATTTGAAGAACATGTGAAAATAAGAATGATCCAATGGTTACACGACTTCACCTTGGGCACCGTGACCAACGTAGACCCATAGGCAAACGGTCACTCCGTCTTCCAATCTTCGCATCTGAAGCATCGGCCCTTTGTATTCCATTTCGCTTGTCTTGGATTCGGATTCTGGAGGAAGCGGCCTGAGTTCGGATTCGGTCCAAACGTTCCGAACAAGGGTTCACCACGAACTGCTTTCAAGCAACCTTGGTGCGGTCCATGGGGCACACATGATGTATACGAATTATCTGGACTGTACTACATCCCATTGTCCTCATGAAGACCCTACTTGTCTCCACTCCTGATGGCTGGCACCAACCCTTTCCGCCCTAAGAACATTGACAATGAGGCACCCGGGGCCCCACGTCAAGTGCATGCCGAGAACGAGGGCCGCATACCAACGATAGATACCGGTCAGTACTACTGCGCCCGAAGACTTCTGAACGCAAACACAAAGTGACGATGATATGTAGATATACGCAAGACGTCGAAGAAGACCGTCCGAATCGTCTCACCGCACTCAGCCACCTCAAACAACGGCACTAGCATACCAGACGTTCTATTCAGCCCACCGCCCCACAAAAGGAAGCCTCTGGAGCGCCAGTGGAATACAACTGACATTTCCGAAGACTCATCGTCGCCAGACGATCCTTTCGGTGTCGATTCTGACGACGGGGGGTTGTTCGCCGAAGACGTCAATCTCCGACGAAACACCCTTCAAAATGCAGGATCCTCATACAAACAGGCCTTGGGAAGGCAGAAGGCACCGCCTAATCCATTCGAACGACGAACCGCTATCATGGTTTCATCGACAAGGACGGGGGATGAACGGGCAACAAAGTCTTCGGCAGCGGACCCCAAAACCCGGCCTCAGTACAGTGTTGAAGAATTTAAAAACCTCCTTCTGACGGGTAGGACATCGACTGTGGAGACTCCGGCAACCGGAGCATCGTCAGCGTTGCTACATACCGTCCAAGCTCCGGGTGATACTAGCAGTAATACTGATTCTTCCTCAATATCTCGACAATCGATCTTCGAGCCGCCCCCTGAAGCGCGTCAGGATACTCCCAGAACCTCACAGGAGCTGTATCCTTCGGATGATGAGAGACAGCAGTCAGCGCATGATCTGAGGTCTGCAAACCCTGAAAAGAAGCCAGCGACTCTTCAGTCCCAATATGGAAAACCAATGGAGGAGGATATCTCGCGAGCGGAAATGTGAGTTGTCGACCCCGAGCATTGCCCCCTTTTGAACGTATCAAGAGCTCTGAAAATTGTCTAAGCAGCATTCGCTCCCGAGATATGTCTTTGACTCAACGCACTGGCTCAGAGACGGAATGCTGACTCCTATAAGATATAGTGGACCCTGGTTGCCCATCTCCAATTCCAAGATCAGCGATGCATGGACTGGGAAACTGTCGCCTGGCTGCCCCAGAACGCCGACTGATTTGAACAAACCGCTACCGCTGCCGCCTACAGTAGAAGCAGCCGATCATGAACTACCTAATCCACTACGATCTTTCGCCATGTCCAAGCGTGACCCACAAACCGATTCACCTAATCTCAAAAAGGAGCCCCCTGCACCACCATCCGCTCGAAGGCAGGGCCAGGCTAGACCCAAGTCTTTATTCGGCGAGTCTGGACAGGGGATGCCAGAGGGGATGCCGGTGTCCCAAGGAAAGTCATCCGAAGCGCTGCATTCAGATCCGAAACACCGTGATCAGCCGTCAGAAGCATCAAGCAAGCCACCGCCACCTCCCCCAAGGCGTCCTGGTATTTCTCATGGCCTCTCAGCTTCGAGCACTACTTCAGGCGTGTCAATGGTCCCAACACCGAGCTCGAGTACCTTTTCGGATGACTCGTTGACCTCCAAGACCAAGCCTCCGGTACCACCTACGCGCAATCGCTCTAGCTCCTTAATCAAAAGACAGACGACGTTACCTACGCAGATAAGCTCGACAGCGATGCCTCCAGCGCCGCCTCCCCGAAGGCGGGGGTCCAGTCAAAGCAGCTTCAGCCCGACACGGCTCAGTGGGGAGTACCAGCCTTCGTTCACCGGACGCCAAAGAGCCGATTCGGGGGCCTCAAGCATTCAAAGTAAGAATGTAATGGCGGATTTGTCCGCATTGCAGAAAGAAGTCGATGCGCTACGTGGCAAATTTGGAACATGACCTTAAGCTTGACGGATATGTTAACGAGTTGACGGGTGATGATGGCGTTTGGAGCTGGGACACGTTGCATGTCTGTTGCGGCATGAAGATGTGATAAAGCAATTGTACATGTGGTCTACAGAGCAGCGACGGCACATGGTGGCACATGTCTTATTCCATGCGGTGATATGGTGCACTTTTTAGGAGTTCATCGACATGAATAAACCATTCATGCGTCCTCGGATCCTTCTGTTCAGTGTTCAATCGAGTAAGTTAAACGCCTTGACGGTTTGACTTTTCAGATATGGGCTTCCATTGGTGGTCGGCCCATCGTAAAGTCGCCAATGCGGTTTTTACAGAGCGCCAAGGAAATATGCTTGGGATAGAATTACAAGATATCTTGGATTGAAATCACCCCCAAACACCGACTACTGATGGCGACTATCAATCGGCCAACCTATACAGGGTGAGTGCTCTTCAGATATTTTACTCCAAAAGACATACCTATAGCTCACAAGCGTATCAACCCTATGATTGCTCGTACTGAAGCTCCTCAGCTGTACCTTTTCCCCGTCTTTGATCTCCTTAGCGTCGCTATCACCCCATTCAATCGGAACATCCGAGTCGGCGTCCGCGTACACAAGCACATTGAACGTGCAGTTACCGTCAAGCTGTGGAAGAAATGTCACTGAGGCAGTGATCTGGCGGAAGATGGCCTGGATCTCGCTCTGGATCTCCTTCTCCGTCTTATCTGGGGGCGGGACTTCGTCGCTGATTCAATGAGTGAGTACTGGAAGTGGCAACAAGACTTTATGAAGTCTTTCACGAGGCATATGAAGCAAGTCTAAGATGGCTTTGCCTGATCATCATGACTTACTGTGGCGACGCATTTTCCTTGTCGGTGCTCGTCTGTGCAGTTCCCTTCTTGGCCGGTTTGTTGTACATCTGCACCTGCTCCAATCAATAAAGGAAGTCCTTCGAAGGTTAAAGCAGTGAGTACGTCAAACTGCCATCTTTCAATATGCTCTCCGGTCTCTCTGCTCGTGATCACGACTACGAGTTTCGAAATCTTGCCGCCAGTCATCCATTTGTTGAGTTGGGACATGATCTTGTTGATGTAGGCTTTGACCTGATCATCCGAGGTGACTAGGTAGCATCAGCTTTTTGGGGAGAGATCATGATGTTGTAGGCCTCACCGAGCATGTTGAGCCCATATTTCTTGACTCTGCAAAGACCATGGTCAACAGAACTCGCATGGCGATGATGCTGCGCAAGGAGATCCATACGCTGTGAAGTCCTCTGCTGGGTAAACGCCACGCTGAAATCTAATGCGGAAAGTTTAGATTCCCACATCTAAATCGATTAATCGGATCACATACAAAATCGTATTGATTGAATATTCGAACTACAAGGAACAAGCCATCTTAGGATATCGTTCTTCTACTTTGTTCTACGAAGACGTACGAATTCGGCAATCAGCTTGGAAGATCCTTCTTTGAGTCAGCAGGCTAGCAGCAACCCTGGTTTGTGCCTACCTTTCAGTGAGAGCTTATGAACCTTTGATTTGTCTCTTGATTTCTCCTTCTCGGTCGACATGTTTAGTGGAGCGATTGTAGACTGGAGTTCCTCAAAAATCGCGATTATGATATGATTAGGGTTGTTGTTGGAGAGACAACCCCAAGACTGCGCGAGACCGAGTGCACTCAAGCTCAAGCTCAGACGATCACCCGTAACTCTAATTCAGCCTCATACGGCTCTCCGGTCCTAGTGACCGAGCCTGGACAAACCGTTTGTTGCAAAGCTCTTCGACCGCAAATTTTCGATTTTCTCTACTGGGGTCTTCGGAAGTGGAAGTCTTAGGAGCCTGATGTGGCCATGGCATCGCTCCTTTTTCGCCGTTCAGCCTAACTTTATATCTCTGCGCATACCGGCGGCTAGTCTTTCGGCTCGAAATTTCTCGTCCTCGACGCTCAGGAAAGCAATCGCGTCAAGAGCTGTCACTGATCTCGAGAAAAGGATCAACGATATTCCTCTCGCCCGCTTCCGGAACTTCTGCATTGTTGCACACGTCGATCATGGCAAGAGCACGCTCTCGGATCGCTTGCTTGAGCTTACTGGGACCATCGCGCTGGGAGGCAACAAGCAGTTCTTGGATAAACTCGACGTCGAACGAGAGCGGGGCATTACGGTCAAGGCGCAGACATGTAGTATGATATACAACCATAAGGGCGAGGATTACCTTCTGCACCTTGTGGATACACCAGGTCATGTCGATTTCCGCGCAGAGGTTTCGCGGAGCTACGCCAGCTGTGGTGGAGCTCTGCTCTTAGTGGATGCCAGCCAAGGTATCCAGGCGCAGACAGTGGCGAACTTCTATATGGCGTTTTCTCTGGGTCTTCATCTGGTGCCGGTCATCAACAAGATTGATCTGCCCTCTGCGGATGCCCCAAGAGCGTTGGAACAGATGAAAGATACTTTTGAGCTTGAACCGGAAAACGCCGTATTAGTTTCTGCAAAAACAGGCTTGAACGTTGAAGCTATATTGCCAACTGTAATCGATCAGATCCCTGCGTGAGTGTCATGCTCCCGGGATCACGAGCGCAGTCACTGATAGAAGGTAGACCTGTAGGAGACCATACCAAGCCATTGCGGATTCTGCTCGTAGACTCCTGGTATTCAACTTACAAGGGCGTCATACTCTTGGTCCGGGTTTTTGATGGCCTAATCAAAGCTGGTGATCAGATCGTATCTTTTGCAACAGGCTTGAAGTATACTGTTGGAGAAGTGGGAATCATGTACCCAGATCAGACTCCGCAGACATCCTTAAGAGCTGGACAGGTGGGTTACATATATTTCAATCCTGGTATGAAGCGGAGCCAGGAAGCGAAACTTGGGGACACATACACAACGATCGGATCGGAGGGACTCGTCAAGCCGCTGCCTGGCTTCGAAGAGCCCAAGTCTATGGTATTCGTGGCAGCCTTTCCAGTCGATCAAGGCGATTATGCGCACCTTGAAGACAGCATTAACCAGGTGACGCTGAACGATCGCAGCGTCACGGCTCAGAAAGAGTCTTCAGAAGCCTTGGGTGGTGGCTGGCGGCTCGGCTTCTTGGGCACACTTCACTGTTCTGTCTTCGAAGATCGACTGCGCCAAGAACATGGCGCTTCAATCATCATCACACCACCTACTGTGCCTTTCAAGGTCCTCTGGACGGACGGCAAAGAAGAAATAATCAAGAACCCAGCAGAATTCCCGGACAAAGATCAGATGCTCAATCGGGTCGCCGAACTACAAGAACCGTACGTGACAGTAACCATCACCATTCCCCAAGAATACCTGGGCAAGGTGATAGAACTCTGCGAAGCCAATCGCGGAGAACAGAAGGAGCTGTCATTCTTCACCGCAACTCAAATCATCCTAAAATACGACCTTCCCTTGGCGCAACTTGTAGATGACTTCTTCGGTAAACTCAAAGGATTAACCAAAGGATACGCGAGTCTCGATTACGAGGAGGCAGAATATCGAAAAAGTAACATCACAAAGCTGCAATTGCTGGTGAACAAAGCACCGGTAGATGCGGTGGCCCGCGTCGTCCACGTTTCGCAAGTGGAAAGGCTCGGCAAGCAGTGGGTGACGAAGTTCAAGGAGCACGTCGAGCGCCAGATGTTTGAGGTCGTCATCCAGGCTACCGCTGGAAGGCGGATTGTAGCAAGAGAGACGATCAAGCCGTTCCGTAAGGATGTGCTGGCCAAACTTCATGCGAGCGATGTCTCCCGACGGAGGAAACTCTTAGAAGCACAGAAAGTAGGGAGGAAGAAGCTAAGAGGTCTGTCTGGCTACGCTTGATCTCTCCCGCTGTACTGATCACCCCTACTCTTTCTAGCTGTCGGCAACATTACCATCGACCAAAAGGCTTTTCAAAACTTCTTGGCTAAGTGATCGCTGAAACGCATGAATCGTAGGACCTATTCGAAACTCTTTTGGATCTACCAAACAGACAACGGAAAGAAATGAAACGAGTAGTGTCTTTGGCAACGAACGAAAGGATGTCGGTTATGGCTGAACAGGAAGAGGACGAGACCAACGCCATTGACCTATCAAGGTAAGCTGCGCAAGGCTAGTAAGAAGAATGAGTTTAACGAACGGCACAGTCATTTCCGACATCTCTACGTCGACTTCACCCCTGTCAACATGAAGTCAAAGCACAATGACCAACTCGGTGAGAGCAGCAACATCTTCAGGACAATCTACTTGGCTGTGGAGAGCCCAAGCTCCAAGGATGTGGTCTGACTTTTGAAGCAGCGCCCTGGCCTACTATTGCAGCAATGTTTCACCCCAGTTCTGCGAAGGACAAGCAGCGAAAATGCTAATTTTCAGGGAGGCATTCCAGGCTTCTTGACCTCTGAGAGTTGTTATGAGGATAAATAGGAGGCTACTATCGAGGATGCCCATGAGAACAACGGGCTGTTTTCGCAAAAAAGGGCAGAGATGGTCTGAAATCGAGCGGGACGCTACAGGAGTGGTGCGTGGGGAAGCGATCATCGAAGGGAAATGCAGATATCGCACTGTGCGTTGGCTACAAAGAGATAGAAGGAGGACGACGTTTCGTTCGACATAGCCAACAAATCGCTATCCTCTAAACCCACATTCGGCCAATGAAATGACAACATGATGTAAATACGAGTTTTTAGCAGCGTAGAAGGCCAGATCGCGATGCCATTAAGACGAGTCGGGACATTCGTGCAATCTTCTCTTTGCTAACAAATGCCCATCGGGGCTATGTATATGGCAGAGGCGATTTGAACCATGCTCTACTAAAGTACACCTACTGACCCCAAGCAAAATAGTATCCTCCACTCCTCGAGGAAGATCTTCCAACTCCCACTGCAGCCACCTCCTCATCCCCTAGCCATTTCACAAATGCCTAGTGAGCTTCCAAACGTGTCAGCAATCAAGAGAATCCACAAGCCCTCTCGAAAGCTTACCATCAGGTTGCGAGAGTATATAGCTAACCGCCTTATCAACTGCTCCAAAGTTAGATCCCAACATTCCCGCTGACTCACTGAGAAACCTACTGCTATGAATTGCATCGGCCTCCTTGTCCGGTATCTCAATGCTGAACTCCTGTATTGCAAGCCCATCAGACCCCGTATCCCCCTACGCCGCGACCTCAACCCGTCAAACCTACCTCCTCAATCGCCATCACCACCTCCACCGTGTCCAAGCTATCAAGCCCCAAGTCGTTTGAGAAATGCGACGTGCTCGACAGCTTTCATCTCTTGTCAGCCCTCACACCTACTTGAGCTATCTCGCTCACCTTCGATGCATCCGTAACCTAGTCCCAACCATTAGATTAGCTATTGCTTTTTCTGCTTGCTGAAGGGGGTCGTTGACGCACCTTGTCAAAGTTCTTCAGAAGATCCATTATCCGCCCCTCGACTTCGGGCTTCGAGAGCCCGGCGGGCGCGGAGTAGCATCGTATGGCCTGGAGGTGTGCTACGGGCGTGGAGCGGGTGCATCTCGTGGAGAGGCATGGAGCGATGGTTCGGGAGGCTGGGAGCTGGGTTCGGAGGGTGGACTTGGATGCAAACCGTGCGGACTGGAGGAGGGCGGAGCGGATCATAGTTGAGAATGATTGGAAATTGGTGATGGAGCTCCGGTGTATTGCTCTTTGCGGTATTGAGCAAATGTTGCGAAGGGGAAGCTAGTTTTGGTCTCTGCATAAGGGTTTGCCGCTACTTCTTATGCACCCTTAATGCGATTGACTATGCAAATTCTAGGGCTACACTTTGCAACCCTAGCATCATACTAGTGCATGCAACCACTTGCCTTTATCATATTCTACATCCATCGCCACACTACCCTCACCCCCAACCATGGCCACCCCTCGAACCCTCATAATGCTCTCCCGCAGCACCCGCCCCACAACCACCGCCCTCACAGCCCTCCTCTCCGCCCGCACGTCCTGCCCCCGCGCCACCACGGCCTCATTCTCCTCATCCGCCCCTCTCGCCGCCACGCCCGCCGGCCCACCCCCCTCCGGCTTCCGTCTCCCACGGGTCAAGCGCTGGGACGAAAGCAAAGAGACCGCGCTCGACAAGGCGGGCAAATACTTCCTGCTGTCCGAGATGGTGCGCGGGATGTACGTCGTGCTGGAGCAGTTCTTCCGACCACCGTACGTCCTCTCCTAACCCCACCCCGTTCTTGCAAAAGCAACGACACCCAAACGGCGGCTATTTCAGAAAGCACGGATGGTTGATGTGGTGCGAAGATACACAATCTATTACCCCTTCGAAAAAGGTCCCATCTCCCCCCGCTTCCGCGGCGAGCACGCCCTGCGCCGCTACCCCACGGGCGAGGAGCGCTGCATCGCGTGCAAGCTGTGCGAAGCCATCTGCCCCGCCTCGGCCATCACCATCGAAGCAGAGGAGCGCGAGGACGGCAGCCGGCGCACGACGCGCTATGACATCGACATGACGAAGTGCATCTACTGTGGGTTCTGCCAGGAGAGCTGTCCGGTGGATGCGATTGTCGAATGTAAGTTTCCTCTCTGTGTTTCCTTTTCGGGAGTGAGGGGAGGGGGGAGTTGGGAGCTAATGGTGGTGGGGTGATTAGCGCCGAATGCGGAGTATGCGATGGAGACGAGGGAGGAGTTGTTGTATAATAAGGAGAAGCTGTTGGCGAATGGGGATAAGTGGGAGCCGGAGCTGGCGGCGGTTGCGAGGGCGGATGCGCCGTATCGATGAAGGTGAAGGTGTGTATATAGGCGGTCGGAAGGTTATGGTTTGATGGGTTGCATGGAGCATTTGGCGTTTGCTATTCGCTTTTTGAAAATAGAAAAGTGTCAAGGGATGATTCCGCAATGCTTGATCTACGTGCTCATTTACAATTGGCTTACCATTTGCGGTGACTTCGCGAAAAGGGTTGTTGAAGGCGACTTCGGGCTTTTTGATCGCAGGATTCTGGCCGTTCCCCAAGGGATTGCAAAGTAGTGCGAATGCCCCTGGTAGGATGATTTTGTACTGAGCTTTCCCTTCCAATTGGGCATCAGACACGTAACAACAATCAGACGCAATGCAGGTCGATAACAGTAGCTTGTACATGAAAACAGTTCAATGCTATCGGGGTATCATTGGGTTCAATAAAATCCATCCCAATGCCCAGCGCTATGCAGCCATCTACTCCCACTCAATTCAGAGAACAAATCCTATCTATGTGCTGTATTTTTGCTTGGACAGTGGACCACTCTCCGCCTAGCTCAAGCGGCTGGAGACGTCCTAAAGATATTTTAGCCTGAAAACCTTCAGCAGAGGTAGAGGACCTCAGGAAAGTGCGAATACGGACATCGTCAAGGAAACTTCGAGGTTCTTACCACCGAACCAGTTGATCCGACTCATGGGAATCCCATCCACCGACTGCGCGGGGCGCAACCTTCTCACCATTCGTAAGTTTCTCTGCGTTTGCATGATCCCTGTGGTCAAACTCTACGCTTGGCACCGCGTCTTCCATCACCGTGTCCTGCGTGTAAGGTGGCGGTTCCACAGGACGACGGCAAACGGCATCGGCAAGCTGCTCCTCCATGTCGCCTCTGATATAAACAAGGAAATACGGCGTGGCGGGGCGAGACTCCAAAGGATCCTTGTCATAGACCTCCCTGTGGTCGCTAACGAGCGTCACGTAGCCGTCGTTGTACTTGCGCCATTCGTCCTGGAAGAAGTCGAAGATATAGACCCAGTAGTGGCCTGAGCTGGGTCCACCACGGTGCATGAAGACCGAGTGAAGGTGATACTTGATTTTCCGCAGGTCTGCAAACTGGGTGTCGATCTTCGTTTCTAGATCCTTCATCTCGCTCACCACGGCTGAGCACTAATTAGTAATGTAATTGAGAAGGGCGTATCCAAGGAAATACTCACCCTCCAGGCGATTGTTACAATTGTCCTCCTCTGCCTTAAGCTGGGTAATGAACTCGGACGGCACAGATACCGGGTCAGGGTCTTCAGGGCTATTGATCTGCGCGAGGAGCTCTATAAGCTTCGGCAGGGCCTCGGATCCCCACAACTCTTCCTTCTGCTTGAGCGCTTCCAGTTCGACAAGCCTCTCCTTCCAAGCCCAGCATTCTTGCCGCCTCTTTAACAGGTCAGGATCAGTTGAGTCAAGATATCTGTCCATGTACAGTGTCGCCTTCATCTCAATGTGATGATTGGACTTGGTGGTTGTCTGCTTCTCCTTGTCAAATCCCCCCCTAGTTATATGGACCTGGAGCACCGGTGGGATCTGGCTGATTGTCGTGTATTGACGCTCAATAGCTCCGTCAACTTCGACTTCTTGTAAATCGAAGGCTCCGTCCAAAGCAGCATACATGTCGCGAGGGTGGGAAGCGACATTGACCTTGATGTCAGAGAAGAATTCCTCCTTTGTTCTTGTCACGCCTTGGAGATTGATGGTATTCGACTTCTGTTTACCGTAAAAGACTCTCTTCATAATGTCAATCTGTTCTCCTCTGGCATCAATCCGCTCTGGTTTGATCGCACATTGCAGCTGGAAAAGCACATTGCCGATGACTTCGGTGACATCCTGTTGAGCACCAATCTCGAGCTGCTCTTGTATCATCTCTTTAGGGTCGTTCTCAGGCCTCGGAGGCACCGGAGGCGGACGACTTGGTGGAGGCACACTACCATGTTCCTCGCTCTGTTCAGCGCTGGATCCCGCTTCCTTAACCGGGCTTAGGGGACGGGTCAGTCGGTTCATACGAGACGGCGAAGCGGGTCCAAGCAGATCCAGAGTCATCTCGGTGGAAGCAGGGTGGTTTGAGGTTGCCTTGCTCGGTGGTAGATTCTCTTTGTCATCGAGGATGTTTTGCTGTTGTTGTGCCTCACCGACTTCCAAGCCGCTCATGACAGAGTCTCTCCGCTCTAACTTGGGGATCGAAACATCCACGAGTGTCTCGTCACTGGAGTCATCTGCTCTGACTTCGGAAAAAGATTTGTCAGCTATCTTGCCAAGAGGGTTCTCTGTCATCTCAACATCTGCATGGGTGACCTGAGTGCTTGGTGGTGGGGGAAGTGTCGGTCCGAGCACAGGTCTACCGTTGATTTCTCCGAGGGAAGGACGTTGTCCACGGGTCGTCGAGCGTCGACGGATCTGTTCTTCGTTTGTCGAGCTAATCAGGGTCAAGCGAGCGAGCTCTTGATGCGGCGTGACTTGAGCTCGCGGTGCAGAGATCATATCATTGAAAAGCTTCTGCAATTCCACAACGACTACCGGATATCAGTGAACCCCTTGTTAACCGAGAAGTGGACTCACATCGCTGTGCACGCTCGATCTCCTTGCGCGAGATCCTTCGTGAGCCTACTTGTTTGACTGCAAGAGCTGCAGCATCGATAGGCATGCGATACTTGTCGAACTCTAGTACAAGGTTCCGTAGCGGCAAGATGGTAAAGTAGGACTGGAGTAAGCTGTTGAGATAACAGGTATTGCCGATGTTTTCCAGACCCACTGGCCACTCGGAAAGTTTGTGCTGTTCGAAGACCTGACCCGTACCTAGGAAGTTCAACAGCGTTGTGGAGTTTCTTGACTTTGCTATGGCCGTCAGAGCATTTTTGAGGTCTCCGAGCTGAGAAGGAGTTTCAGCAACGTAGGCGTTGTAGGCCGCCAGGATCGTCTCGTCGTCGATCATTCGATCGCTAACCTCCAAACGATTGTAGGCATGCCCTATGTCCATCTCAACTTGGCCCATTTCGCCGGTTTCGAGCCAAGCGTGGAGGGCGTTGCTCTTTCGGTGGCCCGCGATGAGTAACACTGCTTGTCGTGCCCTAGGCTCATCGGACTTATCATCGGCCACCTAAATAGACATGATGTGATTAGTAGGCTAGTATTGACTGTGGTCAGAGTAGATGGCTACATGGGTCAAGATGGGTGAGGCAGCTGACGAAAGGATCACCTGGGGTCAACACATACCTTCGCCGCGTATACCGCGGGCACAGCATCGTCAGAGATGTCGTCTGTAGCGTTGAGAAAGGCCAAAGCCTGCTCGTACGTCGTTACAGCTGGAAACATGTTAGCTATAAATTATATAGTAAACTGGGTTGTGGGTAGGTTTCATACACATGGAAGCCGCGTCTTGGAGTTTTCGGCTATCTCGGTCCTCCCCGATAATTTTCAACGCACGCCTGAGTTGTTCTTCCTGGTACTTTGGGGCGTCGGCTAGTCTTGCTTGGAACGTTCCCAAGATGGTATCTTCGTCGACATCACCCCTCCTAGGTATGCCAAGTTCCTTGTAAGCATTCCTGATATCGCTATTGCTAACTTTGTCGCTAGTCTGCTCCATCACGGCCTTTGTTTCTAAATCTTCACTCTTCCTACCATTCGCGATGCCCTGAAGACACTCAAGATAAAATCCAGTGTTCGCCGGGTCTATATCTATCTGCCTTTGATACGCAAAGATGATCAAGTCATCGTGGAAGTCTCGTCTAGCTCCCAATCCAGCGTAGAAGCTACGTTCGTTAGCTATGTCAGGCTAGACTAAAGCGCAAATAGGAGCGGAACACTTACGGATGTTCAGGCTCTGCTGAGGGAATGGTCCGCGAGCGGATATCTACTTGATCTGCAAAACGTCAGCCGTGTTGGCGACTAAAGTTAGGTTGTTGCTCTTGTACAGTTCAGGGTTCCAAGCATCGTTTTGATACTCTTCGCCGGGCTTTCAAACTCGTCTGAAAGCTTTGCAGCTCGCTTCTCCTCGCTCGGTCTTTCTGCAATCAGCATTAAGAGCTCCTTCTCTACATGGTTGAGACGGTTGTATGGTGTTTCCTCGGAAGGAGCATCCGTTGAAGGCCCCGGACATGGCGGCAACCAATCATTTCCCTGAGACTATGTTAGCTCCTTTATACGTTTCTAGTTTCACTGTAACCCACATCTCGTCGAAAGTCAAGATACTTCAGCAGGTCAGTGCATGAGTCGCTGAAACAGAGCCTCCACTTTTTGTTGGCTCCTAGAATCTTTCTCTGCTCCTTGCTCTGCATCCCGTTCTGAATGTACGTACGCAGATTTGCGAGTACTTCTACAGCTGAAGGCGGTGCATGGCCTTCGAATCTTGTGGGATCACTCTTGATCGCTTGATCTGCGCGCACTTTGAGCACGTCCTTGTTTGTAAGCTCGTGTATCCAGGCTGCCGTTAGCCTAGCTGGTCGGAAGGTGACTGAGAGCCTGGCCGAGCAGGTTCCAGCTGAGCAGCGAAAGGACTGTTTGTCGTTCCAAATGGCCGGTACAGCTCCTGGCTGGAGGATGGGAAGATTCTGTGAATTTCTAGGCTCGTGCACGAAGTGGTGCAAAGGTGCATCCACATTCGGACAAGGCAAGAAATTGTCATCGTCGCCAAGAGCATGAAAGTCCAAGATCACAGCAAGGTGAGAGCGACATACGGAGCAGTGAGCCACCACACTGAAGGTAGCCTCCGGCGTGGGGAGCTTTCCCTGCTCAAGCAGCTGGCTGTGATCCTCATCGAGGGTCCACTCATGTCGGCAGCTACCTTTGCCTTGCCCTGGGTCTACCTTGAACTCACCATCTTCCCACTGGGGAATGTCGGTCAGAACATTGTAGCCATTTCTTGCCTTGTGCCGAGGATCAAAAAAGGCCATATCTTCGATCAGGCGAGGCGCCGTCTTGCCTGTTGTTAACGAAGAGTAAGCAAAGGCTGTAAGGATATCAGTAGAGGGAGTTTGACCTCCCATAAGTGTCGGTTTCATTGTATTTTCGCTATGAACGAGGCTTCACTGAACGGAAAACACTGAGCTGGTTTGGTGGGGTTCATGCAGAGGTCCAACCAGCTGGAAGAGAAATAACAGAAGATGGGGACATGTTGATCAAGTAGGAGGACAAATCGAGATCTCAAATAGGATGTTTAGCTCGTGATTATGTAGTCGACGACGGGATAAGGAGCATAACATAATGGGGGCGCCAAGATTCCCAAGCAGTGAAACTTGTCACATAATCAGACAATTTACCCAGCTAGCCTAGATGTCTTCGACGAAGCTTGTAGAATCATGAAACATGTTTGATAACAAATGCCTTTTGCAGGCCTCCAAATTCTATGTATAGCTGGACTTCTTCTACGAAAGCTGGACTACGAAAGCTTTCAAGCGTCCGGCTGGGCGGGAGCTAAGACGCCAAGCCCGCAGAGCCGCCTAAGGTCAACTCCAAATTCAAGCACAACTTCAAGTCCTTCGACTGTTTGGTCCACTCAGATAGTTGACGGACCTATTGAATGGTCTCCACATATTGCCCCTAGTATTCTACCATGGCCGCTCCTTCCGGCATCCCTGCGGACCGGTATAGAGATGCGCCTCGTCCTGAAGCCAAGCAGTATCAGTTCAAAGATGCCGTCTCAGCTACCATCCGAACAACAGCCTTTATGGGTGGTATCGGGCTGTTCGTATCGTCAGTACAGAACACGCTCACGAAGCAGAATGTCACAGCATGGAGTGTGGTTACGCGCTTTGGTGGCACAACGGCGACTTTTGGTAAGATCGAAAGTTACCAGGGGATTAAGCGGAGAAGCTAAGTGGATTCAGCTGCAATGGGCGGTGCATTCGAGTTCACACGGATCGCATCAGCGAATCTTCGCGAGAAGGATGACAGCTGGAACCCAGCTATAGGGGGTTTTTTTGGTGGAGCGGTTGCGGGAATGAAATGTCAGAATCTCTGATACCTGGGCATTGCACCTCACTAATCAATGCTCAGTCCGGACCTTCCCTGCGATACTAGGCCTCGGTGCTGGGCTGGCGGTTGCTGAAGGGGTCTTCGATTATACAGGAGGTTCATTGTTCGGGTACGGCAAAGACCCTGATAGGGACGAGTACGAGCACAAGGAGATGTTGCGGACTACAAGGAGGCGGCCACTTCAAGAGACGATCGAGCAGCTGGGAGAAGGACGAGGTGAGACTGTATTGGCACGAGCTCACAGAGGTCAGCGCTGACGGACAATGCAGGCATATACGCTCCAGGGTATGAGGAGCGACGCCGAGAGAGGATTAAACAAAATTATGGTATTGACGTGCCCCGCTCCGCTTCATGAGTACCTTTGCCGGTGTTTGCGTTCTTTTTAAATGGCGCTGCGTGCTGTAGTCTATTAGAGTCCTCACTATGTCTTGAATAAACATCGCTATTGCTGGGCTTCATTCGAAAATAGAGTAGAGTACATAGCGTTAGCTGGAGGGATGGCTAATACCATGCCGATAGCATACAGTCTTGCGGAACAGATAATGTTCATAAACCAATGGCAACCAAACACCCAGGCCGAGGAATATACATGGAGGGAACAATCTTGACTAGTGGAAACAAACATGGCAACGCTTAAGCCCGTCCCCTGAGACCCACCACGTGTTTCACACCGTGCTAGACTTGGGATATTCTCCAGGAATATGTAAAGCACTGATAGTGGTAGTGATCGCTTGACTCTCAACCCGCGGTCTTGATGCTAATGTTCTTATTGGTGCTGCAGGATCACTTAAGTGACCGAGAGGATCGCTAAGGGTGCCCCCAGGCGTCTGCGTCTCTTCGGCCACTGTGTCAGGGACTCTGGCCTCGATGGGCTCATCGTTGTATGTGCCAACTGATGCTAGGACTGGCGCAGCATAAGACTGATTTGCCCAAGCAGCGTTTTCAGGTACCCGCTGCGGCGTTTCTGAAAACCGTCGAGAGCCAAATGGGTCCTCAGGCGAGTCGCCAATAGCTGGCAGGACAGGAGCAACTGTAGGCTCCACCGCCCAGGCAGCATTAGCGGGCAGAGGGTGTGTCGAAGTTGTGCTAGGAAAGATGGCTGGTTCTACCTTGTCACGCTGCGGCTGTGATCTAATGTCGCGTTCTAAGTCGCCGCCCTTCCGTTGATTGTTGCGGTAAGCTTCAACACCTGCAGCTCCGATCGCAGTACCTCCAAGTCCAGCAGCAGCCGGAGCCATCCAATCCCCATATTGGCTATCATGTCTCTCCACGCTATGGGGTAGCGATCTTGGGACGGCAGCTGGTGGCTGCTGTTGAGGCTGCGCTTGGGAATGGAGCTGTTTCTTAGTCTGAGATAGAGGTCGGTCGGATGGGGCGGCAGCATAGGCTACATTGCCTGGCTCGTCAGAGCTTACACCGTGAGACTGTACTGGTGTGTTACCATGTTGAGTGACTGGGAAAGTCATAGGCTCAGGACCCTTCTGGCCGGGGAGACTGTTGTATTCTTGTCTGTCGGTGACAAATATGTGCTCATGGCCTTGGGGTTCATGGCCTTGCATCGGTGCTCGAGCAGCCTCACGACTCGGTGATCTGTTCTGAGTTTTCTGAACTGGCGAGTTGACATAGTAGTCGGTGGGTTGACCGGCAGCTCCAGCAACTTCACCCATTTTGCGAGCTTCGTCGTCGCCAGTCTGAACCTGTTGCCCTGATGCCCCGAAGGGAACGCCAGACCTAGGCAACCCAGCCGCTGCTACAACATCTCGTTCGCCGGAGCTTGAAGGACTAGAAGGTGGAAGAGGTACTTGTGAGTCTCGATTGATGTTCAGTGCACTTGGAAAACGCCCACCTGGGTTGGGCCGTTCTGCTCGCTTCTCCTGCTGCACTGTTTCAGGGCCCACCTGCGAAGTGGTCGCAGAGTACGGAATCGCGTCGGCTTCGTCTTCATCCATGCCTTCACTGCTGATAGAGCCAGGTTTCTGACTACCGGCACTCACGCTGCGCGCATGCTGACGAACGAAAGCATTACGCTCGGCGCCCGTCTTCTCAGTAAGGTTCTTGATGTCGTCAAACCAAGCCATCATGGTATCATAGGACTCAGCGCGAAAGACCCATGAATGGCCACGATGCATGCCACCGGTCTGGCGTCCCTTGAGCATGAATTTGTGAGAAGAGGACTCAGCACCGGAGTGTGAGCCGAGCTTCTGGTCCTGCAAAAAGAGTGACATCACTGGCGTTTGCGAAGCGATATGATCTGGTGATTTGAATTCGTGCAGATGTGTGGGCGAAAGGACGTACCTAATGCAAGTCAGGAGTCATCGAATAATCGAGGATAAATATTGTCTTACCACCCAGGCGTGTAGCTCTTCAAATACTTGCCCTTGCGCTCTAGCATACCAGACTTGATCTCCGATGCTGCAGGGTCGAACTTGCCAGGGTATGTGATGTTTTCGACTCTCCGGACGGGAAGCTTGGGATCAACGAAATGCTCATTCTTGTCTACGAAGGCATCCCATTCGTGATCCCTAGGCATAGCGATAGGGCCACTGCGAAGCTTCTCCACGGCCTCGTATGCCTCATCTGCTTCCCGGCCAAGGATACCTGCATAAGCATTGTAGGCCTTTTGTATCTCACCAACAACGATCGATTCAAGCTCTCTACCAGAGCTTTCAAGATTCAAGAATGCCTGAAGAAGCAATCAGTGCCAAAGCCGCGAAGAAAGCGTCAATAGACTTACCCGGTGCAGGTAGTTCTCCTCCTCGATCTGCCTTGCAACTTGCCGGTCGACCCCAAGTTTGACGATGAATGGATCACCCTTGCCGGAAGAAGCGTGCGGGTCGGTTTCAGCGACGCCCAACGCTTCTTGCAGGTCGCGCACAGCTCTTCTCGTGCCTTCCGTCTCTCTATCTACATTATTCTTGAAGTCGCCTGACAAGCTCTTAATCTCTTTGATCTTCTGCGCCAGGTCGCTCCGTAGCCCTGTAAGCTGTACTATGACGTCTTCTTCCAATGTTTTCGCCTTGTTACCCTCGTGGATCGACTGCTTGTGATAGTCGCGGAGAATATAGGTAGCATCGCCAATGCCACCTTCACTAAGGAATCCGGGTGGAGCGCTGATATTATTGATTGCATTTGAGAGCGTAATGAGCGACTTCGAACGCGTCTCGTACGATTTCTGGATGTCGCGGAAGTATGTGATCAGGTCTTTGAGAACCTTTCTCCAAGCTGGCCATGACGGTATGTTAGATCAGCTGACCTTGAGCAAGGAGGGCAAAGCGTTAGACATACCTTGAAATCTGCTTGCTAGTATCTCTGTTGGGCTTCCCGTAGTAGGTACGGGGGTAAAAAATGCATTGTTCAGCTCAGCGTGATCCCCACTGTAGACCTCTTTTTCACCGTCAAAGCTTCGAATACTGTCAGGCCGACCATTCTTGCCGCTAGCACTTCGTCTGAGGCTACTCTTCTTCTTCAGAGACTGTCGCTTCTTGAGGGTACCACCGCGCGAAGGGGTCAAGGTGTGCGATTGAGACATGGTGGAATTATCGCGACGTAACTCGTCGCTGTTTCCACCTCCAACAGTTGAAGAGCCTTGCTGAGTAGCGTCACCCTCGAAGTCCTCGTAGGGTTCAGACCGTTGCGTGTGATCAAGGGATTTGGAAAGCGGCGAGCTCTCGACAGGAGCGCCGTGCGTCATGTCGGTCGTACCACTCGCCATTTGAGGAAGCTGCGACTGGTTCTCCATGAATTGTAGTATGCTCAGACTGAGGCTTTAGGGGTAGAATAAGCGGTTAAGAGTTCCCCGGTGGATAATGCTCATGTAAGCTCGCCAGATAGTAACGTTTGCGAGGATCAATGGTCAGGATGCTTGCTTGAAGGGTGCGCTGGCTTCTCGTCCACGTATGCGTGACTGCGATAACCCGGGGAGGACTCGGGTTGCTTTGGCGTTGTTGGAGAGAATTCTGTTGGATGTCTAGACTTGATCCTGCGCGCATACGAAAGACGTTCGTGTTCCGTTCAGCTTATGAATGTTCACGGCCTCTGATGCACATGGTCAGGATGAGGCCATTGTCGTCGCAGGCAAGTTGGGTCAAGAAGTCAAAGGGGGGAGCTGTCGGTTGCGATGGCCCTCATTTGGCCTCGCGAATCGCGTTTGTCCCGATTCGCTCCCGAGGTCCCGAACCTAAAGTCGCTAAGACTACGGCATCTAGTAGTACTTTATGCACTATTGATAACACTAAGAAGACACACTAACGTCATCCTGGGAACTAACATTTCTATTGATGGCTTGTGATTGCATGAATAAGTACTCTAGTTCATCACCTTTATGACATTAGACTATTCGACACCAAATCCGTCGTGATCCTGTGCAGCGACTGGAGATGCTCTAGATCTGGTTGACAAGCCTACGCTCCTTCTTCAGTGCCTTCAATTTGCTGATCGCCTCGTCCAGGGGGATCAATTCCCCTTTCGCTTGTGTCTCTTGATCGTCCCGGTTCCGTATGTTGACGGACCGAGCCTCTTTTTCTTGTGCACCGACCACTCCGTCACGTTAGCCGGCCAGTTGATACGAGGGGAAACGAGTAGTTACCAAATATGAAGTTATACTGTTGCAGCTGTCCAGTACGGATCTTTTTCTGCATCGTGTTGCCACTAATGTCAATGTCGGCATGCATTTTTTGAGCCCTCAGGAGCCGCTGCACCTCTTCGACGTAATCATTCACTGCTGGCATCACAGGAATGACCAGGACTTGTCGAGGGCTCAACCAGAAAGGCCATTTGCCGGCGAAATGCTCCGTCAATATCGCCATGAATCGCTCAAAACTGCCGACAATAGCTCGATGCACCATCACTGGGCGAGCCCTACCAGGCCCTGGTTGCTTCGGTGTAGATGAAGATATGGCGGTATTGTCCGGCTTGTTTGCTTCTTGGAGATCTGTCTTTGCCTTCGCAGGGATGTTGCCAGTCATATACTCCAACTCGAAATTCTGTGGCAGCTGGAAATCCAATTGAATGGTCGCGCATTGCCAGTCTCGTTTCAGAGCATCAAAGATTGTGATGTCAATCTTGGGCCCGTAGAAAGCGCCGTCGCCGTCGTTGAGTTCCCACTGCCCGCCGCCGGACGCAGTGAATCCATCTAAAGCAGCCTTAAGCTTTGCTTCCGCCACATCCCAGGTTTCAATGTTCCCTAGAAACTTCTCCGGTCGTGTAGAAAGCTTTAATTTAAATGGGAAGCCGATCAGTCCGTAGATGGACTTAAGGAAATCAAATAACCCTTCGATCTCGGGTTTGATCTATACCAGATTGAGAAAAGACGGCACACGGAAGTTTTAGAGACTTACTTGGTCTTGGGTACAGAAGATGTGCGCATCGTCCTGCTGGAATTTTCGTACTCGTGTCATTCCATTTAGAGCACCGGATGCTTCGTTACGATGCAGTACGCCAAAATCCGCCATACGTAATGGAAGTTCTCGATAACTTCGTTCTCGATGCCCGAACATTACGCAATGCCCCGGGCAATTCATCGGTTTTAGAGCCCATTTCCTTTTCTCGACGTCTAAACTAAACATGTCGTCTTGGTAATGCTGCCAGTGACCCGATGTCTTCCATAATTCAATATCGTACATGTTAGGCGACTGAACTTCTTGGTACCCACGCTTCTGGTACTCGGACCGTATGAGCTTTTGCAACGCGTTGAAAATGATAGTACCATTGGGAAGTAAGAATACTGCGCCGGGTGACAATTCGTTGAAGAAGAACAGATCCTGGTCGACGCCAAGTCTGCGGTGGTCTCGCTTCGCAGCCTCTTCAAGGAACTTCTTATGCTCTGTCAACTGCTTCTTGTCTGGGAATGCGACACCGTAAATGCGTTGTAGGGAATCATCATCTTTGTCGCCTCGAAAGTAGCACGAAGAGTTCTGCACACTGTCAGCTGTCAATGAGTAGCGCTGAGTATCATTAACAACCTTCATGATTTGAAAAGCTTTTATCTTGCCTGTATTTTGTATATGAGGGCCAAGACACAGATCCACGAGCGTTCCACATTTGTAAACCGTGCTGCCTTCTGGAGGTACTAGATTTTCGATGTAGTACATCTTATACTTGCTGTAGCCGAACATTTCCTTCAAGTCCGGCAAGGAAACATGCAGTCTCTCAAATGGCTGCTTTTCCTTGAAGAACTTCGACACTTTACCCTCTAACGGCGACCAATCGCTCTCCGTGACTACTTGCCTATATATACTCAGTGAAGGTCGCAGATCAACACTGAAACCATAGCATACCCATCCTTTAGAGCCATGTCATAGAAAAACCCCTGCTCGACCGGCGGACCGTGAGACAAAAGGCATTGGTATTGGCATTCCGCCGCCTCTCCGAGAACATGTGCACTAGAATGCCAGAAAACGTTCCTACCTTCAGCCGAAGTAAATGGCAAGTAGCTGACGCGACAGTCATACTCTAAAGGCCGGTCAAGGTCCCATAGTTCTTTCCCATCGACTTTCGCGATGACAACGTCGCTACTGATATCCCGGTCGACGTGGCGAAGGAAGGATCCAGGAGTAGACTCCCAAGCTTTGGCAGCAACGGACATTGCAGGTCTCGGTCTGCCTTGAATATCCATGCCTAAATCCAGAACGACGTTGATAACAGGATGATCTCTCTCTAGGACCTCAGCATCGCGCTTGTGTTTGAGCTCATCGAAGAGCCTGTTGCGCTTGACGATAAAGTCTGGTAAGGGAACCTCCGCGTGCGGATCAGATGCTGGCTTCTTTGAAGCAGTTTTGTCTTTTTGATCCTTTTGCTTCTTCATGTTTTTATCTTTCTTCTGAGAATCTCTTGCTTTTACAGCTTTTGGGCTTTGGGGACTTTGTGGCGATGAGCTATCCCCGGGATTGTTCGAAGCTTCGCCTTCTGTAGACAAACCTCTAGGACGGAACGGCAAATTCTTCTCTGATTCACCGGCCCCATTGGTTAGGCTCTCCTTCTCTGTCTCCATCTCTGCAGATTATTGTTGTCAGTCAAAGAGCTACGGTCCTGATTCTGACTGTTTATATTGCATAAGCATTATGCACTACTCGCTTAGCTAGCTCCCGCCCCATTCCACCAATTATAGTATCGTAATCGAGGCTGCCCAAGGTACTTTAGCCTTAGCACTTTATGCAGGCACATTGCCGTTCACAGCAATAATTACCCGGGGATTTCCAAACCTTTTTGATAAGCAGGATGTCATTCAGAGGAGCGTCACGCGGTCGCGGTGGCAGCTTTGGTGGCAGTCGAGGTGGCAGCAGCTTCGGAGGTCGGGGCGGTACACAAATCCCAATTCAAAGATTCGCAATCGAGCCGACTGACAGTGTGCGCAGGTCGAGGTGGATTCCAGCCATCATATGGCCCACCCGCATCAGTGCTTGGTCTGTTTCGCCTCTCCTTTGTATCTGGACATCACTGAGTTGGACAGAGATGGGCTCGTTCGTCCATGCTTGCGAAGGAGAAATGGTCTGCGAGTCCGTGAATCCAAAAATACCATACTTCAATGCGCCTATATATCTCGAGAACAAGGTATAGATGCCGAAGATATATTGATGGGTGGTATACCTGACAAATAAATTAGACTGCGATTGGAAAAGTTGACGAAGTTCTGGGACCCATCAATCAACTCTTTTTCACGATAAAGCCTCAAGAAGGAATTGTGGCTACGTCGTTCAAGACGGGGGACAAATTCTACATTGGTGGGGATAAATTGCTACCCCTAGAAAAGTAAGCAGGAGTGGCTCCAATGCCAATGGTGCATGCTAATTGGGAACAGATTCCTGCCTAAGCCCAAACCACCTCCCGGTAAATCTATCACCATCGAGCGCTTCTAAACTTACTGACCATACGTGCAGGCACGCCGAAACCCAAGCGAGCAGGTGGAGCATCGAGGGGAGGGCCAATGCGCGGTGGTCGAGGTGGGGGCCGAGGCGCCGGTAGAGGAGCACCAAGAGGACGGGGCGGCTTCAGCGGACGGGGCAACAGCCGTGGAGGAGGAGGGCGAGGTGGTTTTACCTCAGGCCGTGGAGGAGGAAGAGGGGGCAATGCAAATTTCACAAGACCGTCAGGAGGGTTTCGAGGGCGCGGGTCATGACTATGAGGTAAGGCGTTATGTGGCGTTACACGATCCTGCACGGCGATACCAAAGCTGCGATATCATCAACAAGGACGACTTTAGAAGGACTCGTTGACTGTCAAACATTGGTGTCCCATTATCCGCCCTAGAAGTTTCCAGTTGTTCACCTCGCTTGCCATCTCCTCCCTCCGCCTTTTCTCCAAAGCCATACAGCCTCCGTGGCCGTGACCCAGATACTCCTATTTCCCTTGGTTCCATCACCTCCAGCCACCTCAACCAGATTATCAATCACTCGTCCCTTCCCCATCTCTTTCCAAAGACCCTCAAATAGATCCTCTCCCTCTCGTCCAAAATCGCCGCGTCCTAATCTGTACAATATTCGGCCGAGAGTCTGCATCGCAATGCATCTCTGGGCGGGAAAGCTGCTGCGGGCCAGATGTGCGAGTTCCTGGATCGTGTACCCCGCGGAAGAGGGTGCATGAGCATGATGATGAAGGCCTATCGTAGAAGGCAACTGAGAGGAAAGACGCGGTGGCAGGAGACGGCCCCTGAAGTCAAAGCGGAGTGCTGCAATTGGGAGAGATTCGGCCGAGGGGTCGTAGGAAGATGTCTCGGGGAGTGGCTGCATCCATGACAGTTTAGAAGGATCTGAGGGAAGCTCTGGAAAATATTTGTCGTGGAGTTCGGAGAGGAAATTTGGCGACGAAGGGTCGAGTTCTGGGGGCGCTTCTTCTTCAGGAGGTGAAATCGTGTCCAACGATGAAGCGCCTGAACTTCCTGGTCGGTTGTGCGTTTGTGTAAGATGAGACGTCGATAGGGAGGCGGGCTCTGGCTCTTCGAAGGTGACACGCTTCGAGGGTGACTTCTTCTGTGTCTTTGCTGCTTCATCCGAAGCGAGCGGCGGTTCCTGATCAAGGTCTGTTCGCCCATCGTCGATGTTCGCCTTCTTCACTAGTCTCTCAATCAAGGAAGGGCTTAGCCCATTCATGAGCTCTTGTCTTGCCTCCTCGATATCGTCTGGGGACATTTGCGCCAGTCGTTGCTTGTTTTCTTCATCTATCCTCTGACGCTCAGTCTCGACTGTAGGGTCACCCTCTACTCCGGAGGCCGTAGAAGGCCCATTGCCATTCCGACTCGACTCACGCAGAAAGGCCGTTGGGGCAGGTCGGTTTGCTTTTGTACGGCTGTCATTGGTCGAGGCCTCGTGCGCTCGACGTTGCTTGAAGGTAGACAATCCAGGCCTTTTATTATGCCCAGGAAAACCCGTCTTGGTGCTCTTGAGCCGTGGTGGTGAAGGCGCCTTGACATCCGAGGAGGTGGCCCGCTCTTTCACGTCACTGACGAGACCAAAGAAAGGTGAAGCCTGAGTGGCCGGTATTGTAGGCTTAGGGACATTAGTCTCCTCGTCGGAATCCAAATCAATATGAAATCGCTGACCTCGAATAGCCATCGCTCTGGCAGGCTTCAGGTAAGTGGGGTCCCAGGCTTCGAGTTGATGAGGCCGCTTTATTACAAGTCGGTAATCGACAGTGTTTCGAAGAGTGTTGATGGAATGCATAGCTACTTTACTTTACGTCACGGCTGATCTACCGCTGGCGCCAAGTACCGCTGGCGCCACAGTTTGATATGAGGGTATGATAGAGCAATTTTGAGTGCAAGCATTACTCTATAATTAAATCAGCTAATCTATCCTGTGATGCTATCGTTTTCCGCCAATATGCATTCATCGATAAGACTCCTGCGCGACCTGTGTACTCGTAGAGGAAGCAATGGCCTGCCTCGTACCAAATGTGGATATCGCTTCTGCAAAGCGTTTTGCTAAAGTTTTATCGTCCTCGCAGGCCATCAGTTACCTCCCTCTGCTTCTCCAAAAAGGTCCCAATCGTGTATGGTCAAAGTCCGGAGCACTTCGTCTCTCACCTTCAACCCGTCTTCTACTAGTGTGCCAGACGGCCCATTTTCCGGCTCATTCCCCTCTCGACTTCCGTCTCCTGAAGAATTCCCAGAAGCAGCGGAAGTGGCGTTTATGCCTTCTTCGGCGGGGATATGTGGCAGATTGATCGTAATGACTAAATCCGTAGACTTGGAAACCAGTCTTATTAAGGTCATCAATATCGTGGTTGATGTCGGGGTATTCGGTGTGCTTGGAGGATTAGCAGGCGTTGTACTGGCGACAAGTGTGAGCGCCGGATTCATTGGCCTGTGTGTTATCAAGGTTAGTTCTGTCGCAAAGAGATGACCTTGCGCAAAATAAGCCCAGAACGCAGAGCCTGCGGTGAGCGAATCATCACTGAGCCTGCCTTGCCATCAACTCTTTTCGGGAACTTGCTGTGACTTACGGTATATTTTCCAGCTGAACAGCGGAAGACTGCCATATCTTACTCGCATCGCCCGGTGCGATTATATCATTGAAGTGGAAGATTAACGCCTCTTCATCGTTTGGTAGATGAGAAACACGCTCCGCAATGTCAAAGATTATCGACGAGAAGCCGGTTGCTGATAAGTAGACCTCTTGGTGATTGGGAACTTGGCGGATGGTGCTGTGTGGCCAAAGTCAGAGTCCACTCACGGGGGGAAACAGTCCGGACACGTTAGAGAAGGACATCGATTGGTTGGCAGAACTAATCATTGACTATCATATTGAATGTTCCTCGATTGAGTGATAGATAGGAAACAAGCGCGTAAGAAAAGTTTCGTTTATACATCATGTTAGGCAGGAACGATGTGCATAGAGCAGCAGGCGGATACTCCTGGATACGAAAGACGCTCTTACCTGACATCTGCGAATCCAGATGGTATGTTCGCTGTGATGGCACCACCGAACAGATCGGCTCTTGCGAAGTCTGATGCCATGACGCTGGGTTCAGATTTCCCTGACGGTCAAGATTGAGCACTGATATGTTATGCAGCTGCTTTTGATTCTCCCTGGGTCACCTGTGGAGCGAGGTTGGGCCTTTATGTAGGAGATCAGGTTCAGTAAAGTTTAGTCATCGATTCGAAGATGCTATAAGGCATCTCTAGGCAGGCCAGGCACCAGGTTAGGCATTCACGGCGTCACCAACTCGATTCATGATCGTAACGGTACACTCTTAGTTGTAACGTACTCAGATTGCACAGCAGATCTAAGTGTGTGTGATTGAGTCATTCCTTCAAACCGCGGCAATACATAGGAAACAGAAGCTTGGGTTTTGGAAAGATAAGTATCTTTTTCGCAAGCTTTGTCCGGTGCCAGTGAAGTGTGGGAAGCTAGTAAAAAGCCCTGACTAAACCCTAGAGCGAGGTATGCTCGAGTAAGGTAGTTTTCGTCAGTCTTCTTGATGGCCTAAATACACTCTTCTGATCGGCATCCCAATCTCACAGGCTTCCTTGCACTAAGGTGCTTGCTGAGTCTTCTCAGCTGGGTTTAGGGGGTCATCCCGCGTCCGCACTCATCTAGCCGGATCCTGAAAGTCTGTGACCCGCAAGTTCCTAATGACGAATGCTTCAAGCTGTCTTGAACCAGAATCTTGAAGATTCTGCATGCCAAACGCCTCGTTGCTTCACCAATTGCGCATTTTTCTTATTGTTTTGGTATGATTTGATACTGGGGTTTGATCCTGAAGCAACCAAGGATCAAATCTCTCTCATCCGGTTTCGCTTGTTTCGATATCCAAAGCAGCTTTTTGATTTCCCAGCAAGGAAAGGCCTGACTGCCTTCTGGGTCCATTATCGGTTACCAGGCCAATGGCGGCTTCAGCTTCCTTCTGTGTATATGGCTCTTGGCGTAAAGCCCGGAGCCTACGACCATCAGCACGTCAAGTAAGGTGGTCGAAGGGAACAGACCTCCTTTTGTGAACTTTGCCCTTTCTGTGCTGTTCCAAGCTACTTTCGCCTTCGAACCACTTAGCACACTCTACGCAATAGAATTTCCCAAGGCCTGGTAAGTCCTCTGGTGCTTTTCGATTCTTGTACTCAGCCAAGTGTTTTGTGGAGCGTAGGTCTGCATGGATTTGATCGAGGTCTCTGATAAAGAAATGATCAAGATAATTCCGCATGTATGAGAGTGCACACCCTACCTTGTTTTGCGCTTGGTTTTGACCCGCTGAGGTGCCATCACGTTTCGCAAAATTTGAAAATTCTTCTTTTAAACGCCCAATATCAGATGATGAATGGCTCCCTTCAAAAGACAATAATGATATAGGAATCGTGGTCACAAAGCTGCCATCAAAGTCGAACTGAGGGGATCCGAAGTAAAGTAGCTCGGCAAAACTGCCCAAACCGTAATCGTTCTTTAAGAACATTCTGATTGGCCAGGCCCACAATGCCGAAACAGAAGCTCAAGCTCGACCAGCAACGTCAATTGATAAGGTCGAGGTCGAAGCCTGCGCCAGAGTGAGAACGAGCATCCTTCCCAGTATCATCTCAGTCTAAAGATTGTACTATAATGCTCATCTTGCAGGTCATTTATTTTCTGCAAGTCACTTATTGACGCGCCAAGTGCCTGATAACGGGCAAACCGAGGTTGATGTTACGTCCCGCATTCGCTCCTGCCCAGTCTCCTGACTGCACTTGATCACCCACACCACCGTGTGCTCAACTCAATAAGAGCTTGTCGTTGAGCTTTCGAGTAGCCAGGATGATTGCAACAAGGCACTTTGCTCGTGTTGGCAAGCTGGTATGTTCCTCATTTGCTGTTTCTCTGGGACCGAACAAAGCACCTAACCAGCCAGACCTGTGAACTGCTCGGGCACTTGCTTGCCTTGCATTGAAGCAGAATCTTTAGCTGTAGTCAGAATCTATGCTAACATACACGTATTAGGTGCCCAGTGTGCGAGTCGTAGGTCTTCCGCAAGAGCTTCTCGCTTCCTCACACCAAATACTCGGCCCAGCGGCGAAGCCCTGCCTGTGGTGAAAATTTACTGATGGTGGTTCTTGTTAGCTTTCGAGGTCTCGTACACTGGCCACGGTCACAGATGACCCGCTTAGCAAGAAGGTCGAGATGACCAATTGGGAACATGTAGGTTGCCACAGCCCATTTGCTACACTGCCGTGACATTGTTGCAATAGCCGACGGCTGACTACATTTGCTGCAGGGCAATTATATCAACTACAAGTACGTCTCAAATACACTCCAGTCTTGGGGTCAAGCGAGAATACCGTCCAACTTGTAGTCTTCGCGGTTGACCTTGGTGCAAATAACTTATGCCTATTGCGATTAGGAAAATGTCTGAGAACCTCTCCGTGGTTCGCTCACGCCTCAACAGACCGCTCACTTTTGCCGAGAAAATTCTATATTCCCACCTCGACGACCCACATGGAGCAGAGATAGAGCGAGGGAAGTCATATCTGAAATTGAGGCCAGATCGAGTTGCTTGTCAGGACGCTACAGCTCAGATGGCTATTCTACAGTTCATGTCGGCGAACATGCCTTCTGTCGCAACGCCAACAACCGTCCATTGCGATCATCTTATCGAGGCTCAAATGGGCGGGGAGAAGGATCTTGCTAGAGCTCAGGATATCAACAAGGAAGTCTATGATTTCCTATCCACCTCATGCGCAAAATATAATATCGGATTTTGGAGACCCGGGTCTGGGATCATCCATCAAATCGTCCTCGAGAACTACGCTTTTCCCGGAGGTCTAATGATTGGCACTGACTCCCACACCCCTAATGCCGGCGGTCTGGGTATGTGTGCTATAGGTGTTGGAGGTGCTGACGCAGTCGACGTTATGGCAAACTTGCCTTGGGAAGTTAAGGCTCCCAAGATTATCGGCGTTCGACTAACAGGAGAGATGTCCGGCTGGACGGCCGCTAAAGGTGGGTTCTATATTATGGGGTTTTTGCTATATTGGAAGTGGTTCGCTAATTGCAGCTGTAGACATTATCTTGAAGGTGGCTGGCATCTTGACCGTGAAGGGTGGCACAGGCGCAATTGTAGAGTACCACGGACCAGGAGTCGCTGCCTTGTCCTCTACTGGCATGGGCACAATATGTAACATGGGGGTAAGTAAATCTTCGGAGCATCTATTACCCCTTTCTGAGGTTTTCAAGAAGCGTGAAACATGTCTGAGCTGTATCCGCTCCCAAAGCATGCACCTCTGCTCATTGCACTGACTGAAAGGAGGAATACTGACTTCGAAACTTACTTAGGCTGAAATCGGTGCGACAACATCAGTGTTCCCTTTCAATGACCGGATGTATGATTATCTTGCGGCAACGAAGCGAAAAGCGATCGGAGACTTTGCGAGATCGTACGCTTCAGAATTGAAAGAGGATGAGGGCGCAGAATATGATCAGCTTATTGAAATCAACCTATCCGAGCTGGAGCCGCACATCAACGGACCATTCACTCCCGATCTTGCGACACCGATATCCCAGTTCAAGGATGCTGTCAAAGCCAACAATTGGCCTGAGGAGCTTAAGGTTGGTCTTATCGGCTCTTGCACAAACTCTTCATATGAGGACATGTCTCGGGCCGCGTCGATCGCACGGGATGGATTGAATCACGGCGTAAAAGCCAAGGCCTTGTTCACAGTCACTCCTGGTTCGGAGCAGATCCGGGCGACTATCGAACGGGATGGTCAGCTGGAAACCCTCGAAGAGTTTGGCGGTATGGTTCTGGCCAATGCTTGCGGTCCCTGCATAGGTCAATGGGATCGCCGAGACGTCAAGAAAGGCGAGGCTAACTCCATCCTTTCCTCGTATAACCGCAACTTCACTGGACGAAATGATGCGAATCCTGCCACTCATTCTTTTGTAACGTCTCCAGATCTCGTGGTGGCATTGACTATGGCTGGCACTCTGAACTTCAATCCTCTCACAGATACATTGAAAGATAAGGATGGTAATGATTTCAAACTCTCCGCGCCGGAAGGCACAGGCCTACCTGCGAATGGGTATGACCCTGGCCGCGATACTTATCAAGCACCGCCAGAGGATCGACAATCGGTTTCCGTAGCTGTATCTCCTGACAGCGACCGGCTCCAGATCTTGGCAGGCTTCAAGGCTTGGGATGGCAAGGATGCTATGGACCTACCGATTCTGATCAAGACCAAGGGCAAAACCACCACTGATCACATCTCTAGTATGTATTTGAAGGATGAAGCTGGCCGAGCGCTCGCTGACGTGTTCCATAGTGGCCGGGCCTTGGCTGAAGTACCGTGGTCATCTCGACAACATCTCCAACAACATGCTGATCGGTGCTATCAACGCCGCAAATGGAGAAGCTAACAAGGTCAAGAACTTGACCACCGGCGAAGTAGGCGCTGTTCCCGCAACTGCTCGTGACTACAAGAAGAAAGGGATTCCGTGGGTTGTGATTGGTGATTGGAATTACGGCGAAGGTAGTTCTCGAGAACACGCTGCACTCGAACCAAGACATCTTGGGGGATTAGCCATCATTACTCGAAGCTTTGCTCGTATTGTAAGTGATCCTTGTGTGCTGGGTAGCAATGAGATGCCTGATCAGCTAACGAGCCATATAGCATGAAACGAATCTTAAGAAGCAAGGGATGCTTCCATTAACCTTTGCTGATCCTGCCGATTACGACAAGATCAACCCCGATGACAAGGTCGATGTGATGTGCACACAGCTCGCTGTCGGACAGCCTCTGACTCTAAGAGTACATCCTAAAGATGGAAAAACATGGGAGGCGAAGCTCGCGCACACATTCAACGAGTCGCAGATGCGATGGTTCAAGGATGGCAGTGCTCTAAACACAATGTCGAAGACAAACTCATGAGCTACGCTACGCTAGCGAGCACATCTGGTGTATGAAGTTGCAGAACCAACCAAACGTGACTAGGGCTGCAGAAAAGGGAGAGCATGTACAGACTGCAGAAGCCTGCTCGGGAGTGTATGGTAGCATTTGGTCGTTGCCCTCCTTGACATGGTTTGAAGACACTGTAAGTATCGTGATTAGTCCTAGCAATGATTTATGCAGCGAGGCCCCAGAGCAGCTCATGGTGATATGCTTTGTGAAAGTAGTGTGACTGTACGTGCATCATTCTAGCCGTCTCAATATGCTAAGGTCTTACTGTAGCAGTCTGGTAATGCTACCAAATCGTTCAGCATGTGGGTCGCGGACCTAGAGACCTGATGTAGTTTAGCCGGTGTACAGGGCTTGGCCCCACTATCAAGGGCCAAGGACCACATGTAGTGAGGTAAGTACGCAGTGCTCAATCACTTCACCTGAAGCACGCTCCTCCTGCTGATTTTCTTTCTCGTTTCTCCCTCTAACCTCTGCTGCCCTCTTTCGAACATGGCGAGTCAGACAAAGACCGACCCGAAATACGACGACTACGCCTACCCCACAACAAGCCCCGAGGTCAAGAGTGGGCACCCCGGTCACACGACTCCTGAGCAGGATGCACATGTGTTCCAATTGCGTACGCAGCTAGAGCAGGCTGGCTATAGTGAGCGGCTAGACACCTTATCCATGGCAGGTCTTTCGCGTCGATGCGCCCGCGTTTTCGTGCACATCTGATTGATGGTGGATAGCTGCGTTTCCTTCGGGCTAGGAAATTCAACGTGGCCCTTGCAAAGCAAATGTAGACTACAGTATCAAGCTTGTTCTACCGCCCATTGCTGAAGAGTCTGCAGGTTCACGGATTGCGAGAAGTGGAGAAAGGATTTCGGGGTAGACAACCTCGTGAGGAATTTCGAATACACGGAGAAGCCACAGGTCTTCCAATACTACCCACAATATTACCACAAAACCGATAAGGTAGGAGAAAGCGGGAGTCATGTTGTCGTGCGCGTGGGACTGATATAGACACAGGACGGGAGACCTGTTTATATAGAGCAATTGGGCAAGATCGACTTGAAAGCGATGTACAAGATTACCACCGCTGAACGTATGCTCTCGAACCTCGTTGTCGAATACGAAAAGCTCGCAGATCCTCGCTTGCCCGCCTGTTCACGGAAGTCGGGCGCTCTCCTCGAGACGTGTTGCACGATCATGGACATGAAAGGGGTAGGCATCAGCAGCGCCGGCTCCGTCTATGGCTACATAAAGCAAGCGTCCGCTATCTCACAAAACTACTACCCAGAGCGGCTCGGCAAACTTTACATCATCAACGCTCCATGGGGATTTTCGGGCGCCTTCAGTGTCGTCAAAGGCTTCTTGGACCCGGTGACTGTTCAGAAGATCCATGTACTAGGTAGCGGATACGAAAAAGAGCTCTTGACCCAAATACCTAAAGATAACCTTCCAAAAACCTTCGGAGGGAGTTGCGCTTGTGAAGGAAGCTGTGCGCTTAGTGATGCGGGACCGTGGCAGGATCCACAATGGGCGAAGGCACCCAAGTGGGAACGTGAAGGCAAGCCATCGACTACCATAGAGAACGAACCGTCAAGCACCATATCGACTCATCAGCCGCAAGGGGGATCAAATGCAGCACAGCCAGAACAAGCCGGCGTTGGAGCTAAACAGGCGCCAATGGGTTGATTTTGCACTATTCCTCAGGTCATCATCAGTTGCATCTAGAACAGCAAAAGCCTTGATTTCAGCGGCACTCGAAGGCTCTTGAGCGGCATGACAGCTTTGCTCACACAGTCACTAACTGTAGCTTCTGTAAGAAGAGGCTGCCACTTGATAGAGAAAGCCGTGGACACTTTCACGAATTATTGGGTCTGCACACCCTTCGCATCCTCGCCTTCGCCTTACTCACTGTGTAAATACAGCCGTTGCGATGCTTGATACCCCGAGACGTTTGCACAAATTTTCATCATGGAACATGCAGACGTATTTCCATTGGCTTTCCATTGCTAATCACATGCCTTCCACGACTTCCACCGCCCGCTTCGCCCTTTCTAACCGGGCCCCAACCTCTGTGATACCTTCCAGAGCCACCAACCCATCCAGGCCTCTTCCCCACGTCCTCTCCACCTCGTCTCTCCGCTCCAGACCACCTAACTCTATGACGCCCTGCATTTCATCCCCTTCTTCTAGGTTTCCCTCCTTATCCGCCTGCATCTCCTTGTTCAGCCTCTCCATGTACGCCCTCGCAGCGGCACCGGGCGCATCTCGCCTCATTTCCGCGACTCTGGTCGTCTCTTGCTCATGCTGCATGTACAGCATCCGCAGCTTCTCCGCTAGCCGTGGATCATGCGCCTCGTAGTTCGTGTCGTCTGCGGCGGGAGACGTCGGTGAGGGGGGGTCTTGGTCGGTGTTCGGGGGTTGCAGTAGAGAGGGGTAGGAGTCGGGATCGAGGCCGTTTATTGAGAGGGAGGGGAGGGCGAGGGCAAGGGTGTCGTTGATGTACTGTATGAATGTCCTGTTAATCCCCCGTTCTTTTTAGTTAAGATAATTGTGCAATACCGCTTGGACGAGCTCCTCCACCTTGGCTCTCAAGGCATCTTCTTCGCCTTTCGGGGCCGCGGAAGGAGGGAAAGCGCTGTCGAGCTTCTGTTGCGCCGAAGCGCGGATGTTGGTGAGGAGATAGGTCAGGTCGGCGGGGGCTTGAAGCTCGATTTTCCGGTGGTGAGGGTCGTTCATCACGGGCGAGACATCGCCTTTTGGCAATCACGCCCCTTTGATCTCGAGAACCGGCCCACGGCTGATGTATATCGCTATTGCGCAATGTCCTCACAAAAAGCAATATTTACACCAGAAAGGGCTTAGCGTTGCGCGTCTGTTCGCGTACCGCGCCTCAGCCCTGACATCATTGGGCGAACAAGCTTTAGGAGCCCATCTGTCTCCACTTCAGAAATGTGATCAAACGGACCATTATTGAAAGGACGAATGGCAGCTTCAATTGTTATTTAAACGCTCTATGGTCGGTCCAGGAAGCCCTAGTCATGATCTGCTATCATCGACAGTTGAGGATCCTTGTTGCGCGAGGCCCAAGGCCTGAATATGATGAAACGATTGAAGGCTCTTTGTATAAAATGGAGACTTTCTCCATGACTACGGACATCCGTATCTTTTGAGTCAAGGTAAGAGGACTGGCAAAGTACAGCCGAGACTTCTCCAGCCAGAAGAGGAGTCCTGTAGCTGGACCTCCTTCCGTCTTTGTGGATTTGAGTAGAAGTCATACGCGAAAGTTGCGGAAATGCCTTAATCGACGGACGTAATGAATCTTCACCAGCCGGTCTCCAACAAATGCGCCAGTGAAGCATTTTCGACCCGACGACCCTCGACGACGTCTACATCGCCCATAGTGCTCAAAAACAAGTCAACAAGATCTGCTGATTGCCACCCCAGATAATTGTTTTATTCAAACTTCAGCGCAGGACCGAGCTGGTAATTAGGAGCACCCTTCACTTCTGCTCGACATGTTTGAAGTCATCTGATTTTGACGTACGGCTCGTGGACGCTAAGGGGCCAAAAGACAGTAGAAGCCTTCACCTGAATACCATGCTAAAATTGCAATTCAGCGCCTCTGAACTCCTCTACGAGAGTCCTCTACGAGGTGTAGTGTGGATATGACTACAGAGTACAACCTGTTCATGGCCTCCATATACAATATGGCTTTGTCTAATGCTTGACAAACGCTCATATTAGGTGCAAGATAACGAAAGCAACGGTGATCTGACCGTCCGCGAATCCTCTACAATCCCGAGTTACAAAATTGTTGTATTCAACCATGGCGCTTGTCTCCGTCCTCTTTAGTGTCGGTTCTTTGATTGAGCTCAGTCTTCGGCTTGGTAAGTGTTCGAATGAAGTCGAACAAGCAACTGCCGCTTTCGAGGGTGAAGCCCTTCCTTGCTGCTTGAGACTCAAGGATTGGGTTCGTTGACCAATTCGATAAAGCATCTGCACCGAACGGAGACTACTCAACATACAATTGAATATCCAGAGCTTTCGTGTCAGATTTTAGAGAATTGGCAAATTAGTTTGGAATCTGCAGGTTTGCTATAAGAGACTTGAAGTTGGTCCAACTTTCGTCTGTGTAGTGGACTCGAGCAGGATTCGTACTAGAAAGGTGTGAAAATGGACTACTAAGAGGTCAGGGAAGGAGCCAATCCTCGTCTGCTTCCACCAATACAATACGGGCGGGCCAAGTTTCAACATGGTCCCGATCATGACCGAACCCTACGCACTATTCCGAACACGAAATTACTTACTTTAGCAGATCCCGCATAGTACACTCTGTCGAGAGTCGAATAGCTGTGGCGGGATTTCTCAATTTACGCTTACAACGTCCTGCGATGTACAATATTTCGGACTCGCAAGTCAGACCACATAACTTAGCGTTGGGGGGTAGGAAGTGTGCAGCCATCTAAGAAGACATCCTCCCAATCGAAAGCTCATCCGCGTATCATTGCATGAAACTATTACTTCCACAACTTCAGACGCCTTTAGCCACTCAATGGGCTCTACAAGTCGGAGGTCTTCTCGCCAAGGGCCATGCAAGAGAGCTTCTTGACAAGAACACTTCCATCGCCTCTTATATTCCAACAATGAGTTGATACGTGTGCGCAGACACTCTTTCGAACCTTGATTTTGAAGTCTCTAAAGCAATGGGATACTGCGAGATTTGGTGGGCATCATAAGCCAGCAGCTTGGTATCCCGTTGCGATGAGCTGTGCAGTATTGTTTTTCCCAAGCTCACAGCATCCTTCCAATAGGTCAAATTGAGGTCATACCCTCCGTAAAAGGAAAAAGAGTACTTTCGTGCAACGTGACGAACAGATGGCAGAGGGCACTGTCCAATTAGAAGGTTTTCATTCGACTCAATCCGAAGTTTCTCGTACTAGAACGTTGTACCTATAGCTGAGATGACTGCCTCTGCTCGCCTGGTTGGCACTTTCTCGGAAACTTGACGTAGCAGGCCTATGGGGAATATACTCGATGCTGGTAATGTCAACACTTTCAACAACAAGTACCCTGTCACGGTTGTCAGGAATGACTGAACACGTTTTTACAGTACAGACTGACAATTTTAAAGCTTATCAACACATTCTGATACACCACTGTCGTCCAACATCTATGTAATTCCGAGAAGTCAGTCATAATCCTTCACACACTGAATCAGACATCACCAATCACTAACGGTACGCTTATAATGAGAGACAAGACTCAGATCTCCCCTTGCTCTTGAACATTGTCGCGAAACTCAGGCAAACGAGACAGTCTTCGGCAAGGTCCTTCGAGATGGCCGACATCATCACAGCCTTTGGGCTAAGTTTCTTGTTATGCAAAGAAATAGGTACAACCACGAAAGGGCTAGACCCAGTCTCGCCTGATGTAAACATGCTCTACATGGCCCTCTTCATGGTCTTAGGCTTTGTTGTGGGGGATGTTGGCGGCGTTCTAGCCTCCGAGGTCACCCTTGGGAGAATGCTCTGGCCAGAGCGGTACTACCATACGACATCGCCTTGGAAGCTTTCTGTGATGGGACTCACGATGTCAACGGCAGGGGCATTCCAAGCTGCTGGCAAACGGGCCATGGACCGATTCCTTCATAACGGTCTTTTCAAAGGCGCTAAAGAAGGGGATATGCTAGGCACAGCATTCTTCGAAGATTCCCGCACTGGATACAGGGCCTTTGCGAAGCGTGAAGGCCGAGTCGAGCCTACCGTCGCTGAAGATACCCGTAACAACTTTTGGGCTGCGGTCATTGCTTCCTTGCATCAAGAGAGCCTTGCAACTTCCGGGACAGATGAGAAAGGGGTCTATTCGAGAAAAGGCAAATTTGCAAACCGGAGAGTCTTCCACCTTAAACTCAACTACGACGAGCTGAGACCCTCCGCGAATGAGCCCTATGATGTCAACAAGATTCACATCAAAGCCACCCTTCCCGTCATGCTACTTGGAGCCGTCTTCAGTGAGATAAGTAGTGTCTTCACAGGCGCTGCTGCCGCAGTGGTTTGGCACAGTCCCTTTGCAATGGTTTGGTTCGTGCCGCTTTTGCTGAGGCTGCTCGCTATTCGATTTCGTGTCCGTCGTACACCGCTGGTGGCAACGGAACCGAAGTGTAACGACAACAACAAGTCTCCGATTGAGCATTGTGTCTTCGAGCTTGACGACCATAAGCACGGTTTCGTGCTCATCCAAGCTCCTGAGGCTCTCGGCATTCAGTTCTTCCGCCACTTTGGCCACCCGCAGAGATCCAACCTTTCGAGCGACCGATGGAACGAACGTATCTCGATGGGTCTAGTTATTGCCGCAGGAGCCTACTTTCCTACCAGCTGGGTGGCCTTCGCATTTGCACCCAGTGCCATGCGCTGGACTTGGATCTACTACCAACTCTATCTTCTGGTGGCTCTTTTCGTGCTCACGTACTGGGACCTCCTGCTGGTTGGTAGTCTTGAGGAGGATGTCGCTGAGGCACTGCGCTTGGGGAAGGCTGTCCATCTCGGCGACGATGATACTGGACATATTACGATCGGCTTCGAAGAAGTGCAAGCAAGCAGGATCGCCGAAGCGCGAGAAATCGTGGAATCGAGGAAGCTGGAGATCCTTGGGATAGAGAAGAAGGATGTATAGCTTAGTGACTCGAGGGTGCATGAAACAATGCATGAGCTTTGTGCTTGCTTTAATTATCTTGCAACTGATTGTCGTTTGATTATCTGCGTATATGAAGTGACCTTTGTGCCTTTAACCCTTCAACGTGATCTGGGCCGGGGCAGACGGGCTGCTTCAGGCGAGCTTCTTCTCGTACCCTTCCTTACTTCTAAAACCAACAACAGTCAGCCAATTATGGGCCAGTGTGGGAATGGGTTGATCGTAGTTCACGTCATTATCTGAAAGAGCTATGACTGCAGTGGTTGAGATGCCCCTACAATTAGTCATGGTTCACTATCATCGACAGTTGAGAGAGTCCCTCGTCCTCTTGTAGGCTGACAGGAAGGTACAAGTACAAAGAATGCATACCAACGTCAGCGCAAGATGGGTCCGCGTTGCCAGTCAGCGGCTCAATTCACTGCTTTTGGACTTCTCTGAAGACCTTGAAGTTTATCTATCGTGTTGCCCAAGGACGCCAACTCGCCAAAAGACCGGAGAAGCTCTTACCCGAGCCTTCGGCACAATCCAGCTGTCTCTGCTCTCACTCAAACGCCTTTACCCGACATCCGTTTGTGCTGGCAACCACCAGGGTAACTTCTTGCTTCTCAGCACCCACGGCAACATCCTTATCCCTCGGGTCCAATTCAAAGCTTCGGAACTTCTGTAATATCCGCACAACGACGTATCCAGCCTCTAGCAGCGCGAACTCCTCTGAACACACAAGTCAGTGCCACACACGATTACATTCATGGTTACGCACTTGATCGCCACACATGGTCACTGCAAAGGAGCTAAGGAAATGGGACTTACGCCCTAAGCAGACTCTCGGCCCTCCGTTAAATGGCAGGTATCCCCAACCGATCTTTCTGAGATCCACTGCATTGTCCACATCTGGGTCCCAGCGCTCCGGGCGGAAAAACCCAGCGTCTTCACCATAAAGCTTCTTCAGCCGATGCATTACATAGACCGAGTACCCAACGGCTTCACCCTTTCTGATCATCAGAGGCTTGGTGCCGTCAGGACCACCTCCTGTTGGCAGCGTGGTAGCCCCCAAGGCAGTGCGGGAATTGATCGGCACGGAAGGGTACAGTCGAAGCACTAGAGATGACTATCAGTGAATCTTGCTCAAATGGTCAAGGGGCAACATTATACCCGTAAGTACGGACATACCTTCTTTGAAAACAAGGTTCATGTATCTCATCCTTTTCAAAGAATTTCTGTCTGGCAACATGGACTCCTTACCAACGCCAACGAGGGAACTTATTTCTGCTCGGAGTTTTGCAAGAACATCTGGATGTTGTGCCAGAAGTCGACTGTGCGAATTTAGCAAAAAATTCGACGTATGTTCTCAAGCATGCTGTAACGTACAATGTCCATGTCAAACAGCATGCCGTTGTATCTCTGCCCGCAAGCATGACATTCAACAATTGATCGCGTAAGACTCTAGGATCGCGGGTTTCCTGGATGAGAGCATCCAGAAAGCTATGTACATCCCCCAGCTTGCCGTCCTGATGTTCTACCGACAGAGCTTCTTGTACCGCTTCATCGATGAATCGATGTACAATCGAGCACTGCTTTCGAAATTCACTCCCACCGATCAACCAATACATATCTCCTAGGCGTCCACGGCGGAACAGAAAATCTTGGGATATTCGAAAGGCCTCTGAAAACTCAGCTTCTCGAGCATCCGCAGCGTTCTGCGCCGAAGTGGAAGTAGCTTGTAAAGAGTTCATTGACTTGCCAAATAGGAGGAAGGTGGTGGTGTCGAACGTGAACTGGAAGAACAGAGGTTGTAAGTCGATGAACTGGTCCGTCGGTATGCAATGAACTAAGTGCTCTGTATGCTGTTCGACCTGTGTAAAGATGTTTGCACGATTGAGTGAGAATAGGGGCCGCAACATATCGCGGGAGTGCTTCCATGGGCCGGCATCTTGCGTGAAAATTCCATATCCTAAAAGGGGAGCGAAGGTGGGTCGGCGCGCACCGAGACCGTATTCTGCCACAGAATGTCAGGCGGTCGTCGAGTGGTTGTCCCTACGTCCCCATAATCGCCTGGGGGGAGTGGAAGCCTAATTTTTCTTACTTGAGAATCTAGTCGACAAGATCGACTCGATGTTATCTGGTTCGACGGTATCGATGCCTTTAGCACCAAGGATATGTTGCTCGAAAGTCGGGCCCGTTTGTTCGAAAATTTCAACGAACCATTGCAGGGCTTGTTTTTCTCCAATTTTGCGAAACGCGTCGAATACCAAGTCCAACGCTAGTGGCCATCTATACTGCAGCGGTCGCGGAGCGCCACAACCATGACTTGACTCGAAATGTGTCTCAGCCTTCTCAGTTCATGTTAGTCACGACCACATACTTTTATGGTTATAACTTGCTCGCTTTGTGTTCGCACTCTGTAAAATATATAGCACGAGGATTGTCAAAACAGTAATAAGGCCCAGGCTGGAAAATGTAGGTAGGTGAACGGAGGAATAGAGATCCAGTGCCCTAGTATCAGGACTCTTAAGCCATGACGACGACATACCGATCATCGAGACGCGCAAAAACAGCAAGACTTCAAACGCTCGACTCTCTCAAGTCATATTGACATCCAGGATGGCGATATGGAACTAATATATGGACGCCTCTTGGGAGGACTTACGCCGCTTGTCTGAACGCAGCAGGCATTTCGAATCGAGAGCGATCCCGCCGCGGATTGACCAGTAACGGGCGGGTGCATGCCGCTCGTAGCCAGGAGGATTAACCCCTGTTCCTCTTATTGTGATCGTCGCATGCATAAGGTACTAAAGGTAGTCAATGAAACGCCAATAGGGGCACCGCCTGACTGTCCCGGGCCCCCGGTCGCTACCCCAAAGTCGATCATCCAGTCGTTAAGCGCTGGGGCGCTTTCAAAACATCTCTACCCATTTCAACTAAATTGAATCAGCCAACGATCTGTCTTCACGGTCCACCATCGGCCCATCACATAGAACGGCAGTGTGCATATTCCAGCGCTACATCAAGAAGTGACGGTAATGGCCGTACACGGGATCTGTTGTCGGTTGGTTGCCACCTCAGGCATGCTTAGCCGTTTGTCAAAGCGTCGAACGGACCATGTATCCCTCTGCGGAGATGTGTTTGGGCCTTCGAGGTTCTCAAACAGACGGAATTCATCTTTTTACATACAAATGCATTGCTCATACCTCGTCTTTGCATTATCATCGCCCAGTCTAGCTTCAAGTTTGGATGCGTAAAAAATCGCAATTGTGTCCACCAGCGTACGTTGTTGTCCCTCCGCTGGGACCTCAGTGCTCGCGATAGATCTGGCGCATACTACATACGCCCCATTCGTGGATTCACCTTCTTGCTGGCTTTATTTTCTGCCTCGAATCCCGTCGAGAATGTTTTGGATTCTTGCTCCAAGCACTCGTGTGTCTCCTTTATTTCCTTGCATCCCGCTCCATGCTGTAAGTAACCACAGTCATCTTCGCAATGTACTGACACCGATCAGTGCTTCTAGGTTCTCTATACTAGGTGTCGTGTAGGCTCGCCTACTGAACCTAAATCCTTCGAGGCCGTCACGTATTGTACGGCTTCACCTACTGCTTGGCAAACATTTGGAGTGGACAATCGACAAGAAGGTTGGCAGAGATGTGATCGTTAAACGCATCCTTACGCAACTTCTGGGCTACGCAATCATTGTACCTAGCCATGGATCCTTTTTCCATCCTAGTTGGTGTTGGTACGTTGCTTGAGATGAGTATCCAGCTTGGAAAGTACTTGAAAGACGTCTACGAAGCAGCTGCCTCGTTCGAGGGGGATATCGGATCCTTGTTGCGCGAAATTCAGGACTTGGACTCGGTGAATAAATCAATAGAGCATTTACACCGAACGGAAATCGGTCTTCATACTCATGGATATCCAGAACCTCCCCGTCAGGATTTAGAGGTTTGGCAAAATACCGCCAAAACTTTGCAGGACTGCTCGGACACGGTGAAGATCTTGCAACGCGTGCTAGAAGCAATAACTGGAAAGAGTGGGGTCAAGGTGACTGGCTGGCGGGACGGTGTCAAAAAACATTTGAGAAAGCAGGCAAAGGATGGCGAGCTCAGCCAGATTCGGGTCAAGATCTCAGTCCACCGAGAAAGCCTGAGCGTGTGGCTGACAGTGCTCAACTTGTGCGCCCTTTCCTTTGGAGAAACAATGACATTCTAACGTGTCATAGGATGTACACACAGAGAGGCTCCAAAGACACTCAAATCTTAGGATTCCAATTGCATAGGCAAATAGCTTCTCTGCAGTCAAGACTCCCACTGATCGAGACAGATCCTGTGAGTAAAGAACACTTCTGTCAGAATGTTAAAGAATAACCAATAAAGTTGTATGGATCCTTTCACTCTGCCACAGCGGTAGCATCCACACTCCGTTTAAATAAGCATTTCGATACACCAAAGACAGTCTCCAGTATTTACACCGGTAGAAAGAACTACTTAGATGACCTCAAGCAAACATTTGATTCTTCCCATTCATTGTCCGAGGACCCTCCGATCCACAAACGTTTTGTCGTATACGGCCTGGGTGGATCCGGCAAGACTCAATTTTGCTGCAAATTCGCTTCGGACAACAAGCAACGGTAATCCTTGCAAGTCTAACAAGTTACCGGCGGTTCTAAATTGTCTAGATTCTGGGCTGTTTTCACCGTTGACGCCAGCTCGCCAGGAAATGCACAACAAAGCTTTATAGCTATTGCCAAAGCTTGTGGAACCGACCCAAATGAACGTGCTGCCAAAAGCTGGCTGTCCAGTAGTGATCGGCCCTGGCTGCTACTTATCGACAATGCGGATGATACCAGCTTAGAGATCGAGAGATACTTTCCAGACGGCGAGCACGGTTTGACGCTTATAACTACACGGAATCCATATGTCAAGATGCATGGAACAATAGGCCGACGTTATTATCACTTCGACAAGCTCGAGGATGATGAGGCTAGTGAACTACTTCTGAGAGCAGCTGACAACCATGAACCTCGCACGTCCAAAATAATGCGAATGGCGTCAGCGATCACCGAAAAACTGGGAGCCTTGCCTCTTGCCCTCATTCATGCAGGCAATGCTATCAAAGCGAAATACTGCGAGCTGAACAACTACATCGCGTTCTATGAACGAAGCTGGCAATTAATCCGTCAAAGCCAACATTTGGCGGGTCACGCCGAGGATGATGCAGGATACATGAAGGTCTATGCAAGCTACGAGATTGTATTTCGGGGCCTAGAAGCTATTAATTTGCAGAAATACAGCGACGCGGTACAGCTGCTCAAGCTCTTCTCTTTTCTTCATCATGAACATATCCCTTTCGAATTGTTGACCGCAGCTGTTAAGCATCCGAAGATACAGCGAGAGGCCGATGCCCAAGGGGCAGAACACGTCAGCAAAGAAGTGACGAATTTTCTCCACCTGGTGTCGCAGCTTAGCTCATGGCCTAAACTTTTTCGAGGCATGCTCGATGTATTTTTGAAGAGACAGTTTGAAAACCAGAATCCAGTAATCTTGCCGACTTTCCTTCGAGACGCAGAACTCTCCGCCTCCTCTGACGACTGCAATGTCCGCCTTCGCGAAGCTTTGCATCTTCTCGCCCAATTGTCATTGGTGACCTATTATGAGGATTCCGATAGTTATTCAATGCATCCTCTGGTCCACACTTGGGTGCGGGAAAGACCTCAAATGACTCTCCAAGCTCAAGCGGTCTGGTGTGAATCGGCGTTGCACACCCTCTCGCGTTGTATCTTACTCCCACCGTTGAACGAATCGGTCGATCTTCAAGGAAATCTAGCCAGAAAATTACTCCCTCATATGATCTCGGTGGGCAATCTCCAACGCAAAATTGAACAAGAATTTGTGAGCAAACGGTATAAACGCAACAGACCTTGGCCAGCACTTGAGTCAGGTATCAGCCCGTGGAGGGCAATGTTCCTGGCAAAATGTGGCCTTGTATACTCCGAGTGTGGTGACTTTGCAGAGGCCGAGAATTCTATAAGAAAAGTGATGGTCTTCAATCAGAAATTTCTCGGTCCAAGTCACCCAAGAACAGAAAGAGCTGCGCTTGTGGTTTCTGACTGTCTATGGCAGCAGTGTCGAGTTAACGAAGCAGCAGAATCTCCAGGAACAGCTATACCAGGACGACCTGAAAAGCTTGGGCCCCGATCATCCTCGAACGCTTGCACTCATGGCCAAACTTGGTGAAAGTCGCCGGCAGCAGGGTCGATTTGCAGAGTCTACAGATCTGCTCACAAAAGCTATGGAAGGGATGAAAACGCAGCTCGCGGATACTGATCCAGCGATATATCATGTTCTGGAGCAGCTGGGTACCACAATGCGAGTTTGCTTCTGCTTTAACCATGCCAGGAAGTACCAAGAACGAGCCGTAGCAGGCATGAAGCTCTGTGTAGGAGAGAAAGACATGAGGACCCTCATCGCAATGGAAGAGTTAGCAATTACATACAAAGAGCTTAGTACCGTGCTCATGGAGTCCAACAAAGAGGTTGCTCGGCAGTGTCTGGAGGCTGCCCACAGGCACGCGATCTTTGTCGTCGAGCAGCGCAAAGAGCAGTTGGGCGACAAGCAGCCGCACACTTGGATGGCGCAAGGGACTCTCGGCCGTGTCAAAGCTGCGATGGGGGACCATGACGAAGCCGAGAGGCTGTTCAGCTCCATTCTGCCGATGGCTGCTCGCCATCTCGGAGATGACCATCTAGGCGTCTTGAGCCACAAGAACCATTACTCCAAAATCCTTATCCAGCAAAAACGCTATCGCGAAGCAGAATCTGTCCTCCTGGATATTTCCAGGCCAGCCAAATACAAGACGGCAACATTTACCGGCGATCACCCGGACAGATGGGACGCATTATGGACCCTAGTAGATTGCTACCAGCAGCAAGGCAACATCGACCGGAGCCTCGCGACCTGCAACGAGCTTTTGGAGGCCGTGAGGGCGATCCGGCGTGGGAAAAGACAGACAGAGACAAGTAGCATGTTGTGGGAAAAGGTGCTAGCCAAAAGAGCTGAGCTGATGGCTATCAAAGACCCGGGTGTTGCAGAGGACTCCAGGTCCGTGGTATTTGGCCCTTCACCTGACAACTTAACTGCGTTACACCCTGGTGCGAACACTACGAGCTCGGATACTCAGATTGTCCCTACTCCAAGGGTTGGGAATCTAAGACCACGGCATACTACATGGTAAGCGCGAACTTAGTGGATTCTATCCAGATGACCGCTGTCCTCATATTCAGAGCGAATACTGCCATTGGCTTTGAGACTGGGAGAAAGCTAGCAACGGGCTTTAAAACCACCGCATCTTGATAAGCGCTTGCTCCATTTTAGTGCAGCAGCGTCGTCCCTCTCAGATCCTTCCTTGGAGCCAAGCGAGCTCGGAATTTCATCTGAAGTCTCTATATCCGGCCGCCTCGACAGATCGATCGACAATACCGGCGTTGGCTTCGCTGAGGAAACAGCGATATGAACAGATAACGATATCACCAATGCCGCAAACGCAGCATACCTCACCGAGACCTTTGTGCCAATACTTCGCAACTTATCAAACCCTCGTTTGTCTTCATGTCGGCTGGCATATCTTACAATGATGACGTTGGACCCATCGAACCCAGCATACGGCGCACACGGCATGGATGTGCCGACCAATACCTCAAAATGCGCTCTGAACATGATCATGGCACACTGTAACGTCAAAAAAAAGATGAGGGCTTCAATGCCAACGCCTATTATCCTTGTGTGGCGGCGACTGCGTTGAGCGGTTGAAGTGGGCTACCTGTGAGTGAAGGGCCCAACAATGCTTGCAGGCTAGCAAAGCTTGGAATGGATGGCGAAACTGCAACATCTTATCATTGAGGACAAGTCTTTCCCGTTTTGATTTTAAGCTCAGCACGATCCTCAGCCTGCATATTATGCTCGACTTGACGACTATGACACATCTGAAACGCAGGTGAGCGAATCCCCTACGACTTATCAAAGTTGGTGACGGAGGGCTCTTGAGGATTTGATTGTTCAAAGTGTCGAGGCATGAACACAATATGTGTCGAACAAGTATAATCAACATTGCCATTGTCTTGTAGGATGTTCACCTTTAGCTCCAATTCTGTGTCACTTGTGTGCATTCCCCCATATATATAACTGCTCCGTGTCTTCGCTTTCTCCTGTCCTCATCCTGCAATGGCGAACCCTACCCCCATCAAGAGTCTTCCTGTGGAGTTGATTACCGAAATTTTCGTATCTCTCGACAGCATCGCTGATGTCACGCATCTCGCAGAGACCTCCAAATTCTTTTCCAATATCTGGAAGCTTCATGCCGTCACAATCTGCGGGATCATCTTGCCGCGCAAGATTCTCTCATACGAAAAAGTCAGCGAGCTTGCCGTCGCTGTCATCCGGCAGAAGATGGGGCGTGGAGGCCCTGCCATCAGTAAAGCAAAGATGATCGTATGGCTCTCTCGGGCGGCCGCGCTCCAGATGCAGAAGTACGAATCAGCTCACGACCGAGTACCATGCAGCCTTGCATGCTGCTGCGGTCCACGGCTATCATTCAATTCCAGCGACTTCACGCCGAACGGCGTGAAGTTGTGTGCCGACCAACGGAGCAACTTCTCGGACTTCTATTACGAGCTCTGGATGCTGACAACAATGCCACGAGCGTCCGCAAAAGCGATCCTTGAGTCCATGCCTCCGTCTCAGCTGAACCCACTCCGAAGATTCGGTGATTTTAGAGTTATCAATCCCACCGGGATAGGGCGGGTTTCCATGGACGATACTGATGAGTATTGGGACAATGAACTCGATCTACTCTCCCGTTGTTTCGAGGTGCACTTTAGGAGGGCTGTTTTGCCACCTCCGCGATGTTGGCGAACGATGTCTGCAGCGTACTAAGGCCATGGACTGTTAGTTGTAGAGATTAGCGAGGTCCCTTACTCAATGCGACTTATTCTCGAAAGCACGAAGCGCCTTTTCAGCCAACGGTGTGTAATCTAATATTGTATCGTGACTCTGCTCGGCTGTCTCAGATGTTCTATGCTACCCATGCCGTGATTGTGTGGTTCAGGGAGCCGCGACTTGCCTCTGAAGAAATTGCTAATCTGCTGGATCACCGCGGTAGAGATGATGTGTCTGTGAGCAACTTCAATTCCAAAGAAGCCCTCTCGGCAGCGTAAATAGCAAGGACTTCAAAAAGCGACAAGGGGACGTGGCTTTCGCCTTACCCAAAGTATGGCTGATGATCCGACCGTGACCCAAGTCGTCTCCTCTCATTCAGAACCCCTCATCCCTCAACCGACGATACTTCCTTTCCTCTGCCTTATGCCCCAATCCTTCCCCTACAAGTCCCCTCTCTACGCCCTTTCCAGCCTCCGTGAGCTTGGCCCACTGCCCAGTCTTGCTCATCATCAGCGCTTCCCCACAAAGCGGGCATTCATACACTGGTTCATCATCCTCGACACTACTCAGTATACATTTGTTCCCAACGATACGGCAGCAAGGCAGGATCGCTGTGGGTTCTGCATTGCGACTAGCGGCGTAGCGAGGATTGTAAAGGGGGCTAAGCTGGGTCTTGCTGTGGGGGGAAGGAAGGCGGGGGAGGACTTTTTTGGGGCTCGGCATTTCGTGGTTTGGGGACGGGTTGGGAGGCAAGAGTGAGCCATGGCAAGATATAATAAGGGTTGAGGGTGGTGAGCGGAATTGCGTATAATCCATTGTTCGATGTCGAGTCTGATGCGGGACATGTAGACATGACAATGCCGTTGTGGACAAGGAGAGACAAAGAATTTTTGTGTATGTCATTATCCATACCTAGGATATTGTCTTGAAGAACCTACCTTACAGAGACAACTTTCCCTAAATGGCAAGCGACTATGCGTGCTGCTGATGAACAGGTCCTTACGGATTAAGCCACTCAATGGGAATTTTGAAGGCGTGAACGAGGCCAGAGCGTGGTCTTGCTTTGTTATCTCCTTTTGTTGCAGATCCTGCTTCAGAATTTCAGACGACGAGCGGAACCTTAGTTGGATTTCCGTGAAATTGTCGCTGAATTGATCATGTGGTGATAGAATTCTCGACATATGGCTGAAATTTCCTCCAATCAAGGACGGGTCGCCTTGAGCAGGCCGTCCAGAACATCAAGTTCAAGATCTCCGTGTAACACTTGTAGCCATAGAGCGTCTGGGATGATTTCCTCAGGAAGTAGTTTCCTCCAATTTGGGCTTGGTTCTGGACGTAACCACATGAAGTCATCAACCTGGTCCCATTGGTTCAGGCGCTCATCATGTGTATGATTTTGTGCCTGTCCCGAATATCAGTCCTATTCGGGATTGCCCCAACGACGAACTCTCGAGAAGAGAACTGGAGCGCTACTTACAAGGACAGCAGGTAGAGGAGTAAATTTGATGCCGCTGCAGCCCTCGATCACGGGATTGCTGGTGCAATGCAAGTAGACCACACAATTGATACAGTTGTGCAGCCGCACTTGCCCAGACGTGGCGATTAAGACGCAGCCTTCAGACTCTGATAGAAATGTAGATCCACTGATGTGACCGCAAATGATTAGGCTTCGGCGTGCTGCGAGAATGTGAATCTTAGCCAAAGGAATGTCTCTGGTAGCCCTCACAGAGATATCTATGATGCAGGCTTTGATGTTGGCGATAGAGGCTGGAACTTGAGAGCTAGCATCGGAGGATGCTGCAGGCTCCACATACCATTCCGATCCTCGGGCTGACAGTTCAATAGCGTGAGCGTTTGGAGACTTGCTTGTTGATGGCACGCTATCTAAGTCGGGTTCTCCCATGAGCGTGTCCACCCGCTTGTTACTCTGGCTCTCACTGGGTTCAGCCGCGGTCATGGAATTGTCATCAAACAGTGGCCGCGTTGAGGTATGCTGATATGCTCCAATGGTAGATTTGGCGTCGCTTCCTCTACTGTGAGCAGACGGAGGGTTTGGCTTCGCTTTAAATGCAAACTTTCGTTTCGGAGCAACTAGTAATCGAGCCTTCTCGAGGCTTTCGCTCAGAATCTTAATTGCCTACAGTGCCCAAGATATCAGCCAAAGTGGTGCGAGCACAGAGACATTGCCACACATTCGAGTAGTGGCGTTGATCATATGCTGGCAGATGTGACAAGGCATCCTTGACGTCGTTGGAGAGGCGAGCAATTGCTGTTTGGCAATTGTTGAAAGCTTCTGCTCGGTCATTCTCTGTTGTCCCCACTCTTTTTAGCCCACCAAGTTTCTGCTCGATGTCTGTACAGCTCATAGATTTGATCAGCAGGGGATTGCCTGCGGGCGAAATAAAACAACTGACCAGTCACTTGCTGCTGCAACAACAGAGCGTTAGCCTTTTTAGGATCAACATTCATGGTGGCCACGTCTTCGGCTGGCAAATTTAAAATATCAGTCTTGCAGCACAGGCTTTGCGCTTGATGATAGAACTGGACAAGTATGAGACCCCAGGAAAACAAGATGTAGCCTCTATCCTTTTATGGAATGAGTAATTGCGCGGTGTACTTTATGAGCACCATCGAAGTGTAGGTACAATCACAGAATTGATTGGGGCAATTGAAATTTGATCACCGTAGCTCTGGGATCAGTACTCAACTTCTGGCTAAGGCCACGAGAAGCATGCGGATGGCCCTGTGGTTGCAGACCAACAAGGTAAGTAAGTAATGTTGAAGCAGACCTAAGCGAGAAATGCCAAGCCGTCTCTAATTAGGTTGAAATAGACCAGCATCACGTGACCGTGACAGCCTTTTTGTATCTGTCCGGTTACAGGTGCCCGAATGAAAACACATAAGTATACGCATAGGTAATCAAGCAAATTGTCTCTAATTTTTAGATTTCTAGGCATTCTCCGGTATTATCCATGCTTGAGGGAAAAGCAGCCACTGTTGCGATCCTTTTCCCGACGGCTCGACCTTAGCAGCCTCAGCGGTGGGCAGAGCTGAAGAGCAATGAAACATAATGGGTATAAGTTGCTTTCCTTCACTGGACGTAGACAGCATTGTGGAATGCACCAGCTGAAGCTTTCAAAACACTTGCCAGCTTGTATGGTGTTTAGACAAGGTCTTTACACATTTGATACGGCCTGCCTCTCACCTGGAAAGGTCAGTGATTATGTCAGATCTATTGATTCGGACGGTCCATCGTACGATCTGATTGAGATTGTCTCCACATGCAGTACAGCGCACAGGTCAACAACCAACAGAGCGTGAAACTTGCTGACCAAGTGGAGCACTTGCCGTTCGAAGTGGATGAGAATGAAAACAACATCGAAAAAGAAGCCAGATCAGCGGGTAGAGCACACGAAAGCGAGCATGCTTTCAAGGAAATGGCCATTACAAGATAGCGAGGACGGGAAAATCTCATGGATATGTATCTAACATTCATGCGTGTGTGGAGGACATTTCGAGCCCGGTACGATCGCTAGCAGCGCGAGATTTTGTTGTACTATAACATGGTCTGTATGGCTCATGTCTTGTCGGGGTACAAACCTCTTGAGGACTGCCTTCTGCTGACGTGTTACACGCCCACACCGAGCCGGAATCCGGTAGCGGATGGGAGTTCCATTTCAGAACGACTAAAGTCGAGGTACTGTAGATTTTGGAGATTAGCAACGCCCTGCATCAGCTTCTGGTGGACCAATCGCTTTACCTGCACAAGGATTGATACTTATGACATATGTGATTTGATTCTCTGAAAATGGAAGCCTTTCAACGTTTGAACGTTTTGCCACATCGCAGTGACACAAGCCTTGAAACAGATTAAGATGCGTGTGTCCGTTTGCTCCAAGTGTTGTACAAAGAGCAAGCAGCCGAGATGATGTCCTCAAACCCTAAGTCGACCCCTTAGCGTGCCTTCCGCAATTACGTATAAACGGACCTTGACAAATTGATCACAAAGCTCTTCACCTCACTTCCCTCCCCCACGCTCCTTTACCTCCTCTTGATCTCTACTTGATCTCTACTTCTGATCATTCGTTACGAAGTAGAGACTCATACACTCGTTTCAGTCAACCTGCAGTCACTCGTTAACACATCTACCACGTACTTTTCAAGATGCATCTTTCCAAGCTGATCGTCTTTGGAGGTCTGGCAATATCTGCCGTAGTCGCAGAGTAAGTAGACTCAACCAGGCATCGAAAACACCTCCGTGCATAACGTACCAGCTTGTGCCTCCAAGATCCACTCAGGTTTGGTCGTCCCCTAGACTAACATACCAGCAGGAGCGAGTCGACATGTGGTGGCGCGTCCACTGTCTATGTGACGGTCATGGCATCCCAAGTCACCAAGACAGTCTTTACCACCACTGTTGCACCATCCTTTCCGCTCCTTGGTGCGTCCTCGTCCATTGCTGAGCCGAAAATGGAATCGCTTGTGGAAACTTCGCTGGATCCTACTGCCACTTCGACCAGCTTTGAAACCATCACCGATGTTGTGAGCCTCATTACAGCAATGGCTACGCCAGTCAAGACAGATCAAGGTCCGTACTCTTTCGCTGAGCATAGTGGCACCACCATCTGGCTCGGTAGCAAGACCCCTCCTACTTCGGAGTCGATCGTCTACATGACCAAGGCTATTACCGTTGAGCCGGTCCTCTCAAGTGCAGCAGCCCCCACAACCACGAGCTTCAGCACCCTGTCATTGACAACAGTGACATCTGAGACTTTTACTGAGACTGTCACAGAGTCGTCTTCTAGTCCTGTAGCCTCTGCCAAGCCCTTCACTGGCGTCGCCACCTATGGATGGAATTCGACATTGACAACACTGCTCAAGGTTCAAGTCGGCGCGAAGGGTAGCGGTCGCGTTCAGCCTACTGGATTTGTTCCAGAATCCCCAGTGGGCACAGAACACGGCAGACCGAGCCCATATGCTACAGGTAGATCTTCAGAATCTTTGGCTGCGAGACAAGTTGGCTCGATCGTTGTCGCAACGATCGAAGGCATCGTCGTGTCCTGGACAAATAGCTACGATGGCCAGCCTGTGACAACACCTACTCCAGTCGCCCAAAGCTCTGCCTCCGTCGTAGAAGCAACTGCACCTAGTAAGTGGTCAGCAATATCCCAGGTACAAATACTGACATTGATAGCTACGCCGACAACAACTCTAGGGGCGTACCCATGGGACTTATCCACCTTTTCAAACCCAGTGCAATCAACCAAGCATGGTGTACCAGTAGCGTCCGCGATGTCTGAGGCATCAACCATGGTTGTTGGACAGACTCCAACATCCACGATTGAGCTGATATCAGCTAGTAAGTCGATCCAAGTGCCTATAGAAGCACCGGTTCTGACATCGAGATCTGTAGCGACTCCATCAACGACTGTCGCAGTCTACTCCTGGTAAGTAACTTTCGGAGCATCTATTACCCCTTTCAGAGGTCTTCAAGAGGCGTGAAACATGTCTGAGCTGTATCCGCTTCCAAAGGACGCACCTCTGCTCATTGCATTGAATGATTGGAGGAATGCTGACTCCGTAACTTACTCAGGGACTTCTCTAGTTCCTGGGAGTTCTCTAGTTCAGTGCAGGTAGCGACCAAGCCTGCTGCAGCGTCAACATCTACTGAGAAGACTCCTATTCCCACAACGAGCTCATCCATTCCAAGCTTCGATACGCAGCCAGGTGTTCCAATTATGCAGCCAACATCCGTCGCATCTCTTCTGAGTCACGTTCCCGATGGACCTTCCACCACGATCACTCCATTCATGAACACATCCAGTGCATCAAGTACCACGCCAGCACCGACATCAACGTGCACTGATGTAGCTCGGTTCACCATTGGCGTACGTAGCACCGTGCTACTTTGTTTCGACTAGGATACTGACTCGCTGCAGTTCGATGATCTACCACACTTCTCGACCGGTCCCAACAACGTTGATATCCCTCCAATCTTCAATCCATACCGAAAGCTGTACTGGGAGCAACATTTTGGCTATGTGCCACCACCCACTGATCCCTTTCCACCTATTTCTCCACCTCAGCTTGCAGTATATCGTGTCGACAACAACACGAACGTTGACGGATCTCCTGATGCTGGTGCCGAATCAATCGGAGAATTCGGCGCCGGTCCTCGATCATCGGAGAGCGCATATTGGATCGATGCATATTCAGCGTATCTGGGGTGCAGCAACGCTGGACCGGGAGACTGCGCCATCACTATCAATGGCTATGACGCCGTCTCTTCAACTCGTGCCGTCTATCAGACTGTCACGCAGCCGCCATGCCACGGATTGAAGAATTGCACCCTTGCTTTAGTAGAGTTCTCCGCTGGCTTTCGTAACCTCTCTGGCATCCAGATTCTGGCGGCAGTCAACGATCGACCAGTCACTTGGTACATGGACGACCTTCAGCTGGGCTGGAGCAACAATACCTGCGCGGCAGCGACTGAGCGCGCGTCCGCGGAGTAGTCAACAGTAAGTTGCGAGTATCAGCTAGCATTTTCGCTAGCCACATGAAGAATGAGCGTCAGTTATCCGAATAGTCAATTCCGATCATTGTGGCTCTTCTTGTTGTATGGCATTGGCGAGTCACCTAATAATTCTGCTAAGCTTCTATTAAACTGAAGTCAAGATTAAACCTGTGCTTCAACCTGCTACGCTTCGGCGACGTGAGGCTGTTCTGGCTGTGGCGTTGTGGCACCAACGTGGCGTCGTAGTTTCCGGCATGGCACGCATGGTCGCTTAAAGTATGCGTTCTTGAAACCTCCCCGCTCGAAAAGACCGCTCTCTCGCATTGGCTGTTGTTTCAGTCGCCGTGCTTGCATATCCGTCGCCGTATGATCGTACATGCGCTCCAAGCGATACATGCGCCGGCACCAACAGCTCGGACCGGCATCCACTCGGCCGGAATCCTCGCACCTCCACACCTAAAGCCTAGTCTCTGGGCATCGCCTTCGAGAAGAGCTTGTAAACTCTCCTGCATATCGAGAACATACTTCTCGACGATATATGCGCAAATCGCGTAAGTCAGTGTTGCTAATCCTGTCTCAGGGGAGAATCTACAATCATGGGGCCGCGGTGGATCCTGACGACATATGCTTTTGATATCTCTTTACATCTTGTGTCCCATCCGCCTGAGCTGTTGATTCTCCTTTGCTCCCACAGTCTCTTCCGTATTCCGTCTCTCTCTGGATACCCCTTCGTTCTTTTCTTAATCCTACTCATCAGTCATGATTCCCCTGAATTTGCGCATGCTGCTCGTTGGGATCAGCCTACCTTTTCACTCTTTGGCAGCGCCGAACCACAATAGGGGGAATGGGTATGTCCACAGCGAACAAGGGACGAGTCATTCATCATATCGACTCGCGCCGCTCTTACCCATGAGGACGAGTCAGGCATCGGACTTACATGGATCCTCAGGCTCTGCGACTCTAGAAACTTACCCAACGTCGACCGATGGGTACGACCGAGCAACTTTAATAGGAACGGCTTCCGGCACGGGTGACGCTTCCATGCCCAAATCTGGCCTGTATCCTCTCTATAATAGTACTTCACAGTATGGATCCCTAGAGACTTTGGGATCTGCACAACAGACTACAGCATATCCCATACAATCAAACCAAGCATGCCCACAAGGTTCGACAAGTACCCAGACGGTCACCACGGTTATGACACATACGCAGACAATAACGACGGTTGTTACGAGCACTCAAATGATTACCAGTACGACAACGGCGACTATCACGGCCTACATTACAGCAACAGTGACATCTACGATGAACCAGGCCTCAGGAGGCTCTGGACCAACATCGGGTATTGCACCGATATCTACCGGAGCCAATGGCGCTTCATATCCCAATACTGGGAATCGGCCAAATACTGCCCAAGGCAGCGTTGGCCAGTCGATTCCAGGAGCCAGTATTCCATACAAAACAAGTGGGCAACCGATCTACAGTCCACACGGGACCGGCAACGCATTTGGCACACCTTTCCCTACCGGCAGCGTTGGCCAGTCGATTCCAGGAGCCAGTATTCCATACAAAACAAGTGGGCAACCGATCTACAGTCCACACGGGACCGGCAACGCATTTGGCACACCTTTCCCTACCGGCAGTCCGGGCCAGTCGAGCGCTGCTGTCCCCTACAATTCCAATGCAAACCTGCCCACACTACTTCCTGTCCGACCTCCGTATCCAATCAATAGCGGTTCTTCGTACGTGCCTGCTGGCAGCGTGGTCTCTCCAACGCCTTATCCCATAGCCGGAACGAGCGGCGCAAGAAACGTTCCATACCCGGTATCGAGTCCTGCGCAGACAATCAACCCGCCATACACCAACTCTTCACCGCAGCCTACCAGCACAGGCATCATCAGCTACCCCAACCCAACACCAAACACCGCTTCCCCAGCCGCCATCACCACAACGACCCCACCCCCCAAAACCTGCACCTCCCCCTCCACAACAACCAACACCGCCTTCGTAAGCCCCCTTCCCCCTTCCCCTCCCCTGTTCCCCACATCTAACCCTCAACCCCCACAGTTCGACGGCCTCAACACCAGCCTCCCCCTCCCCACCCCCTACCTCTCCATGAACTTCACCACCTTCGCCCCCATCGGCTGCGCCCCCTTCGA